>Ga0256841_1002570_pt1 | contig 14342 bp, 8 predicted proteins | sample 356308metaG_FD_185971 | JGI IMG/M metagenome (GOLD analysis project Ga0256841, IMG submission 185971) | Hydrothermal vent microbial communities from Mid Atlantic Ridge, Atlantic Ocean - 356-308 | ecosystem: Environmental > Aquatic > Marine > Hydrothermal vents | place: Atlantic Ocean: Mid...
CCGAAACAACGGGCGGAAAAAAATAATGAAGCAATTTTCGAAAAAAAATACAGACCGATAGAAAAAGATTTCATTAAGCTTTTGTTTGAAGGGAACGAAGAAATAATCGGGTTAATTTTCGATACCATTTTACCGGAAGATTTTACCAACAAAACTTTAGGCTCACTTGCCAAAATTGTTTACGATTCCTATATGTCGGGAAACTTTAGCACGGCTGCAATGGTAGAAAAAATTAAAGATGAAAATATTAAAGATTATATAATTTCATTATCTTTAAATGAATATCAAATAAGTAGCGAGTGGGATAAAAAATCTTCAACGGGGAAAATTGAAAAAAACTTAATAAAGCAAACCAAGGATTTAACCAAAAAATATCAATTAATAAAAATAGATGAACAAATCAGAAAAAATAATATTAAAATAGAAAATCTCGGCGATGATCCTGCTGTTCTGGAATTAATGGAACTTAACAACGAACTGTTAAAAGAAAAAAAACTAATTAGAGAATCGTAATTTTCAAATTAAATTTTAATAAAAAATGAATACTAACATTTATGAAATCAACACGAGAGTTTGGTTAAAAAAATTTAATACGGGAAATAAAAAAGCAACATTAAAAAATGTTCCCGTAAAATATTGGCAAGACCTTGCGAACAAAGGATTTGACTTTATTTGGTTAATGGGAATTTGGAAAACAAATAAAAGTGTAATAAAAAAATATTGTTTCGAAAAAAATTTAATTGACAGTTATAATAAAGCTCTTGAAGATTGGGAAGAAAAAGATGTAATAGGTTCACCTTATGCAATAGAAAAATATGAGATTAATCCCGAACTTGGAACAATGGAAGAATTGTTGCAACTTAAATATATCCTAAACAATTTGAATTTAAAGTTAATTTTGGATTTTATTCCAAATCATTTTAGTGCCCACAGTAGCTTAATTATTACGGATCCTTACATATTTGTTGAAGCAAACGAACACCTATTGAACGAAAACAATCATCTGTATTTCAGATCGGTTTTTAATACCGACAAAATATTTGCTCACGGCAGAGACCCATTTTTTCCTGCATGGCAAGATACAATACAAGTAAATTATTTTAATCCCAAGGCAAGAAATTTTATGGTAGAAACATTAAAAAGTTTAACTGCCGTTTGCGACGGTGTACGTTGCGATATGGCAATGCTAAGTCTTAATAATGTATTTAACAATACTTGGGGACCGGTTATTAATAAAAAAGGTTATCAAAAACCGGAAAAAGAGTTTTGGGAAATAGCAATTAATGAAGTAAAAAAAATAAAAGAAGATTTTCTTTTTCTGGGAGAAGCATATTGGGATCTCGGTTGGCAACTTCAACAGCTTGGGTTTGACTATACTTACGATAAAACTTTATTAGACAGATTAAAATCGGGTTACGTAGAAGAAATTCGCGGCCATTTATCCGCCGAAGATAATTATCAAGAAAAACTTATTAGATTTATAGAAAACCACGATGAAGAAAGAGCCGTCAAATCTTTGGGAATAGAAAAATCTAAAGCTGCAGCTGTTATTTTCAGCACCGTTAAAGGAATGCATCTTTTTTATGACGGACAGTTGGAAGGGAAAAAAATAAAATTACCGGTTCAGCTTGGTAGAGAAAAAAAAGAAAAACCAAACGAAAATATAAATAAATTTTATTCTGAGCTATTGGATATTATAAAATCGGATGTTTTCAAAAATGGAAAATGGGAATTACTTCCGGTGGAACCGGCTTGGGAAGGAAATTTTTCATATCACAACATTTTAATTTGGTTATTAACATATTCGGAAAGAAAACGGCTTGTTGCCGTAAATTATTCGGATGTAGTTTCACAATGTAGAGTTAAACTTCACCTTAACGACTATCCCGAAAAGTTTAAACTTAAAGATATTTTGAATAAAACGGAATACTTTAGAAAAACAAAAAATATTTTAACCGAAGGATTATTTATAGAATTGGGTCCTTACAAAAGTCATATCTTTTCATATTAAATTAAAAAAGATTTAACGTTAAACTTTTATTTTTTAAAATTTCTTTTTATATTAAACTGCTTTAACATATTCAATAACAAAATTGGAAAAACCGTTATGGAAAACGACAATAAACCAATCTACAAAAGACCTATTGATGAATATCTCCCATGTAATGAATATAAAGGCGGGGAAGGATTTATAAAATTTTTTAGAGAAGAAGATAAAAGATATTATTTTGCCTATAATTCACCATCCGGCAAAACATATCTAAGATCTCAAGGTTACCAAAATGAACCGGGTAGAGATAATGGAATCGATTCGGTAATTAGAAACGCTCCGTTAGACGAACGCTGGTTTGATAATTATGACGAAGAAGAAAAGTATTATTACTACGGACTTAAAGCCGGTAATCGTCAGGAAATAGCACGCAGTTGCAGATACTCTACAAAAGAAGAAATGTTAAAAGATTATGAATGGGTTAGAGGCGAAGAATCTACCATTGGAAAAGGAGCTAAGGAAATAGACGGAGTATGGTGGTCTGCTGCCGCATTAAGAAGAAAACAAGAAGAAACCGCTGCACAAAATGCAAAAGAAGAACCTCAACCAACTTCAAAACCAATTGATGATTATCTTCCGTGCGAAGAATATTCCGGGCCCGAAGGGTTTTATAAATTTTTTAATGAAGACCAAGGCGAATATTATTTTGCACTGAATGATGATAAAGGTAAAACATATCTTCGTTCCGAAGGTTATAAAAGCGAAGCCGCAAGAAATAACGGAGTAAATTCCGTAATAAACAATGCCCCGATAGATAACAGATGGGTTACAGGCACGGTAGAAGATAAATACCATTATTACTCATTAAAAGCCGCTAATCATCAAGAAATTGCTCGCAGTTGCTATTATAAAAACAAAGATGAAATGCTGGCGGATTTGGCTTGGGTAAGAGGAGAAAAATCAATAATAGGTAAAGGCTCCAAAATGGTTGACGGAGTTTTAATGTCTGCATTTATGTTGGCGTCCAAACCAGAACCTGAACCCGTTGAGGAAGTTGAACCAACACCAGCTCCAATTCCGGAGCCGGAACCGGAACCGGAAAAGCACGAACCGGTAGCAGCTGCTCCCATTGTTGAAACAGCCGAAAAAGGTGGTTGCAGTAAATGGTTGTGGTGGTTAATTCCTATTATATTGCTATTATTAATTTGTTATTTTTTCTGCAGAGGTTGCGATGATAAAGTAGTAAAAACACCGGTAGCTGTTAAAAAGACTGTAGAAAAAGTTACTGAACATGCCAAAGAAGTTGTTCAATCTTCTAAAGAAATGGCAAAGGAAACAGCAGAAAAAGTGCTTAAACCCGGCGATACATTTGTGCTGGAAGGTCTTCATTTTGTTTATAATAAAGCTATTATAACAAAAGAATCCAGAGAAGTACTTCAAAAAGCAATTGCAACGCTAAAAAGTCACCCAAATTTAAAAGTGGAAATTCAAGGTCATACAGATAACCGAGGGAATGATGCCTACAATAAAAAACTTTCGCAAAAAAGAGCTAATACAATTAGGAACAGTTTAATTAAAGCCGGAATAGCATCTTCAAGATTAACCGCTGTTGGTTACGGAGAAAGTAAACCTATTGCAACAAACAGTACAGCCGAAGGAAGAGCTAAAAACAGAAGAATTGAATTTAAAATTTTAGAAAAATAAACTTTATATATAAGAGGCTTTCAAAAAGCCTCTTTTTTTTTAAACCCCAAAAAGAAAGGAGGAGAAACCAATATTTTTATCTTGCAATTAGTTATTTTAAAATTTTTTAGGAAAAGTATAAAAGAAAATTTTCGCTTATAAAAAAGAGAGGATTGTACAACCTATATTTTTTAGAATAACAATAAAAAATTTTTTTAGGGATTAATATAAACGGAGGTTTATTATGAAACTAAAAATTCCATTCCCATTTAAACGAGCACTTCTTCTATTGATATTTTTTTCTTTTACTAATTATTTGTTTGCCGAATCATACATTGTAATTGCAAAAAAGAAAGTATTTAACCGTAACATGATTACAAAAATTAAATCTTATGGTGGAACATTCAGTAAAGTATATCCCAAATTAGGTTTTGCAATTGTAACATCAAAGAATAAATTGTTTGTTTCCAAGGTAAAAAAAATACCTACCATCCGTTCGGTAATTAAAGATACAAAAGTTCAATGGATTGATCCGAAACGTAAAAAATTCTCGGTTGAAAGCGTCCCGAGTCCACCTTATACCGGAGATGATGATTTTTTCTTTGATGCACAATGGGGTCATGATGCCATTGATGCGCCCGAAGCTTGGAATTTAGGAGCTACCGGTTCGGGAGTAAGAGTGGCGGTGCTGGATGATGGAATTGACTCCGACCATCCGGATATTGCACCAAACCTTAATACAGAATTAAGTACGTCTTTTGTGCCCGGACAAACATTCGAATATAACGAAAATTATCCGGGAGATCCTTTTAGCCACGGAACACATACATCGGGAACAATTCTTGCCGCAGATAATGCGTATGGAACAATCGGCGTTGCTCCAAATGCAGAATTGGTTATGGTTAAGGTGTTGGATTCCTATACCGGTTCCGGTTATTGGTCTTGGATACTTAACGGAATAATTTACGCCGCAGATATTGATGCGGATATAATAAATATGAGTATTGGCGGCTGGGCAAAAAAAACTTATGAAAATGCAGAATTTTTGTATGTATTCGGAAGAACAACTTATTATGCATGGTCCAAAGGTGTTACGCTAATTGCATCGGCGGGAAACGCAGGATTAAATACCGATGAATATCCGGAATGGGTTCATTTACCTTCGATGGCTCCAAAGGTTATTGCAGTATCGGCAACTGCTCCGCGTGGTTGGGCTGTAGATTTTTCTACCAACTTGGATGAACCGGCCAGTTATTCTAATTACGGTCTAAAACATATAGATTTTGCCGCCCCTGGAGGTGATTATGTTTATGATGACGGTGGTCAAATTTGTTCGGTAGCCGGTTTAACCCATTACTGTTATGTTTTTGATTTTGTTTTTAGTACCGGTTCACACGGAAGTTGGTATTGGAGTATTGGAACAAGTATGGCAGCTCCTCATGTAGCCGGTGTTGCCGCTTTAATTATCGGTGAAGCAGGCGGTTCTTTACATCCGCAAATGGTTTTGAATATTTTAAGAAGATCTTCCGACGATTTAGGTCCTGTGGGGCGTGATGAATTTTATGGCAGTGGCAGAGTGAATGCATTTAAGGCTGTAAAGAGAGCTCAGCGTTTATTTAAAAATAATGGCAACGCTATTGCACTTAACAATGACGGTACGCCTAAAGAATATTCTTTAGATCAAAATTTCCCAAACCCGTTTAATCCCACTACAACTATTAGATATTCGATTCCTGAAGATAATAAAGTTACCATTAAGGTTTTTGATATTCTTGGTAAAGAAGTTGCCAGTTTGGTTAATCAGTATCAAAACGCCGGTTATTATACCGTTAATTTTGATGCAGGTAACTTATCAAGTGGAATTTATATATATAGAATACATGCAGGTAATTTTACGCAAACAAAAAAACTTATTGTTCAAAAATAGTTGTTGTTAAAAGTCGGTGTAATATTTACATCGACTTTTAGATATTTTTTACAAAAAAAATCTTATAATCCTATCATAAAGAATAACCCAAAAAATAAAAACTTATTAGAAATTATTTTATTATCCTTGTATATAAAAATCTGACTATTATTTCCTTTCCGAATCAGGCGAGAAATTTCTTTTTCATTCAAGATGTTTCCCCCAAATATTATAGTTAAAATATAAATTATTAAAATCAAAAAGGTTTTGTATGTTATCATTTAGAGAAATTGGTGTTGAACAAGAAATTTCAGAAGCAATCGAACATTTGGGCTTTAAAAAACCAACTCCTATTCAAAAAAAAACCATTCCTTTATTGCTTGAAAAAAATATTAAAGATATTATTGCTTTGGCACAAACCGGAACAGGTAAAACCGCCGCTTTCGGAATTCCGTTATTGCAAAAATGTAATACTTCAATAAAAAAAATTCAGTTTTTAATAATAAGTCCAACACGGGAATTATGTTTACAAATTGCCGATGATATAAAAACCTATGCAAAATATAAACCGCAAATTAAAATTACAGCCGTATTTGGTGGAGCCGGTATAGATAAACAAATAAAAGAATTAAAAAAAGGTACACACATTGTTTCCGCTACACCGGGCAGACTTGTAGATTTAATCAACAGAAAAAAAATTAATCTTTCCAATGTTAAAGTAATAGTTTTGGATGAAGCCGATGAAATGCTGAATATGGGTTTTCGCGATGAATTGGATGCAATAGTTAAAGAATTACCAAATACAACAAACACTTTATTGTTTTCCGCCACAATGCCTAAAGAAGTTTTGTCTTTAACAAAACGATATATGAAAAATCCTTTGGAAATTACCATTGGAGAAAAAAACTCGGGTGCGGAAAATGTAAACCATATTGTCTATTTTGTGCATGCACGTAATAGATATTTGGTATTAAAACGTATTGTGGATTTTCATCCGGCTATATATGGAATTATTTTTTGCAGAACTCGAAAAGAAACAAAAGAAGTTGCCGATAAGTTAATAAAAGACGGTTACAATGCCGATGCAATTCATGGCGATTTATCGCAAGCACAACGTGATGCGGTGATGAATAAATTCAGAATTAAACATTTAAAACTTCTTGTTGCAACAGATGTGGCTTCGCGAGGTTTGGATGTTAGTAATTTAAGTCATATTATAAATTACAATTTACCAGACGAATTGGAAGTATATACTCACAGAAGCGGAAGAACCGGCAGAGCGGGAAACTTTGGTACGTCTGTTGTTATAGCAAATTTACATGAAAAAAGTAAACTTAAATTAATCGAAAAAAAAATAAATAAAAAATTTGAAGTTAAAAATATTCCTCTTGGAAAAGAAATTTGCGAACAACAACTTTTTTATCTTATTGACAAAATGGAAAAAGTTGAAGTTAATCATTCACAAATAGATTCGTTTTTACCGTTTATAATGAAAAAACTTGAATGGTTGGATAGAGAAGAGTTAATAAAAAAATTCGTTTCGCTGGAGTTTAACAGATTTTTGGATTATTATAAAGATAATGCGGATTTAACCGAACCTTTTCTAAACAAAAAAAGAAAAAAAAATAAGAATAATAATTTAACCAGATTTTTCCTTAATTTAGGCAAAACCGATAAACTTACGCCTGTAAAAGTTATAGGAATGCTAAAGGACTATTCGAAAATTAAAAATTTAATTATAGGAAATATAGATATAATGCAAAATTTTTCTTTCATTGAAGCGGAAACAAAATATACCGAGAAAATATTGAAAGGTTTTGAAAATAAAAAAATAAAAAACAGAAAAATTGTTTTGGAAATTGCCACACCTATAAAAAACAATAACAAAAATAAAACAAAACGGAAAAAATTATTAGGGCAAAAAAGAAACCGCAAAAAAAAATAATTGTAGATTAAACCCAAATTATGCACTAGAATTTAGAAATTGTTTGCAAAACTCTTATATATAATAAGTTAAAGAAACTTTTTAACTTAACAATTCCTAATGCTTTACATTAGAGTAATTGCTTTTTATTACAATAGATTAGAGCTGTTTTGTTTTTCTAATGCATAATTCGGGTTAAAAAATTTCGGTTAGGTTTTTTTATTAAACCCGGAAATATCTTTTTTGTAATTAAAAATTATTTTTTCTTTTTTTTAGGTGTAAATCCTATTCTATGGAACGGATTTACAACGCTTGAAGTTACGTTTTTAAGATGAGAATTAATTCTTTTAAGTTGACGGATGTACAACGCCAAAGCTACGGCACTACTAGCTTTAAGTTCTTTATCTTCATCTTTCATAAGTGATTCCAATATTTCATCGCTTAGGCGGCTTACCCATTTATATTCTTTAAGTATTTCCCTTCCAAGTTTTTCATCTGCATTCTTAAAACATTCAATTGTTTTTTCAAAATTTTCCGCAACAGCATTTTCTATTTTAACAACTTTTTCGTTATATAAATCGGAATGTAATTTTTGCGGATGACTTTGTGCAATTTCAACAATATTTTTTGTTATATCGCCAATTCGTTCCACATCTATTACAATACTAACAAGAATCAAATCGGAAGCCAATGTTTCTGTGCCGGACATTGCCAAATGATTAAAAACATCTTTACGTACTTCTCTTTGAAACTTATTTACGGCTAAATCCTGATCGTTTATATCGTATTTAATTTTATTAGTATCGGTTTTTCTTAGAACATCTTTGGCTTCCAAAAACATTTCATGTGTAAGGTCTAGCATTTCAAAAATACGTTTATATGCCCTATCTATTAAACTATCACTTGTAAAAACTGAAAATAATTCTTTTAACATAAAAACACCTTTTATTACTTAAATAAAAATATAAAAGATATAGGAATAATAAAAAACATAATTAAAATATAAATAACAGGTATAAATTTGTTTTTGGTTGCATTTTCGGCAAATGATTCCGCTATACTAATAGGAACTTTTTTTAAGGGCCACCAAAATAAAATACCGAAAATATTAAATAACAAATGAGCAAACGCTACGGTAACGGCGGTTATATTTCCCGTAACCAACGATGCCAATATTGCCGTAACCGTTGTTCCAACATTAGCACCCAATGTATATGGGAAAATTTGTTTTAATGTTAATAATCCGGCTCCTGCCATAGGTACAACCAATGATGTGGTAATTGAACTGCTTTGCACCAAAACAGTTAATAATAATCCAACCATTATTGCGCGACCTGGATTTTTAAAAAGATATTTATCGAACCAAGCTTTTGCTTTTTCAATCACCATAGTTTTTAAAACATCAACAATAAACTTTAGTGCAGTAAACAATAATAACAAAGCTACAATTACTATAATCCAAGCAACAACATGTTCATTGTCAAAATAGTTTTTTAAGTTATGTTCGAATATTTTGGAAACCGGTTTGGTAATTGCTTTAACGGGACTTAAGAATTTCAAACCTCCAACACCTTGAAAAACATCGGCTAGTTTTGCCGCACTTTTACCTAAAAAATTTGTTGTTAATTGTAAAGGAAATAAAACCAATACGCTCAAAAAATTAAAAAAATCGTGAACGGTTGCTGCTGCAAATGCACGTTTGAATTCATTGCTTCTTTTCATTTGCGGTAGTGATGCAATAGTATTTGTAATTGATGTACCGATATTGGCACCCATAATAATTGGTATGGAAAGTTCCAAAGCCTTTGTAGGATCGGAACCAAAAGCACCACCGGCAACCATTGCCACAACCATTGAAGTTGTTGACGAAGAACTTTGAATAATTGATGTAGCTAAAATTCCTATAAAAAGACCTATAAAAGGATTTGTAGTTGTTTCAATTAATGTTTTTGAAAATCCTTTGCCGAATAATTTCATTCCGTCGCCCATCATTTCCAAACTTAGAAAAAAAAGAAAGAGGAAAAAAAATAATTTGGTTACGGCAAACCAAGGCGAGTAAATAAACTTATTGATTTTTTCTGCCATTACAATTAGATAGAATTTTAGTTGAGAAAATTTTTTATTGATAAGAAATATACATTATTTCTAATAAGAAATTTAAAATTTATATGATAAATTTATTTTTTTTAATTAGGATATTATGTAAGATTATTATTATATTTATTACCCGATTTATGTATAAATTGGATAGTTCGGCAATTAAGTTTGATGATATACCCTTGTGGCTGTAACGATAAAAACTATTTTTAATATATATTTGTGAAAATTTGTTAGTAGAAGATTACAAAATAGTATCGCAAAACTTAATTTGCTATCACTGCGGGGAAGAGTGTCCGGATGATAATATTAGAATTGGGGATAAACTTTTCTGCTGTAATGGTTGTAAAACGGTTTACGAACTTCTCGAAGCCAATGATTTATGCAACTATTATTCCATAGATTCCAACCCGGGTGTAAATAAAAAAAATGAAATTAAGAAAAATTTTGATTTTTTAGACGATCCCGAATTAAAAGAAAAACTAATAGACTTTACCGACGGAAAAATTTCTACCGTTACATTCAGCGTTCCTCAAATGCATTGTAGTTCCTGTATTTGGATTTTGGAAAACCTATACAAAATGGATGAAGGGATAATTCATTCCGAAGCTGATTTTTTAAAAAAAAGTGTATCAGTTAAATATAATGAAGAAAAAACATCTCTAAAAAATGTAGTTCTTTTGTTGGATTCTATTGGTTATGAACCCGATTTGAATTTAGCTGAAAAAGAATTAGAAAAATCGGAAATGCTGAATAAAAAACTTTGGTATAAAATTGGTGTTGCCGGTTTTGCCGCAGGCAACATTATGCTTTTCAGCTTTCCCGAATATCTTGCATCTTCCAGCGTTTCATTGGATGAAATAAGACCGATATTTAAATATTTGAATATACTGTTTGCTTTGCCGGTGCTTTTTTACAGTGCCAGCGATTATTTCGTTTCGGCATACAAAGGATTAAAGAAAAAAATTGTAAACGTTGACGTTCCCATCTCCTTGGGTATCGGCGTTTTGTTCTTACGTAGTCTATACGAAATTTTTACTCATACCGGTGCCGGATATCTCGATTCTATGACTGCTTTGGTTTTCTTTTTAATTGTAGGTAAAATGTTTCAAAACAAAACCTACGCCGCTATGAATTTCGAACGAAACTATAAATCTTATTTTCCCATTGCCGTTACTATTGTAAAAAATAATAAAGAAACTACAAAACCTGTTGAAAAACTTAAAACCGGTGAAAGAATAGTAATTAAAAACGGGGAACTTATTCCGGCAGATTCTATTTTAATAAACGGTAAAGCTTATATAGATTATAGTTTTGTTACCGGAGAATCCAATCCTGTAGAAAAAATTAACGGAGATATGATTTATGCCGGAGGAAGACAAACCGGCGGTGCCATTGAAGTGGAAACGATAAAAGATGTTTCGCAAAGTTATTTAACTCAATTATGGAATAACAAGGTATTTAAAAAAGATGACGAAAGTAAAATAGATGCTTTTGTAAACGTTGTAAGTAAATATTTTACATTCGTAATAATTTCCATTGCCGTTGTTGCCGCATTATATTGGTTACCCAAAAGTACAACGTTTGCATTTAATGCTTTAACTTCAGTTTTAATAATAGCATGTCCGTGTGCCTTGGCTTTATCCACTCCGTTTACTTTAGGCTCCACATTAAGAATTTTCGGGAAAAATAATTTTTACATTAAAAGTACACATGTAATAGAAAAATTGGCTGAAATAACTTCAATTGTATTTGATAAAACAGGTACAATTACAGAAACGGGAAACGCCGAAATTAAATATGAAGGAGAATCCCTAACTGAATATGAAAACCAATTGGTTAAATCATTAGTAAGAAATTCTTCTCATCCTTTAAGTAAAAATATTTTCAATTTATTTAAAAGCGACACTGTTCTTGAAGTAAAAAACTACAAAGAAATTCCGGGCGAAGGGATTTATGCCTATATTGACGGAAACAAAGTCCAAATAGGTTCGCGTTTATTTGTTACTGATAATTCAGATAAAGAAAAATCAAATCTCTCCACAAAAGTTTATCTATCTATTAATAATAAATTGAAAGGTTTTTTTGCTATTAATAATTCGTACAGAAAAAAATTAAAAGAAGTAATTTCTTATTTAAAAAATTATTACAAATTATCAATTCTATCTGGCGATAATGACAGTGAAAGAGAAAGATTAGCCGAGTATTTTCCTGAAAATACAAAAATGTATTTCAAACAAACGCCTTTTGATAAATTAGCATATATAGAAAAACTGAAAAATAACAATGAAAAAGTTTTAATGATTGGTGACGGATTAAACGATGCGGGAGCATTAAAAATCAGTAACGTTGGAATTTCAATTGCAGAAAACATAAACAATTTTTCACCTGCTTGCGACGGAATATTAGACTCCAAATCTTTTGGAAAGTTAAATAGTTTTATTAAATTTTCAAAAACAAGTAAAAATATAGTTATCATTAGTTTTGTTATTTCGTTTTTTTATAATGTAATCGGATTAAGTTTTGCAGTCCGCGGGATTCTTTCTCCCGTTATTTCGGCAATACTTATGCCTTTAAGTTCAATATCGGTTGTTGTTTTTACTACATTAACTACAAATTTAATTGCAAAAAAAAGAAGGTTGTTATAAATGTCCGTAATACTTGTTCTAATAGGATTTAGTACCTTTGTTGCACTAATGTTTTTGGGTGCATATTTATGGTCTGTTAAAACCGGACAGTATAAAGATAATTATACACCATCGGTAAGAATTTTATTTGATAGTGAAGTGGTAAAAAAGAAAGAAAAAAACAAAAGTAATGATGGTAGGAACTAATAGGAAGCCATTACACATATACAATTATATTATTAACTAAATAAGGAGCATTTGTCTATGAATGTTGAGAAGTTCAAGTATGACAACCAGATTGTTAAAATGTTTATTTTGGCAACGGTTGTTTGGGGTTTGGTTGGCCTGCTTGTGGGATTATGGATTGCCATAGCCCTCTATGTTCCGGCGCTTAACCTGGGACTACCATTTACTACTTTTGGTCGTTTAAGACCGTTACATACCAACGCGGCAATTTTTGCTTTTGTTGGTAATGCTATTTTCACAGCTGTATATTATTCCTTACAGCGTATAACAAAAGCAAGAATGTTTAGCGATACACTCGGTAGAATTCATTTTTGGGGTTGGCAATTAATAATTGTTCTTGCTGCAATTACTCTGCCTTTAGGTATTACTACTTCAAAAGAATATGCAGAACTTGAATGGCCTATTGATATTTTGATTGCCGTGGTTTGGGTTATTTTCGGTATTAATATGATTGGTACGCTAATTAAAAGAAGAGAAAAGCACATCTATGTTGCGGCATGGTTCTATATTTCAACCTTTGTAACCGTTGCGGTTTTGCATATTGGTAATTCAATTGAATTGCCTGTTACTTTGTTAAAAAGTTATTCAGTATATGCCGGTGTTCAAGATGCTTTGGTTCAATGGTGGTACGGGCATAATGCGGTTGCTTTCTTTTTAACAACACCGTTCCTCGGGTTGATGTACTATTTTTTACCTAAGGCGGCAAACAGACCGATTTTTTCTTATAAACTTTCCATACTGCACTTTTGGACGTTGATTTTTATTTACATTTGGGCAGGACCTCATCATTTGTTGTATTCCGCACTTCCTAACTGGGCTCAATCTCTTGGTGTTGTTTTCTCAGTTATGTTATGGATGCCTTCTTGGGGCGGTATGCTTAACGGATTACTTACATTAAGAGGAGCTTGGGATAGAGTAAGAGATAATCCAGTTCTTAAATTCTTTGTAGTTGGTGTAACCGCTTACGGTATGTCAACCTTCGAAGGTCCGATGTTATCATTAAAAAATGTTAATGCTTTGGCACATTTTACAGATTGGATTCCCGCTCATGTGCATGTTGGTACTTTAGGTTGGAACGGATTTATGACTTTCGGAATGTTATACTGGCTTGTTCCTAAGTTATGGAAAACGGATTTATATTCTAAAAAATTAGCCAATGCGCATTTTTGGATTGGAACATTAGGTATAGTAATGTGGGTTATTCCAATGTGGTGGTCCGGTATTACACAATCTTTAATGTGGAAAGAATTTACTCCGTTAGGTTTATTAAAATATCCTAACTTCTTGGAAACCGTATTACAAATTGTTCCGATGTACATTATGAGATCTATAGGCGGATCAATTTATTATATCGGTCTGTTAGTTATGGTTTATAATTTGGTTAAAACCGCAAAACAAGGTTCGTTTGAACCGGAAGAAGAAGCCGAAGCCGCTCCTCGCGGAGAAGTAACAGATCAACCAAAATGGGGAATGATTCATCGTTATATAGAATCCAAAACATTATTATTTACATTTTTAGCTTTCTTGGCTATTATTGTTGGTGGTTTGGTAGAAGTAATACCTACTTACTTGGTAAAATCAAATATTCCTACCATTGCTTCCGTAAAACCATATACTCCTTTGGAATTACAAGGAAGAGATGTTTATATAAAAGAAGCTTGTAACAGTTGTCATTCTCAATTAGTAAGACCGTTCAGATCGGAAGTAGAAAGATATGGTGAATATTCAAAAGCAGGTGAATATGTTTATGACCATCCTTTCCTATGGGGTTCTAAAAGAACAGGCCCGGATTTACATAGAGTTGGTGGAAAGTATTCCAACATGTGGCATTATTTGCACATGCAAAATCCACGTTCAATGTCACCCGGC
>Ga0256841_1002572_pt1 | contig 14340 bp, 8 predicted proteins | sample 356308metaG_FD_185971 | JGI IMG/M metagenome (GOLD analysis project Ga0256841, IMG submission 185971) | Hydrothermal vent microbial communities from Mid Atlantic Ridge, Atlantic Ocean - 356-308 | ecosystem: Environmental > Aquatic > Marine > Hydrothermal vents | place: Atlantic Ocean: Mid...
GTTGTCCGGCAGAGGCAAGGCTGTGATAAAGGTTTTGCGCTGACCGCAACGTCTTGAACCCAGCTCTCGTCCTAGTGTACGCCCAGCAACCAGCGACAGACTGACATGGTTGAATGGCTGCATCCGGCAATCGCACACATCCAACCGAGAGGCGCCGGCAGTCAATCATGGAGGATAGACAATGAACCCGAATGCTTCAGTGAGGACAAAGAGGATCGCTGTCAGAAGCGCATGGCTGGCAGCCCTACTGCTCACGGAAAGCCTGTTCGCGGCAGACAGTGGGGTGACGCCCCCTGGTGTCCCGACGTTGACGCTCCCCGAGCGCTTTGCCCAGGCATTGGAACAGGCCGCCGCAGCAGGTACTGCCGTCGATATATCCAGCGCGTTGACCGGAGTGAATGGTTTGGCCAGCGGTTCGATCAATCACGTACAAGGCGATGTCAGCCTCTCGAACACCCCTCAAGCCCTGCAACAGGATCAGCTCACCCAGGTTATCGCCAGCAGCCAGATGAGCGCCAGCGTCGTCAACAATTCGACCACCATCGGCGTGGCGGATAGCGGCTACCGTGCAACCAATACGCTCGGCGCCGCATTCGCCAGCCACCAAGGGGCAGTCACGGTCAGCCAGTCCGCAGGCATCTCCAACACGATATCCCAGGCCATCACCTTTCAGGTTGGGCTAGACCTCAACGCGCCCTCACCCTCGGCTCAGTGACAAAGTAGCTGTCATACCGTTCTTAGAAGTGGGTGGTATTTACATCCTGCCACACAGAAGCCTGGTTTTCGGGAGATTTTGGTCAGCAACGAGTATATACTTGTCGGCCGCGATGTTGCCTCGTTGATAGAACGCGTTCCTGTGTTTGGATTTTGACGAAAACCCACCCATACGGTAAAGGATGACTTCGACAACGAAAACGACGTTTTTCGCGCTGGTTCGAGATCTGTTCGAATACCGCCAGCTACTGACCCAGATGATCCGCCGAGAGATTATCGGGCGTTATCGGGGGTCAGTGCTCGGGCTGGCCTGGTCCTTTTTCAATCCCTTGCTGATGTTACTGGTCTACACCTTCGTTTTTTCGGTGGTGTTCAAGGCGCGCTGGGGATTGCCCGAGGATCAGGGGAAGGTCAGTTATGCGACGATCCTGTTCACAGGAATGATCGTGCATGGGCTGTTTGCCGAGTGTATCAATCGAGCACCAGGACTGGTTTTGGCAAACCCAAGTTATGTCAAGAAGGTGGTATTCCCCCTGCAAATATTGCCGTGGGTCAGCATGGGGGCCGCGTTCTTCCATGCAATGGTCAGTGTGCTGATCCTTGTTATCGCTATTTTGTTTCTCAACGGATCGTTATCGATCACAGTCATCTTTTTGCCACTGGTCCTTTTTCCGCTCATTGTCGCAACCATGGGAGTAAGCTGGTTTCTGGCATCGACCGGTGTGTATTTGCGTGATATTGGCCAAACGGTTGGATTACTGACAACAATACTGTTGTTTCTTTCTCCAGTATTCTTTCCTGTGTCAGCGTTGCCGCCCAGATTCCAGGCCATCATGATGTTGAACCCGCTGACATTTATCATTGAGCAGTCACGGAATGTCCTGCTTTGGGGTAAGGGCCCTGACTGGATCGGGCTGTTCGTCTACACACTATTGAGTGCTGGGGTCGCTTGGGCGGGATACTACTGGTTCCAGAAGACGCGCAAGGGTTTTGCTGATGTCTTGTGAGACCGACATGGCGGTCAAGGTGAACCATGTCGGCAAAACCTACCAGCTCTACCACACACCAAAAGACCGGATCAAGCAGATGCTGTTGCCCCGGTTGCAACGCCGGCTGGGGCGAGAGGCCCGCCAGTACTACACGCAGCATCACGCGCTACGCGATGTCAGTTTCTCGCTGCAAAAAGGGGAAACATTGGGTGTAATTGGACGAAATGGCGCGGGCAAGTCAACCTTGCTGCAAATCATCAGTGGAACCTTGCAGCCAACTTCGGGCGAGGTTATCGTCAATGGCAGGATCGCTGCATTGCTCGAGTTGGGCGCGGGTTTCAATGCCGAATTCAGCGGACGTGAGAACATCTTTCTTTATGGAGCGATCCTCGGGCTGGAAGGAAATGAAATCGAAGCACGCTATGATGAAATCGTCGAATTTGCGGCTATAGGTGATTTTATAGAACAGCCGGTGAAAACCTATTCCAGCGGTATGTTTGTACGACTGGCCTTTGCAGTCGCGGCCTGCCTGGAGCCGGATATCCTGATCGTCGATGAAGCCTTGGCGGTTGGAGATGTCAAGTTTCAGGCCAAATGTTTTCGACGGTTTGAAGAGCTGATCTCCCGAGGTGTAACGATCCTGTTCGTCACTCATTCCACGGAACAGATCGTGCGCCATTGTGACCGGGCCATTCTCTTGCATGACGGTACGGTGGTACACGATGGTGATCCCAGAGAAGTCTCCAATCGCTATATGGATCTGATGTTTGGAGTCGAAGCACCGGACCTTGCACATGATACGGAGACTACCAATGGGATCGAAGCGAGCAATTCACCTGAAGCAGTACTGCTTGGGCGATTCGAAGAAAGGCCAGGGTATAACCCTTCGGAGTACCGTTGGGGCGATCGGTTGGCTTCGATTCGCGATTTTCATATATCGCAAGATGGGTCAGCGCATACGGTATTACTCGAATCCGGCAAGCCAGTCATCGTCCGGGCCAAAGTCGATTTTTCAAAGACCGTGGAGGATCCGATATTCGGCCTTGCCATCAAGACACCTGATGGTGTGATGGTTTATGCATCCAACTCTCGAGATCAGAAGAGTGGACCACTCAAACGTTTGGTCAAGGCTGGCGAATCTCTCATCATCAAATATACATTCGACAACCGACTGGTGGCGGGTGACTACCTCCTTTCGCTCGGAGTAGCACGAGATGAGGGGGGGCAGATTGTGCCAATGGATCGTCGCTTCGATTCCATTCATGTCGAAGTCAGTAATCCAGACCGAATGGGAGGACTGGCAGATTTCGAATTGAGAGTATGCCTAGAGTGTTGACGATGAAAACATTTGATGACAAGTGCTCGTCTATTTGGATAGATGTCACTTTCTGCTCGCGTTGGGCTGCAGTGGAATATGGCTGTTCGTGTTCATGGTGGAGGCATTCAGAGACTGTATGGATGGGTAGGGTTTGTTCTGAAAAAAACGAGGGGGATGGGCGTGTCCTCTGATGTCGCTATCGAGGTGTCTCGACTGAGCAAGTCCTATCAAATTTATAATCGACCTGGTGATCGTTTCAAGCAGATGGTGCTTCCACGGATTCGCCGTTTGTTTTCCAGGAAAGCGAAAAACTATTTTACCGAATTTCAGGCACTGAAGGATATTTCGTTTTGTGTCGAGCGAGGAGAAGCAGTCGGCATTCTGGGGCGTAACGGTAGTGGGAAGTCGACCTTGCTGCAGATTATTGCAGGTACATTGTCGCCGACCTCAGGGAACGTAGTTGCTAATGGTAGACTGACAGCCTTGCTCGAGCTTGGCTCGGGGTTCAACCCAGAGTTCTCAGGAAGGGAAAACGTTTATATGAACGGTGTCATTCTTGGTTTGACCAAAGAGGAGATCGATCAGAAATTTGAGGAAATCGTTGATTTCGCTGATATTGGTGAACATATCGATCAGCCTGTCAAGACATACTCGAGCGGAATGGTAGTGAGGCTGGCATTTGCTGTTCAGGCTTGTGTTGATCCACAGATTCTCATTGTTGATGAAGCATTGTCGGTCGGTGATGAGAAATTTCAGAGAAAATGCTTTGACTACATCGAACGATTACGTCGTGATGGTTGCTCCATATTGCTGGTCACCCATTCGACTGCCACGGTAGAAAAGTTCTGTCAAAGAGGCGTGCTACTGCATCATGGTGAAGTTCGGGCTATTGGTTCAGCAAAAGATGTGGTGGATCAATATCACGCCTTGCTTTACGCAGATGAGCGGGCTGCCATGGATGCGTTGGAGCGGAGCCATGTAAGTGGTGGGGACAACCCGTTGGTTAATCCAAAAACAAGTAGAGAGGCAGTGGGTAGAAAACCAAATCCGTCGGATTTGAGGAAGGCAGCTTCCATTGAATATTGGGAGGTGCTGGATGAGGACGGTAACGGTTGTGCAGCTTTCCAGGCCGGAGATCAGGTGATACTACGGATGATGGTGAGGCTTTTTTGCGATATTCCTGAGCTGCAAGCGGGCTTTCTGTTACGTACGATCGAGGGTGTATCGGTGTTTGGTACCAGCACCCTATACCGGGATCGAAATATTAAGGATGTTCATGCGGGTGAGAAATATCGATTCGATTTCAAGGTTCAACTGAATCTGTCTCCTGGAAGTTATTTTGTGACGTTTGCAGTGGCTCAGGCCATATCAGAGGCAGATATGAGATACCTGGACCGGAAAGCGGATGCTTTGATCATAAAAGTTACACAGATCCGGGTTGAAGGTACAGGAATTTGTGTGTTGCCAACATCAATTAGTGTGCATCGAGAGAGTCAGGCGTGAAATCGATACTGATAGTTACCGAACAATACACGATTGGTGGTTTGGAAACCCACATAAGAGGTGAGCTCAAATACTTGCTTCGGCACGGAGATGTCATTCATTTTGTTGTCGGCGAGCAGTTCGACAGAAGGTTATTACCTCCGGGTATTTCAAGTTTTACACGGGTACGATTTGAGGCGAAATCCACTGTTAAAGGGTTATTGTCCAGTGTTGATCAAATCAGGAAAGTTATCCGGCAGTATGACATCGATCTCGTTCATGTTCACCCTTTTTCCTCCATCGTGCCGGCTTGTCTTGCTTCAGCGCTTGAGTCCGTACCTTATATAATCACTTTGCACGGTCCGGCATCGTTAGCGGTTTATAACGATATCGAATTATTCCTGCTCCACTCAATTATCATGCCTTCTGCGGCACGCGTTGTCGTAGTGTCCTCTGAAATTGAGCGACTGGTGCAGCCTTTCGTGCCCCAAGAACGCCTTTATTTGCTCCCAAACGGTGTGGATCTGGAAGAGATCAAGCAAAGAGGAAAGGCCATTGAGGAGAATAAAGATTGGTGGCTTGTGGTCAGCAGGATTGATGAGCTCAAGTTGAAGGGTATACATGACTTCATATCGAAGGCTGGCATTTGCGGTTTGTCATCTGTTGCGATCGTGGGTGACGGCCCGGCAAGAGGTGAGCTGGAGTCCAGACTCAAATCAGAGCGGGGCGTACCCCAAGTTAAATTTTTAGGTGCAAGAACAGATATACCTGAACTCATGCATGCCAGTCGTGGTGTTGCAGGTATGGGACGGGTATTGCTCGAGGGGTTGGCGAGTGGTAAACCCGTTGTCTTGGTGGGATATGATGGTGTCAAGGGGCTGGTCGATCGGTCACTCGTGGAGCGAGCAGCAGAGGCCAATTTTTCCGGGCGTGGCTTACCAGTTATAAGTGACTCAACATTTTGTTCCCAATATCGACAATGGAAGTTCGAATCGCTGTACGGTTTCTTAAGGGATCACTATAACGAGCCAGATTTGTGGGCCAATTTCCGCGATGATATAGAAAACCTGTCTATAGAGCCTCGAGACGTGATGGTAGCAATATATCATCAACTCGCCGCACATTCAGATGTGCTGGGGGGTGAGTTGATCCAAGAATCTCCCGGTGTGTTTTCTATATTAGAGGATGTCGTGGTTAGTGGCCAGTTATTCGATGAGAGGGCGGTCGCTCGCATCTCTTTGTTATCACAAAGAAAAATAGTAAATGAGACATTTCGTCTTTCCGAGTTGGTGGAGAGGCAGCTTGTTACTCTGGACAATAGAATCGGAGCGTTGAGAAAAGAGCTCGATCTTAAAACGACTGAACTTGATGCCATAAAAAATCAACTGGAACAATCCAGAAACGAGAATGCTGATATCAAAATGTATCAAGAGGCATTGCTGAGGGAAAATAAAATGATGAGGCGATCGTTCTCTTGGAGGGTTACATGGCCGTTCCGTGGGTTGGGTTATTTCGTAAAGGATCCTGTCAATGTCTCATATGCTGGGATGAGGGCTGCCTATTGGGCACTTCCGTCCCGACTCAGGCGATCATTACATGGGGTACGGCATAGAACAATACGTTGGGCACATCGGTTGGGGGTGCGCTCCGGGCAGGTTGCTGTTTCCCAAGCCGGTGATATCAGTTGGGATAAATTTTCAGATATCGTATTGAGCAATCGTGCAAAATTTCGGGGTATATATATTATCTATTCCACCATTGCTTGGCATTCATCTCTGTACCAGCGTCCCCAGCATATGGCAATGGCTATGTCCCGATTGGGATACCTCGTTATATATAAGACACCACGATTGGGTGGTGATATGGTCAATGGTTTCAGGAAGATCGATGAGCAGTTGTGGATCACCGCGGATGACAGGGTCGATAGGATCCAAGATGCTATACGTTCGATCTATTCCACTGATAGCGTCATCGAGATAGATCGCATCGATAGTTTCCCTTCGGGCTGCTTGGTCTATGAGTATATTGACCATATTGATCCGCAGATTAGTGGTGATACCGAGAATATCCGTCGCCTTGAGCGTCTGAAAACTTATGCATTGAATGGTCATGCAGACCTTGTGATTGCTTCGGCACAGGCCCTGTATGACGAGGTGGCTGGTTTGGTGCAGACAGAGCACGTCGCACTGGTTCCCAACGGTGTAGATACGCGCCATTACCGAGATCCGGAACTACGGTTGCGAGAGTTGCCTGCAAATCTTGCTATGTTTTCCAATAAATATCCACTTATCGTTGGATATTTTGGCGCCTTGGCACCCTGGTTGTGGTATGACATGTTGCGGTCGTTGATTGCTCAGAGAACTGATCTGGGCTTTGTTTTTATCGGCCCCGACTATTACGAAGGCGCATCCCAGCTTCCTGACTCTGAAAACCTGCTGTATCTCGGGTCCGTGGATTACTCTGTTCTTCCTGCATATGCGCGTGTCTTCGATGTATGTTTGATTCCCTTTTCACCAGGTGAAGTGGCACAGACAACTTCACCGCTCAAACTGTTCGAATATTTCGCACTGGAAAAGCCCGTGGTAGTGACATCTGACATGCGTGAGTGCGTTCAGTATGAGGCAGTTTTTCATGGAAAATCTACAGCTGAGATTAGTGCGGCACTGGATAAAGCGATATCGGTCAAGGATGATTCTAAATATCGCACGGATCTTCATCAACTGGCGGATGAGAATGATTGGGATGAACGCGCTCGCCGATATGATTGCGCACTCCGCCTGATTGGGTCACAAGCGGAATGACTTCAATACGAAACGGTGGACGGGGAAAGGATGGAAACGCTTGCGCAAGTCAAATGATTTATCTGTCCCCAGTACCCTGGTCCAGTTATGCGCAGCGTCCTCATCATTTTGTGCGTTGGTATCACAAGCGATTTGGTGGCTGTGTGTATTGGCTCGAACCGTATGGAACTCGTTTGCCGAACTTTGGTGATCTGAGACGGAATTCTCAAATGGTGCTGGAGAGTAACGCCTGTCCTCCATGGTTACAGCGTATTCCAGTCTCCGCAGTGCCAGTAGAACCGTTACCCGGAGTTCGTGCTGTAAACCGTGTGTTGTGGCAGGATATCCTGAGTCGGCTAGGGAAAATTTCTGGTAAGACCGACACACTGGTAGTTATTGGAAAGCCTTCACGTCTTGCATTGGCAGTGCTTGAAAATCTCAGCCATTGTCCTTCACTGTATGACGCGATGGACGATTTTCCGCAGTTCTATGCCGGGTTATCGCGGCGGGTGATGGCGTATCACGAAAGACAGGTGCTAAGTCGAGTGCATCATGTCTGGGTTTCAAGTTCATGGTTAGGAATACGAGTGTCCGGAGTAAGAACTGAGGCGGAACTGGTCATGAATGGATTAGATGTCAGCACCTTTCCTTCGCCAGAGGCACGTCCAATGATTACCGGAGCGCGAGTATTTGGATATGTGGGGGCTATTGGTAAATGGTTCGATTGGCAGTGGCTGATCGAGCTGGCCCGCTATCGCCCTGATGATACGATTCGATTGATCGGGCCGAGGCATACTTCCGTACCAAGGAAACTGCCCGATAATGTCGAGTTGTTGCCTCCCTGTGATCATTCTGTCGCGGTACAGCGAATGCAGGAATTTGACGTTGGCTTGATTCCATTTAGGCGTACCGAGCTGACCCGCTCAGTTGACCCAATCAAGTACTACGAATATCGGGCGCTGGGACTGCCTGTGCTGTCTACCGGATTCGGCGAGATTCCCCATCACGCTCTTGATGATCCCGGTGTGGTGATTGTTGATCGTAGAGAACAACTACCACTGGCACTCGAACGTATCTGTAACCATCAGGATTCCGCCTCTCGGATATTGCGATTTCGCAGACAAAATGACTGGGGCTCCCGTTTCGACTCGGCGCGTTTCATTCGATGCGTATGGTGATGAGAAAAGAGAGGGGTAGCGAAGATGAAGAGAATAAAGAAGCTTCGGGTGTCATTCCTGTTCTTTGTGCTTTCCTATCTCAGCCTGGTTGTCTTGGGATGGTATCTGGATGAGGATGTGGCAGGAGAGTGGGGGGGCTGGGGGCGTGTCGCAGGTGCAATAGTCTCCGCAGCCCTGCTTTGGTATCCGCTCTATCTGGCTTCTGTTAACCGTATTCTGCTGGCACTCGTTTCGGGTTTCATGACATTGCTGATTACGGTAAAGATTTACTATACCCAGATATTGGGTGTGCACATAGAGCCTACGGTGTTCGAAGGTATGTTCGACACCAGTCCAGAAGAGATGGCGCGTTTGGGATCCTACAAGCCACTGTTATTATTCTTGGTGTTCTTTTTCTATGTCATAATCATTCTGGAATTTGGTTGGTTGAGGTCTCATCCTTTAAAACGTCGTTTATTGTTTCATACCGCAAAATTGTCTGGTATTACGGTGCTCGTGGTCGCCATATTGGTCGGTAGTGGCATCAGCGTGTGGAGTGCCACGAATTTGCTCGAATCGATTTTCCCATTAGACTTTCTGCAAAACTTTTATACAGCAGTTTCGGCACGATATCGTTTATATTTGGCTAATCGTGATCGAGAATCCTTATTGGGTAGGTACGAATTTATACGGAAGGAATCTGATCCGGTAACTGTGGTCGTCGTGCGAGGTGAGTCTTTAAGAGCACGTTCGTTCCCGATCAATGATGCGAGATTTCCCAAGGATCTACGTTTGTCCGGGATCAACAATACTGTTTATCTCAACAACGTTTTTTCCTATGCCAACTATACCCAGGCAGCAGTTCCATGGATGCTGGTCCGAAGTATCGATGATCATTTGTTGAATGAAAAATCGTTTATTTCCGTAGTCCGGGGGAAAGGTTTTGATACCACTTGGCTTGGGTGTGATAGTTCAAACGTTGCCGGTTTCGCAGTTCCCATTGTGAATTTTTCTTTCGAGGCTCACAGGTCTCTTTTTACAGGTAAATTGAACGACTGGCTGAAACAGCATGACTCAGATGAATTGTCGATGTTAACAGGACCCCCATTCCATGATGATCGGCAATTCAAATATCTGCTTGCAACGTTGATGGAAGACAATCAACGTAATCGTTTTTTCTGGGTGGAAATGAATGGGTCCCATGTACCGTGGGCCGGATTCGATTCGGCATATCGTTACGCAGAGCCGATCTGTCACCAACCGTTGGATGAAGTACGCGCCTGTAGCGAACAGGCGGCAGTCAATGCTTACAATAGTACTGTTCTGGCCACGCAGCATCTGCTACGCCGCTTGATCGGGGTGCTCAAATCGAGGAATGCAGTCGTGATTTTTGCGTCCGATCATGGAGAAAGTACTGGTGAGGACGGTTTTTATGGCCATGGGTTCATGCTTCCGAAAGGGAGCCGGAGAATTCGGGATCAAATCAACCCCGCTTTTATGGTGTGGATGAGCGATCGTTTCAGGCAGAATTACCCTGAGCGGTTTATCGCCTTGATGAAGAATGCTGATGCTTATATGACTCATGATGTGATCTTTCATTCTGTTCTTGACTTGTTGGGTTTTGAGTCTGAGGTGATCGATAAGCGGCGCAGTATTTTTTCGGATTCGTTCGTTTCAAGGCAGCCATTCGTGGACGTTGAATATCAAGAAAAAGGAGTGGTTGTCGTCGATGAGGGATATGATCATTTGTTCCTTTCCGTTTCCAGTGATGTGCACGATACGTCTTTTAGTCTCGTGATGAAGTTTCGGGGGAAGGGAAACCCGATCCGGGTTTCCCTGGTGGCTGACAAGGGTCAATCCAAATGGCGTTATCGGTTACGTCAGTCGAATCAGCCTGCTGCACAGGGGGAGTTGGGGGCAGGTGAAAGTGCTTCAGTGGTGATTGGCTTGACCGACTCACGATCCTTGGAGTTGATATTGTTGCCTCAAGAGAGTGATGGCAGAGCAAGAGCAAAGTTTGATTTGACCGTGAGTCGGTTACCCGCTTCGAACCACGAAGCCAAGTGAGTTCAAGCCAGCTCCACCCTTGGCGCAGCCTCCCAGCCCTCGGCGCGGTATTCGGCGACTACGTCGGTATAGATGCCGCCGCGCACGTTGAACCTGCCGGTAACCCGCATGAAACGGGGTTGCGTGGCGCGTACCAGGTCGTCGAGAATACGGTTGGTGACGGCTTCATGGAAGGCGCCTTCGTCACGGAATGACCACATGTAGAGCTTGAGTGATTTCAGTTCGACGCAACGCTGGTCGGCAATGTATTCGATCTCGAAGGTGGCGAAGTCGGGCTGTCCCGTCTTGGGGCACAGGCAGGTGAATTCCGGAATCCGGATTCGGATGGTAAAATCCCGTTCCGGATTCGGATTGTCGAAGGTTTCCAGGTCTTTCGAAGGCTTGGATGGCATGGCTTTTGGTCTGGATAACAAAATGTCTGACGGCCTGTAGGGCTGGCAGGCCGACAAATTATATCAACTCAAAGGAGTTATCAACGCGCCGGCAGCGTTCTATCCGGCTGCGATTCCGGTTTCATGCAGCTACAGAAAATCAAACTGGCGGGGTTCAAGTCTTTTGTTGATCCCACCACCTTGCATCTGCCGTCGCGGTTGATTGGCATTGTCGGTCCCAACGGTTGCGGCAAGTCCAATACCATCGATGCTGTGCGCTGGGTGATGGGCGAGTCTTCCGCCAAGCATTTGCGCGGCGATTCGATGGAGGATGTGATCTTCAACGGCTCCAGTGCCCGCAAGCCGGTGGGCAAGGCATCCATCGAGCTGGTCTTCGACAACAGTGATGGCAGCGCCGGCGGCGAATACGCCAAATACAATCAGATCTCCATCCGCCGTGAAGTAACCCGCGACGGCCAGTCGCAATACTTTCTCAACAACACCCGTTGCCGCCGTCGGGATATCACCGACCTGTTTCTGGGTACCGGGCTTGGGCCTCGCAGCTACGCCATCATCGAGCAGGGCACCATATCCCGCCTGATCGAGGCCAAACCTCAGGATTTGCGTGTATTTCTCGAGGAGGCGGCCGGCATTTCGCGCTACAAGGAACGTCGTCGTGAGACCGAGAACCGGATGCGTCACACGCGTGAAAACCTCGACCGGCTCAATGACCTGCGTGATGAAATCACCAAGCAACTGGCACATCTGGAACGTCAGTCGAAGGCGGCGGAGAAATACAAGGTCTTCAAGCAAGATGAACGGCGGCTGCGATCACAGTTGCTGGTGCTCAGGTTGCAGGCGCTGGAGCAACAGCTGAACAGTCAGGAAGCCACCATCCGCGAGCGGGAAACGCAGTTGGAAAAGACGCTGGCCGATGTTCGGCGTTGCGAGGCGGAGATCGAATCGTTGCGTCAAAAGCGCAGCGAAGCCAGCGAGTCGTTCAACAGCGTGCAGGCTGCATTCTACCAGGTTGGTGGAGAGATCAGCAGGGTTGAACAAAGCATCCGCCACCATCGTGAACTGCTCGAACGGCGCCGTGAGGAGCAGCATGAAGCCGAGCAGGCCATTGCCCAGGCGCGCAGCGATATCGAGCGAGACGAAGCGACATTGGCCGAACTGACCGAGCAGATCGCGTCGCTGGAGCCTGCCGTGGCTGCCGGAGAGCAGGATCTGGAACAAGCGCGCCGGCACCTGACCGAGGCCGAACAGGCCATGAGTGATTGGCAGCAGCGCTGGGAGGCGTTCAACCAGCGAGCAGCCGGGCCGGCGCAGCAGGCGCAGGTCGAGCGGGCCCGGATGGAACAACTCGAGCGCCAGATTCAGCAACACCAGACACGTCTGCAACGCCTGGCCGACGAGCAGCAGCGCATCGACACCAATGCGCTCGACAGTGAGATCGCACAATTGGCAACGGCCGTGGCGGCACAGGAACAACAGCAGCGTCAGACCACCGAAACCCTGGCGGCGACCCATGAAGCAGTCGAGCAGCGGCGCCAAGCCATTCGCCAGACTGCGGACCAGCTCAACACGCTCCAGCAACAGGCGCAGCAGGCGCGGGGGCGGTTGTCATCGCTGGAAGCGCTGCAACAGGCCGCGTTAGGCAAGGATCGCAACGCGTTGCAGCAGTGGCTCGAGCAAGCCGGGCTTGCTCGAGCGCCGCGTTTGGCAGAACGTATCGTTGTCGAGCCTCGCTGGTCCAAAGCGGTCGAAGCCGTTTTGGGTGATCTGCTCGAAGCCGTCGAGGTCGATAGTCTCCAGGCCGCGCAGCCCCAGTGGCGCGACCTCGATGCCCAGCGTCTCACGCTGTATGAAAATTCAGTCACTACAACAGCGGCGGATGGCACCCTCGCAGCCCAGGCGGAGGTACCGGCGGGTCTGAGTGGGCTGCTTGGCAAAATTCGCCTGGCGGAAGACATTCCACAGGCCCTGTCCCTGCGTGCCTCACTGGCTGAAGATGAGTCGGTCGTCACACCTGAAGGCTACTGGCTGGGCAAACACTGGCTCAAGATTCCGGGCCAGGAGGATGAGCATGCCGGCGTACTGGCCCGCAGACAGGAAATCGACCAGTTGCAACAGCAATTGCAGGCGTTCGACCAGCAGACGGCCAAGCTCAGGCAACAACTCGATGCCGATCGGGCTGAACTGGCGCGGCTGGAAAAACAGCGGGATGAAGCGCAGCACACCGCCAACCAGGCACATCGCGAGTTCAGCACCCTCAACGCCCGGTTGGAACAGCATCATGCCCGGCTGGAACAGTCACATCAGCGCCTGGCCCGCCTGCGCGAAGAACAGGAAGAACTGACCCAGCAACTCGAGCAGGCGCGTCAAGCCCATCAGCAGGCCACCGAGGCGCGCAACGCCGCTGTCAGCGAGGCCGAAAAACTCCAACAGGAGCGCAGCCGCTTCGACGAAGAACGCGAAACCCGACAGCGTGCACTGTCCGAAGCCCGTCAGGCGCTGGAAACCGTCCGCAGCGCAGTGCATGAAAAGCAACTCAAGCTGCAATCGCTGAAAACCGCCCGTGAATCGACGCACAACAATCTGGCGCGCATGAAACAGCAGCAACAGCGGCTCAGCGACAAACTGGCGACACTGGAGAACACCCTGGCGGACGGCGAATCCCCGCTGGCGGCTCTGACGGAACAACTGGAAAGCCTGCTGGCGCAGAAAGTCACCCGCGATCAGGCGATGAGTGCCGCGCGGGATGCATTACAGGCGGTCGATAACCAGATTACCGAACAGGAAAAACAGCGCCAGCAGAACGAACAACAGTACAACGAATCACGTCAGAAACTGGAAAACCTGCGCCTGGCTGCCCAGGAACTGAAGGTTCGGGCCCGCACCCTGGAAGAACAGCTTGCTGCCATGGAGCTATCCCGCGAAACGGTCGAGGCAGGCATCGAAGAGGGCGCAGCCATCGACGCCCACGAAGAAGAACTGGAACGGCTCGAACGCCGAATCCAGCGGCTCGGCCCCATCAATCTGGCCGCCATCGACGAGTTTCAGGAACAGAGCGAGCGCAAACAACATCTCGACAGCCAGTTCGAGGATCTGACCCAGGCGCTGGCAACCCTCGAATCGGCCATCGGCAAGATCGACCGCGAGACCCGCGAGCGTTTCAAGGACACCTTCGACAAGGTCAACAAGTCATTGCAGGAAAAGTTTCCCAAGCTGTTCGGAGGTGGCTATGCCCACCTCGAAATGACCGAGGACGACCTGCTCACCACCGGTGTCAACGTCATGGCGCGGCCGCCGGGCAAGCGCGTAGCGAACATCCATTTACTGTCAGGCGGTGAGAAGGCCCTGACCGCCGTGGCGCTGGTATTCTCCATCTTCGAGCTGAATCCGGCGCCGTTCTGCATGCTCGACGAAGTCGATGCGCCGCTCGATGACGCCAACGTT
>Ga0256841_1002573_pt1 | contig 14338 bp, 15 predicted proteins | sample 356308metaG_FD_185971 | JGI IMG/M metagenome (GOLD analysis project Ga0256841, IMG submission 185971) | Hydrothermal vent microbial communities from Mid Atlantic Ridge, Atlantic Ocean - 356-308 | ecosystem: Environmental > Aquatic > Marine > Hydrothermal vents | place: Atlantic Ocean: Mid...
TCATGGTCGTGGTGCGTGACATAGATGAAACTCCGTTGCTTCTGTATTCAATATAACCAAAAATGCACACGCCACAAGGGGCGAGCTGATAGTTTGGAATTTGTCCCAACCCTTGCATGATCAAACCGCCCCACATTCCGCGGAGAAAAAGAGGGCATTCTACGCATGAGAGTGGCGCAACGAATTATGTCATCATGCCTTCCGCTTCAGTGAAGCTTCCTCGTCCTCCTCCCGGCTTACCGGTTGCGCCAGCGCAGCAGTTGCCCGTAAAAACGCGTCCTGTTGCTCATCCGGCATGCCGCGGAACAGTTCCAGAAGCGCGCTCGCGTTCGGTTGTTTCTGCTGTTGCCCGGCGCAATGGCGTGGCGCCCAATCTGTTGTATCGTTGGCGCAAGTTGATGTTGGAAGGAGGAAGCATCGCCGTGAGCAGAGATGACAGTGTGGCCAGCAACCGCACCGTCCGCGAGATGGAGGCCCGCATCCGCGAACTGGAACGCCAGCTTGGGCGCAAGATGCTGGAGGTCGAGATCCTCAAGGAGGCTCTGGAGAAGGCACGCTCAAAAAAACCGATCTTGCATGCGCTGTCGCCGCGACCGGAGATTCCCGGTGATGGCAATTGCGAAGACCCTGGGCGTGTCGCGCTCGAACCTGAACGACAGGCTGAACGGGGGCACCAAGCGGCGTCGGCGCTATCCGATGGCGCTGTGCAGGCGCTCGTTGTTGTATGTCCAAAGCCATTGTGTGGCCTGGTTCTGTGCCTCACCGAGCCACCTGAAAGCTCCGCGCCCCTGCCCATTGCTCACGCCGCAGAATAATGGCAAACACAAGAGGAACAGAGCTAAGGAATCTCTGAACAACGCCCCGATTTTGGTGCTATAATCCTAGCAGAAATTACGGGGATTTGGCATTGAAACAGCAGAGTTTTCGTCGCTTGAGCAGGCCCACAAGAAGAAGCGGACCAGGCGGGAAATTTTTCTTGGCGAGATGGATGCAGTGGTGCCCTGGGCACGTCTGGAGGCGCTGATTTCGCCGCATTACACCAAACCGCGCAAGGGCCGCCCGCAGATGCCGCTTTCGGTGATGCTCCGGATTTATTTTCTGCAACAGTGGTATGGCCTGTCCGATCCTGGTGCCGAAGAGGCGCTCTATGACATGCATTCGATGCGCGAATTTGCGGGGTTGGATCTGGCGCGTGACGCTATTCCGGACGAGACCACGATCCTGAATTTTCGCCACCTGCTGGAGAAGCACAAGCTCACCGAAGCGCTGTTTGACGCGGTCAAGACCTACCTTCAGGAGCGTGCGCTTCTGCTGCGCGGTGGCACGATCATGGATGCCACCCTGATTGCGGCCTCGCCCTCGACCAAGAATGATGCCCGCAAGCGCGATCCCGATATGAGCCAGTCAAAGAAGGGCAATCAGTGGTATTTTGGCATGAAGGCTCACATCGGTGTGGACGCTAAAAGCGGGCTGATCCACACGATGAAGACCACCACGGGCAAGGTGCATGACGCGAAACTGACCGACGATCTTATCCGCGCCGATGATGCGATCATATTCGGCGACAAGGGCTACGTCAGCGACAAACACAAGCGGGCGCGAGGGGCCACTTGGGCGGTGAAAGACAAGCGCAAACGCGGCCACGCGCTGTCGGCCTCGCAAAAGAAGCGCAACAAGAAATACGGCACCGTGCGGGCCAAGGTCGAGCATGTGTTCCGCGTCATCAAATGCCAGTTCGGCTATCGCAAGGTGCGCTATCGCGGGCTGGTCAAAAACGAGGCGCAGATGTTCAGTCTTATGGCGCTCGCCAACCTTTACCTCATGCGAAGATGCTTGAGGGAGGAGTCTGCCTGAAATCAGGCAAATAGCGCGAAACTCGCCGCGGAAGCAGTCTCAAAACGACTGGCGCCGAGCATTCGTGCGGCAATCGAAAACCTACGAGAACCGTAAGTCCTGTTGATCAGAGATTCCCTAACTTAAAAGTGGCCCTCAAATCGGGGGCAGGTCACCAGCGCCAAAAGAATTTCCAGACGTCAGGTTACAGTACCAGCTGGACTTTGCAGTCATAGACCGACAATCAATTTCAGATCAGCGACAGGGCGTCCCACCTATACTTCTGATTGGTCACGTTGTAAGGTTTATCCTGATCAGATGAGGTAAAGAAATAGTTGTCAAAAAATCTATCATCAACCATCGCTGCCAAGCTTGCTGAGCTTCGATCCGCGCGGGGCGAGACGCTCGAAACGCTCGCCGCAAAATCCGGTGTAAGCAAAGGCATGATTTCTCGGATTGAGCGTGAGGAAGTGGGTGTATCTGTAGAGACTCTTGGCAAAATCTCTGAAGCCCTCGGCGTTAGCATTTCTGACCTCTTACAGCAGGACAGGCGCAAGAAGTTTTTTCTTCATGCCCCGGAACATCAACCCGTCATAGATGATGTTGACCGCGGCTTTGTCAGGCGCACTCTTTCTCCAACGTTTGAAAACCGAAGCATTGAATTTGTTCACAACACGCTTGAGGCGGGATCAGAAACACCTGTTTTTCCAGCCCACCGACCAGGCATAGAGGAGCACATTTACGTTCTTCACGGCACTCTGACGGGTATGCTAGGCGATGAAGCCGTGGAAATATGCGAGGGTGAGTGCCTGTATTATGACGCTAGTGTTACGCATTCTTTTCGAAACAACACCGATCAAACCGTGGTATGGATTTTGATCATGAGTTCCGGAGCGCTGAACATAAAGTAGTTGAATTGCGCTTCCTTCTTCACAGTCAGGACGCCTCTCGCAGACGACCTGCGGATGGCTTTTCCACATCCTTCGACCTGATTGCGTATTCCGGGGTATGTGGCCACCCATTGAGGGTCTGTGCTGAGCAGTGGTTCATAGGTGTCAGTTGAGGCCGTTTTCGTCAATGCTTTCGGCTTGCGTTTTGCGCATTGAACCGCCCCGGGTTTACCGGAGAGTAAACACTCAAAGGATGAGCCCTATGACAAAGAGAAGATTCACCCCCGCCTATCCAGCCGAACTTCGCGAGCGCGGTGTCCGGCTGTTTCGAGAGAACCGCGGCGATTATACCAGCGATACAGCGGCATATCGTGCGATTGCGCCCATCCGGGGCTGACAAGCTGATCCATCACAGTGACCGGGGCAGCCAGTACCTGTCGATCAAGTATACCGAGCGGCTGGCTGATGCTGGGATTGATCCCTCGGTCGGCAGCGTTGGCGATTCCTACGACAATGCCCTGGCAGAGAGCATCATCGGCCTGTTCAAAACCGAGGTGATCAACTTCCTCGGCCCCTGGAAGTCCGTGAGCCAGGTCGAGTGGGAAACCTTGAAATGGGTCGACTGGTACAACAACGAGCGTCTGCATGGCGCCATCGGATACGTCACGCCGCGAGAAGCAGAGGAGGCTTTCCATGAAAACTTGAATGCTGATGAAAAAGCAGCATAACTATTGAACCAAATCCTCTCCGGTAAACCCGGGGCGGTTCACGCAGTATCCGCGGCCAGGTTACGCCCGGACGTTTGTCTATCAGGGCGAGAGGGGTGAGAACGAAGACGCCGGTCAGGAGGTCGTAGCCCAGCAGATAAAGCATGCAAAACCCAACAGGGAACAGGATGGCTCCAAAAATTGGGCTGCCGGTCTGGACAGTGACCGTTACTGCGAAAGCAGCGGCCAACGCTAGGATCGCTCCGGCCATATAGGCACGCATCAGCGTCGGCACCGTCTTCATATGCACTTTTTCAGCGCCAGCATCTATCATCTTCTCGACAAATACTCTTGGTGGTGAATACGACATCATTCTGATCCCAATTTGAAAAACCAAACGCAACGAAACACGCGAATGCCATCCCGATGACCACCGCACCAAAGACGACAAAGGCAAACATTCTTCTGGTGAGGTCACCTTCGATCTTTTTGTCCGCAAGTGTGGCTGACGCGAGGGCGATACGGGCTGGCGACCCCATTGTTCCATATGACGCCGCACCATTTTGCGCTCCAGCGACCAAATGTTCCGAAATGCCGATGTTGTTTGCAATCTCGACCTGCATTGGCATGAACATGGCGTTGCCGCCAGAATTCGATCCTGTCAACCAACCACCCAAAGCACCTAGGATAGGAACAAACGGGACATATGCAGATCCCATGAATGTCCCGAGTTCCGCGATCTGGGCCACCATCCCAGAAACGATCATAATCTGCGACAGAAGTATGAAGAAAAGGATCGTAAGCCCTGCGGGGATGAACTGTTTGACCGTTTGTTTTGAAGTCAACCCAATGGAATTCCATGAAACACGATTCACCAAAATAGCCAACAGCACGGCAGCGAAAATGAACGTTCCTGGCATGTAGAGAAGTGGGTAGGAAAAACCACTCCCCAGAACATCTACATTCCAGATTGCCAAAAGATTGGTCTGAATCGGGGGAATAATCCGAGTCACCACCAGCGCAAGGATCAGGAACAGGTAAGGCAAACACGCGCGCATTGCGCCATCAACCCGGAAGGTTCTGTTCTCGTGGGCATCCGTCGGCGCAACTACATCATAGAGTACAAGAAACGTGATCACGAATAGACAAGACAGTGACCCAGCGACTTCTATGCCTACGAAACCCGTGAGATAGTAGTCTCCGGTAGCTTTCGCCAACCCAGCCAGGATCGCAGGGATTGCAAAACGCCGGGCGCTATCGACGCCAAAGGCCACCACAAGTGAGATCACAGCAAACAGGGCAGGCAGAGGGGCCGAAAGAATCAGTGAGGCTTGTCCCACTTCGTTTTGCGGCATATCGGCGAGCTGGGCACCAATCATCGTTCCAACCCCCAACGCACCTAAAGGTACGCTGATCTGGCTGAGCAGGACCAGAATACCAGCTTTCAGGTTCGAAAATCCAAGTGCGACAAGCAAGGGAGCGACAAGCAGGACGCTCACACCAAATCCGCTAATTGCTTCCAGAAAGGGTGACACACCAATCACGAGCGTTACCACTTGCAACTCCTTCGAGCCAATCAGGCTGGTCAGAAGATCAACAATTTTTTCCAGGTTGCCGGTAACAGATTGAAATTTGTAGAGAAGCAAGCCCGGAAAAAGAACTGTCAGCACACCGAACGAGATTCCGATGGCGCGTTGCATGGCTTCGACATTTGTCTGTAGTATCTGAGAGGGATCCCAAACGATCAGCGCGGCTATGCCAATGGCAACCAGTACCGAAATCAAGCTCGCCCGAAGACCTGTCAGCTTAAATCCAAGCAGTAGGACAAACGGCAATATCAACGGAACAGGTGCGAAGTAGGTCATTGTCTCTCCAAGGCGTATCGATTGAAGCTAGCGACGATGTGCGTCGCTAGCCTCTATGTTTTATAGGGCAGCGGTTAGGCAGCTTGAGCGGCTTGCGATTTCGCGTCGAATCGCTGCCCTTTTTTTTCGAAAAGAGTAGAGGTCGCAGCAAAGAGCGCTTGGATGATGGTCTCTGGGCTGGTCGAGACGTAGTCTAAGCCGACCGGTGCCAGATGTTGACTGAGCCACTTCATTGACTCCCAATCGGTTGTCAGTTCGCCCGCCAATCCCCAAAAATGGTTTTGGCCGGTGCCGAGCCCAAGCTGCGTTGACCGTTACAAGGCCCCCTGCATGGCCTTTCCGACAATCGGTGCATAGATGTGTTTGAATGGGCTGGCGGGGAAGATGCCTTTTTCGACATAGCCGGGGATTAAGTATCGCGGTGCATCACCCCGATTCATGTTGAGGCATGCTGTGGTAAAGTCATTGGACCCGATCAGCCCGCCGTTCATCTGGAAAACATCACCCTTCTGCGAAAGGATCTCCTCCAGAGAAATATACGCGCCACCAGTTTCAAGCATGGTGGCAACACCGGCGATCGGTGCTGCTTCATCTGATCCAAAAATGTCTGCTGCGATCGATTCCAGCGCTTTTATGAAGATGCTGGCCTCCTCTGGAAGGGTGAGTGTCGCGAGCAAAAACCGAACATCTGTTGGGATTCCGGCATCATGTGCTTTCTTAAGCGCAGACAGGACGGTGCGGAGCCAGAGCTCCATAAGATCCGGGCGAATCGAGAACAACCGGATCCCACGACAGCCGTGGTAAACTTCCTTCTCACCCGAAATCCGCGAAAATTCTTTGGAGACAGAGGCAACATCAAGACTCTGCCTGTCGCAAAAGGCCTCTATGTCGAATGTGTCCGGCAGGAACTTGCTGAACGGCATGCACAGAGTGCGAATGACACAGCAATCACCCGGCCGAGCACAGAATATCGAATAAAACTTCGAACCGTGCCGTTCCTTGTAGTACGCGAGGGCCTGCGCATATCGCTCGCTTGTCGTGCAATCCGGGCCGAGCAAAATAATGCGAAGCGTGTCGATGTCGTCCGGGTCGGTCCACATCCGCTCGTCTCGAAGAAGGCCCACCCCATAGCTTACATCATTGTCAACAATCTCACACTTGTCGCCAGCCATCCACACGGTTGACGCAAGGAGTTTGGCCTTCACAACACAGCTGGTATTGTGAACATTGACCAGAACATCGAGCGGGGCCCGTTCAACCGCGAAGTCTCTAAGTTTTTGGAAGCCCGCAAAAAGATCATTGTTGGTCAGTTTGGCTAGCCTGACGGCGATATCACCAAAGTAATCTGTGTCAGAAATCCGGTCCCATGCATGCTCTGGCCCAAACTCTTTCTCGGCTTCTGCGTAGGCCTGCGCCAGCAACATGTATACATCATCAATATCCGAGCGACGTAATGGGCGGTTGCCAGCAAAAACCTTGCCCTCTCCGCATGCCAGCGAGATTGGGCTCCCTTCAGCGATCGTCAGGTGGCTTCCATTAGCCGCCTCAAGAGTGATCCAACGCTTTTTCGTTGTGGTGGCCCAGGATTTTCCATCCGAACGCAAGATCGTCAGCTCAACGTCTTCGTCCGATTCATGATATTCGACGGGCACGGAGATGATTGTGGGCTTGCCCTCGGAAACAGATTGAACCGGCGAGAATGTAGTTTTTCCTTTGTTGCTTGTAAAAAACGCGATCGAGTGCTTGATGGCCTGAAAGTCATCAATATCGCCCTCGGGAACAGAATAGATATACCCGGTCGATCCATTCTCATCATTGCTTGCGCTGATTGCCTTGGCTACTTCCTTGCTGAGCACCAGGATGCCGGTCACGTCACCCTCAAGGATACTCTCACCTGATGCGAAGGTGTCATCATGATCATCTTCAAAGCGCGAAAAGATCAGACGAGCAACATCCTCGTTTGAAATGGAGGAAAAGATGCTTTCAGCGGTGATAGAACCATTGGCCAGCGCCTCCAGCTTCACAGGTAGATCATAGGTTTGCATTGGCTTGCTCCATCTAATGCTTGTTGAAGATTCTTGTTTTGAACGGATTTGAGAGACTTAGATATATTGTGCGCAATGTCGGGGGACACCTCGGTCAATGGCAATCGACACTCCTTTTGGCATAGACCAAGCAAGTACATTGCGTATTTCACCCCTGTCGGGTTGGGAGCCTCGCCCAAGCTTGCAACCAGCGGCTTCAAACGTGCAAAGATGGCCTCTGCTACCGAGGTCTCTCCATCTTGAAAATGCTTGTGGGCTGTGGCGCACAACTCCGGCAACAGGTTGGCCACGACCGAAATGGTTCCACACGCCCCAGCCGACAGCATCTCAAAAGAGGTAACGTCGTCGCCGCAAAAGATCGCGAAGGACGGATCAGTGCTGCTAGCGATTTCGTTGATACGGCGAGCGTTCTGGGCAGCCTCTTTCAGACCTGAAATCGCACCACAATTCCACAGGTCTATGATCGAGGACTTACTGAGGTTGCAACCGGTGCGACTGGGAATGTTGTACAAGATGATCGGAATGGAGGTTGCTTTGGCGACAGCCTGAAAGTGCAGAATAATTCCGTCCTCGCCGGGTTTGGCGTAGTACGGAGTTGACATGAGAATCGCATTCGCTCCCGCCGCCTCGGCATCAACTGCTGCTTGTACTGCATCCCTCGTTGCTGCAGCCGAGACACCGGCAATCACTGAGACTTTGGCTCCGACAGCTGTCTTTGTAATCCGGTACAACTCGTTTCGTTCACTGCTCGAAAGTGAAGTGCCTTCGCCGGTGCTACCCGCCACCACGACGGCTTTGGCATGCGAGGCAACGCGGGAGGCAAGTGATGCAGCGGTTTCAAAATCCACCTCATCTTGCGTCAGAGGTGTTACGATAGCTGGGATGCTTCCTGAAAATCGAATCGGTAGGGACATTTTGAACACTATCTTTAGGCGAGTTGCTTCTTGTATACTATACGTAACTCAATTCGCAAATACGAAACACCGCGATCGGCAAGGATTTGCCCAAGCTTGTCGGGCATGGGATATGCGGCGGTGCGTTCTGAAAAGCCGCTATTCGCAGTGCGTCACTTCAACAGCAGTTCTCAGTGATTATCGAGATTGGGTCAGTTTTTGACGTGAGAGGTGGTCGCAAGATTTCGGACCAGTTGTGTTTCAATATCTGCGTCAGAAACAAAACAGCAGTGATCAGCATATTCAGCGACCACGCGTTGAAGAATTGCCTCGGATCTATTTCGCTTCTCATCGTGACCCATCATCGAACATAGGATGCTGTTGATATCGTGGAAGTCGACAACACAATGTGCGCCCAGTGCTTTGGCCAACGGAAACCCAAAAAGTGGTGCCATCGTATGTGCGTTGCACACGTGAATAATGTCCGTCCCGCGGCATTTCAGCATGTTAACAACTCTATCGAAGCCTTCCGACGTGTAGAGCCATTTAGACGGGAACACTGTGATGTTGGCCATGGCCGAGAAAGGCCGCAAATCGGTATCCCCCCTCATCCCAATATAGAAACTGGCTCCAGGTCTATCCCCAAATGCCGAAGCCAATGAAAGAAAGCGCTGTGTCACTCCGTTCTTGGGCGGATACTCAAAGAGGTCATCCAATATAAATGCAACGTTCACGTTTCGCGCCCCCCCAATGGAAAATATGTCAAGTTTGAAGATGCAGAAGAAAGACTTTCAATAACCATCGGCTTCATCTTTGCCGGACGAAAACCCACATCACCGAGCTCTTTAGCGCTTAAAAAATGAAAGCTAAGATGCTTTTCACGACTTGAAACGCTCTCTTGGTTAATCGATGCCTTAAGCCGAGCGGTGAAGCACAAAATGAGCTCAAAGACATCCGTATCGCGGTCGCGCCAAGTGTTTTCGTAGACACAGAGCAGAATGGGCGCGCTGATCTCTGTTGGTTTTAGATTTGTTTCCTCAACGAGTTCGCGCATGAGCGCATCGGAGACAGATTCATTGGAATCTACATGTCCACCGGGCAAAAAGTAGAAGGCGTCTTTCTTGTTGTATGCAAACAGGATTTTCTCTCCTGATCTAAGTATGACGCGTGCCAAAAGGCGTTTAGTCGTTTTTACTTTGGTCATTCCCGCCTCAATTGTTTCTAAGCGTGTTCATCGTAAATACGCACAGACAGTCACCCAGCTACGAACAGAATGGACACCTGTTTTTCCAACAGATTTAGTTAAAGATTATGTCCGCTGGCTATGGCTCACCAGGCGTTTACACCGTAAGTTCCGTAGAGCGAAGGACAATCTACAGCCGTGTGTTGAACTATGAAACCGGCACCAGGTTCGATCCTAGCCAAGCTTCATCGCCCCAGCCATTCAAACGCTCGTCCGCGAATTGGCGACACCAGCACACAAAAATATCAGCACGCTGATGCCTTTGGAAAAAGTGTCCGATAGGCGTCATCGCAAGGTTTGTTCACTGAATAACGGTTAGCCGAAACAGAAAGGGAACATGAGTTGCGGGCGCGCATCTTTAAAATGGTGCGCCAGAATTTTGGGACGCGTGGCATTTAGAGACTATTTTTGGGACACATAATAGGCCAATTTCGAGCCTTGGCCGCCCAAACTCTCTAGTGCCTCTAAAACGGTCGTTTTTGGGGCGGGCGGTTTTATCCAGTCAGAACGGTCAAAATACAATTAGAAAAGCTATTGTTGGAACTGGGATAATATAGATGTAAATCTGTGGCTTACAGGAAACGGAAAGAATATCCGTACTGCATCTGTTCGTCCTTAGCGTTACTCAGCGAACAAACCTTGCGACGCCCCTTGTATGAGCAGTCATGATCAAGCGGCGGCCTGGTTGGTTTCTGTCACTTCAACACCGTTTTTGAATCTGACCCCGGTGATGACCTTGGCCAGAAAGTCGAACCCTCGCAATCGCCTCCATTTCTTTTCAGCGCATTGCCCGAGCTTGAACATCATATGCAGCATTCCGTCCTTGGTCAGGCAGCCTTTCGAGCGTTTAGTGCGGTGGCGGATGGTGCCGAATGTACTTTCAATCGGGTTGGATGTTCTGATACTTTGCCAGTGCTGGGCGGGGAAATCAAAGAAGGCCATCAGCTCTTCGCGGTCCTTTAGCAGGCACAGCGTGGCCTTGGGGTATTTCGCGTCATAAGTCTCGATGAACAGGTCAAACGCCTTGTCCGCCGCTTTCCTTGTTTCGGCCTGCCAGATGTCGTGCAGCGCCTGTTTCGCCTTGGGTTGGGCGGTTTTCGGCAGGCAGTTGAGGATATTCATGGTCTTGTGCATCCAACACCGTTGTTGCCGGGTGGTGGGGAATATTTCCTCAAGCGCCGCCCAGAGGCCCATGGCGCCGTCTCCAGCGCCATGTACAGGCTATATTTTTTGACCGTTCCGCACCAGCGGGGTAGTATAATCGTGTCGAGAAAGTCAAAAACGCTCATGAGATGATACGATCTCGCCCCCTACCGGACTCGACCCCAGAATGGCCTGGGCGGTCTTGCGGGGTTCCGTAAAACCCTTCTAATGTGATCTCTCCCAAACCCGTTTTGAGAGATGATATATTGTCTCCTGGAGCCCAATACCAAGTACCACCAATCTGTCCCATAGTTTTTGCTACCTCACTCTATTTCTTTAACAATCCGAAAGCCGAATGACTGGAGACGAAGCGTTTCCGCGATCCCCGTGCGCCATGCGACACGCGCGCGGAACATCCCTCTTGAAAACGCACCCCCTCGACGCACCCGATCACAGCTATCATCGACGCTTTGTATTAACCACTCACGCGTTGTCCCCCACGCTGGAAGGTGTTTTGTATCAGCTGGATAGCAGGACAGTGTGATCTCACCGACATTCCCTGACATATGCCGTAGTCCCCACGGATTTGCTGCATCAAGTTCGTCAACCGGCACAGGATGGCCCAACGTCCGAAGGTCGAGCCGTTCCTGCTGAAGTTCTAGTTCTGTAAACTCTCCCGAAATATTTGCTTGTTCAGGTCTTGGCTCGAAACCTTGCGCAAACCGACTTGTTGTCCCGGCCCGTGCCGCATATTCCCATTCCGCCTCGGTCGGTAGCCTGTAAGCGTCAGTGCCAAGCTTTTGGTTGAGCCATTGCGTGTAGGCCACTGCATCCAGATAGGAAACTCTATTGACGGGGTATCGCCCACTAAGGAGAAGCTTTTTGGGATTACCCGTAACCGCAGCAATATCTATTTCCGACGGCGTATGGATGAATCGAGGGTCAGTCAGTGCGCGCTTGATTCCCTCAAGCGTGCCATTCGGGCCTATAGTGTCAGGTGGAGTATACCCGCCACACCCGCCGTCGTTTACGCATGCCATCCACTCGTCAAATGTAACCTCATTCTTTCCCATAGCGATGCGAATATCGACAACAACTCTGTGTTGGGGGCCTTCATTCTCTGGTACAAAAGGATTTTCGGGGGTGGCACGTTGCATGCCCTGTCCAGTAAAGTAGGCAATGGCTCTGAATTCATCATCCGGCGCGCCCATCATAAATTCTCCCAGTGGAAGCACGATCATTTCGGGGCATTTGGCACAGTCACGGAAACGCTCCAGCGGCGCCACCGTGCGACCATCCGTGAGCGGGTAGGAGGTTGTTTCATTTGCTGTCGGCGGCACAAATACCTTCGGCGCATCGGCCCTTGCCTGAATATGCCAATACGACCCAGCTAAGGCAATAACAGCGACAGATAGCAATATCTGCTTTACCCTGCCAGATATGCCCAACTTCAAACGACGACCATTCACAGTACTTCTCCCCAAATCCCAGTTTACCCCCCGTCCTCTATGGATAATAAGGAATTCCTTACCTTCTATCATGTGGTGCAATTTGTCGTAAATCCAATTACGCAGCATTACTTGGATTTGCCTAACCAGACAGAAAGATGATCACCCTGCTCCTTTCGCAGCCTTCAGATACATGGCCACGTTTTCCGGACTGAACTTGAATCCCCGCCGGTCAGTCAAACGCTCGGCCTTGATTAGGTATTTTGGGCGGCGCGGCTCAATGCCTGTAATGCGGAATGTTTCGTTGCCCGCCGAGAATTCGCGCCCAAAGTCCTCAGGGGCAAGGCCGTAGCTTTCTGCCATGAGTTCGAACATTGCTTTATCACGCTCAAATATGGACCCGTCGGAAAGAGGGATGCCGACGCGCACCCCGAATTCAAACCCAGCTCGCAAATTCATATCCTGCATGCCCCCATCAACAACACTGAGACCATATGCGTCTGCCACTGTCTGGCAGGCCGCCAACATTTCCCTTTGCAGCTTCTGGCAAAGCTCCGGTGTCAGGTTGCGAAGTGCTGGCACCTTGGTGGTCATCGGGCGTCCCCCTTCTGTTTCTTGGCCTTGTATATTGTGCCGCGCGATATCCCAAGTTTTCGCGATATTTCTGTGGGGGTCATCCCTTGAGCCAACAGTGTCCGGATTTGGGCCATGTCAATTCCGGGGCGCCGACCGCGATAAACGCCTCGCGCTTTGGCGGCCGCAATGCCTTCGGCCTGACGTTCGCGGCGCAGATTGGTTTCGAACTCGGCGAAAACCCCCAGCATATCAAAAAAGGCTTTGCCGGTTGCTGTGGATGTATCCACCGGTTGTTCGGTCGCTGCCAGATGTGCACCCTTGGCCTTGAGCGTTTGAACAATCGTCTGGAGGTCGCTGAGCGAGCGGGCAAGGCGATCAATGCGCGTCACGACCAGTGTTTCGTCTGGGTGGATGAAATCGAGGATAGTTTTCAACTCGGGCCGGCCCGCAAGACTGGCCCCACTTTTCTGCTCGGTGCGGACCATGCCACATCCGGCCGCCTTCAGCGCCTCGATTTGGGCATCAAGGTTCTGGTCAGTTGTGGAGGTGCGGGCATAGCCGATTTTGGTGCTGGAAGTGTTCATTATGGGCGTGCCTGTAGCATTTGTTGTTCATTAAGACAAAACCGACCCAAAGTGAACGGAAATTTGTATGTATTGGTGTTCATTCGGTGTGTTTATGTTGGGTATACCCTAATTGTGCACCCGTTTGCGCCGCCTATCCTAAATCAGCCTGTATCGCCCCTGCCCTTCAACGGCGGCCCGACCGATATGGCATCGCTCGCCGATCACCAGTATAGGCAGCAATGGTGTTATGTTTCCCAATGCGACCAGATCGCCGGTGACAGTATCGTGGTGTCTTTGTTGTGCATGCCTGTTGGGCGAGCAGTATGCGCCAGTCGTCAGCGAGGATTGGCTGCAATCCAGCCCGCGGATTATTATGGCTAGCTCGCGCGCATAATCCGGCTCGATCGCCAGCCCCTGCCAGCGGGCAAGGCCGTCAACCCGTCGTAACAACCGCGCCAGCAAGCTGCGGGACAGGTTCCCTCCTTTCCCGCTTTTGTCTACGGGTGTCAGAAACTCCAGTCTGGCGGTTTCGGCATGACTGGCGTAGGAAAGACCCGCAAGGGTTGTTATTTGTCGATCGGCAACACGGGGCATGTTGCATGAAAAACGTTTTTCCCAGGGTAATATGCTGTCCATACCCACCAGCAGGGCTTCTGCGGCCAGATAGAACCAGTCATTGGCCACCCCGAAAACCCGCAGGGAAACCAGCAGGTCTTTGCTTTCGGTATCCACAAACAAAACATAGGGCTTGGGCAGACCATCGCCGCGTGCCCCGCGAAATTGCTCTCGCATGAAAATATCCAGTGCACAAGGCGGGTCCCATGGACAAGGCAAATTGTTCCTTGCCGCCAGCGAAGCACTTTTCCCCAAGGCCCCCAGAAACGAACGGCGCAAATGGGCGCAAAATCCGGGCTTGTCCAGACAGGAGGCCCCGCTCAGGCGGTAGGTGACTGTCTGATCGTACCATTGGGTCGCCAATTCCGCGGGACTCTCGGCCGTTTTAGCCTCCAGAAGGAAACGGGTGAAATTGGTGGCAGCCGGTGTATCCATGTGCTTACCCAAACAAACAATCGGGGCAATAGCAATCCCGATGGTGCAATCCGCCTTCATGCGGTCAAGCTGGACCAGC
>Ga0256841_1002574_pt1 | contig 14335 bp, 10 predicted proteins | sample 356308metaG_FD_185971 | JGI IMG/M metagenome (GOLD analysis project Ga0256841, IMG submission 185971) | Hydrothermal vent microbial communities from Mid Atlantic Ridge, Atlantic Ocean - 356-308 | ecosystem: Environmental > Aquatic > Marine > Hydrothermal vents | place: Atlantic Ocean: Mid...
AATACACCGATATCATCATTTCCGAAGCAGACCGCCTGCAAACGCTCATCGACCGTTTGCTCGTTCCCCATCAAGCCCCCCAAAAGATCAAGCTCAACATTCATCAGGTATTGGAAAGGGTAAGGCAATTGCTCGAAGCAGAGTTTCCCAAACTCACCTTTTGCTGCGATTACGACCCCAGCCTGCCCCCAGTGCTCGGCGACCGGGATCAACTCATCCAGGCTACCCTCAATATCGTTCGTAATGCTGCCCAAGCCCTCAAAGGAGAAGGAGAGATCACGCTGCGGACGCGGATACACCGCCAACTCACCATCCGCCAAACGTTCCACCGGCTGGCGCTGCGCATTGATGTCATCGATGAAGGCCCCGGTATCGATGCCGAATTGAAAGAGCAAATTTTCTATCCCTTGGTCACAGGACGCGCTGAAGGCACGGGCCTGGGGCTTTCTATCGCCCAATCATTAATTTCCCGGCACGATGGCCTCATCGAATGCAAATGCGAGCCGGGGCAAACCGTTTTTTCCATCTATTTACCCATAGAGAGTACCTAAATTCATGGCACAAGCAAAAATCTGGGTCATAGACGACGACAAATCCATTCGCTGGGTACTTGATAAAGCCCTCACGAAAGCAGGCTTTAAAGTCCGCTGTTTTCCTGAAGCCAGTGAACTGGAAACCCATCTGCAGCACGACTGCCCCGACGCCATTCTCACTGATATCCGCATGCCTGGCATAGACGGTCTGGAGCTATTGCGCCGGTTACAATCACACCATCCCGAACTGCCCGTTGTGGTGATGACCGCCCATTCGGATCTGGATAGCGCAGTCGCCGCCTTTCAAGATGGCGCTTTTGAATATTTGCCCAAACCCTTTGACTTGGAAGAAGCCGTACAAGTAATGCAAAGGGCTTGCCAACAACGGATCACAGAGACGCTTAACGGCCCTCAGGGCGCCGAACCGAGCCCGCAAATCATTGGCGAAGCACCCGCCATGCAGGAAGTATTTCGCGCCATCGGGCGCCTGGCCCGCTCCCACATGACCGTGTTAATCAACGGTGAATCGGGTACCGGCAAAGAATTAGTCGCCCGTGCGCTCCATCGCCACAGCCCCAGGGCCAATGGTCCTTTTATCGCGCTGAATATGGCGGCGATCCCCAAGGATTTGATGGAATCGGAACTGTTCGGTCACGAGAAAGGCGCTTTTACTGGCGCCTTGTCCCGCCGCAGCGGCCGTTTCGAACAAGCCGATGGCGGCACCCTATTCCTGGATGAAATCGGCGACATGCCGCCAGAGATGCAAACCCGTTTGCTACGGGTGCTGGCCGAAGGAGAATTTTATCCTGTAGGCAGCCACACAGCCCGCACGGTGGACGTCCGGATTATCGCCGCCACTCATCAAAATCTCGAGCAATTGGTCAGCCAAGGATTGTTTAGGGAGGATCTGTTTCACCGCCTCAATGTCATACGGATACATATTCCCGCGTTACGGGAGCGGCGTCAGGATATTCCCCTGTTGCTCAAGCATTTTCTCAAGCAGGCAGCACAAGAAATGGGCGAGGAGGCGAAAATTCTGCTGCGGGAAGTTGAAGATTTCTTATGCGACTATCCGTGGCCGGGCAATGTGCGCCAACTGGAAAATACTTGCCGCTGGCTGACGGTAATGGCCCCCGGGCAAACCATTCATCTGGAAGATCTGCCCCCGGAAATCTTGGCCCCTCCCCACAAATCCGCCCCTGCCACGGCCGGTGACAGCGATTGGAAAAAAAACCTGGGCCAATGGGCTCAGAAGCAATTGTCGGAAGGCAAACGCGATATTGCCAAAATCGCCATTGCAGAAGCTGAAAAAGTATTGATTCAAACGGCCTTGAAACATACCCGCGGCAGGCGTCAGGAAGCCGCCCGCCTATTGGGCTATGGCCGCAATACCTTGACCAGGAAAATCAATGAACTAGAGCTTGATACCTACGAAAATCCGATGGAAATTTGACTTTCTCTGTCTCAAGAAAAGCGGGAGAACCCCTCGCTTTCATTAGGGAGCCTCTGATTCAGTCAGAGGCTCCTGCGGCATAGGGAGGTGCCGCCAAAGTAAGTCACTGTAAGTGATTGACTTTGTGAGAAAAACAAAAATCGCAATTTTTGTTTTTCACTCTCTGAACAAGCCAATGATGACTTGTTCAGCGGTTCCTCAGGGTTACATCTTCAACTTTTTCTCTAAATCCTTGACTTTGCCCCACGCCTTTTTAAACCAGCCGGTTTCTCGTTCTTCCTCTTCAGCTTCTTCTGCAACTTCTGGCTCTGCGTGACTTGTCGTGACCGAAGAAGCGGGTTCTTGCGCCTGGGACAAAGCGCTTTGGATTGTACTTTCTTTGCTTTCCGGCATAGCGACTCCAGGTTCGGAACCGGCGCGAATCTGGCCTGCCAGAGCCAATGCTACCAGGCGTTCTTCATGCTCCGAATTTTGCTGGGCAATGATTTCGAGACAAGCCTGTTTTTGTTGTTCCCAACGGATCTGAAATGCTTTACCCAATTCCTCAATCCGCTGCTGCAATTCCTTTTCCTCTTCTCCAATGAGCGCCAGCGCGGCCTTCTCCCTTGCGGAAACACTCTTTTGAAAAGCCAATTCCTTTTCTTCCCGGGCCTTATCCTTCCAAAAATCGCCTCCCCCGCTTTCTGCCTCGAACAAATGCGCTTGCTCCTGCTGGATGATACGAGTCTGGCAGGCATTGCCCAACGCCACTATCCGTTGCTGAAACAGCTGATCTTGCTCCTCAAGGACTGCGGCATACCGCTCGCTGATTTCCCGGGTTTTCTGTTCGACTTGCAACCGACACGCTTCGCCCATCGCCGCCAAACGCTGCTCGTACTCGTCCGCCAGGGTAGCGACCACTTCGGCATCCGTGGCCTTTTGCTGATTCATGCGAATGCCCCAAGCGCCCCCCAGAGCCTCGGCTTTCTGCTCCGAATCTTGTTCCAGGTCAGCCACCATCGAGGCGCCCGCGCTAGCTTGTTGACCCAACCTAAGACGCCACACTTCGGCCAACTCATCCATCTTCTGCTGAAAGTCACCCGCCTGCTCCGACACCAAAGCCACGGCCGAGCGGTTTCTTTCCAGCAAGGCGCTTTGATAATGGGCCTCCAGCTCTGCCAGACGGCGCTTGCAAGCAGCGCCTTTTACCCACCAGCCAATCAAGAATCCAAGAAAAAACGCCAGTAACAGACAAATCAAAATTTGCGCAATGAGATAAGTCATCGATTACTCCTCCCCTATAATTATTATTTCCACCCGGCGATTCATCGCCCGTCCCGCGGCCGTTGCATTATCCGCAATTGGATGTTCCGAACCGTACCCCTTGGCAATCAACCTGTCGGCATCGACACCTTGTTGAATGAGATATTGTCTCACCGCTTCTGCCCGGGATTGGCTCAAGAATGTATTGAATGCGGGATTGCCGCTTGCATCGGTATGCCCGGCGATCTCCAAACGGGTAGCGGGACATTGATTGGCCACTTCCGCCAAACGGTTGAGCAAATCATAGCTTTCCGGCTTGATGGTCGCCTTGCCGGTATCGAATTTGATCTTCGCTTCCGCCAGTAACTGGCTGAACTGCTGCTGGCAATTGATCGCTGCTTGGGAAAGTTTTGGCTTGACCTCAAGTTGCAGCTGGTAGGCAAAACCCGGCGCCTTTGCTTCAAGCAATTGCTCAATTTGCTCTTTGGCGGCAGGATCGGAGGTTTCCCCGGTGATGGTAATTTCCTGATTGACAATTTTGGCGCTGCCTTGGTCCAGCTTTGCCAATCCTTCCAACACCACAGTCACTGCCTCGTCCCATCCTTGCGGAGCGCCCTCTGTCCACGTCAATTGGTCAGTGACCTGGCCCGGCTCAACGATGGATTCGGCTTGACTTAGCAATGAGTCGTGCAACGCTTGACCGGCGTATCCCTTTAACAAAAGTTGTCCGGACGACAGTTCGAATTCCGTGATATAAGGATCCGGCAAAGACGGTTGACGGGGTTGCGATGGTGGTTCTGCGGCCGTTTCTTTGGTCTCCGCAGCAGCCTTAGGCTCCGTTTCCTGCTGCGGCACTGTCTCGACTTCCGGCGCAGGTGCGGCAATCACTAGTTCATCATGCACCACGCGCACGCCTTCCACGCCAGCAATCGAGGACACCAAATTTTCCCTGGCCGCTTTATCCGGCACCGAACCAGATAAAGTCACATCCCGGCCATCCACGCCAATCTGAACTTCGCCAACGTTTTGGGCTTGCAATACCTGGTGGGTGCGGCCGGCAATGTCCTGCTCGATCCTGGGCCCGTGAAATTGAATGCAAGCGTAAGCCAACATGGCCAACAGAATCAGGCCGGTGATAAATATCAGCAAACTTTTCATGCTCTCTCCCCCTCGATTCTTTTTTGTTATTTCCCTTTTGTTTCACACATATTATCAGTTTGTTTCCTGTTTCCGCCATAGGCAAACGAGAATTCCTTGCCACCGGTCAGTTCGTCTTCCGGGAGAAGACAGCCCTATGAGAGGCTGCCGGGGAAGTGTCTTGAGCGAAGACGCCAAAGCCAAGTTTGCAGAAAGGTAACTTCCACGAAAAACCGGCCATGGGAGGGCAATTTCAGGATATTTGCCACCATCAAACCGGCGGCAACAGATGAATCGCCTTTTTCAACAACGATACGGCTATTTCCTGCCCCGTTTCCAATCGGTTACGCTCTGCCACATGGATTGGAAGTTCACAATACAGACGTAAATCCGGCGCATGGGAAGGTGATAGAATCAGGTTGGCCCTGCCGGCAAAATTCACCTTTTCCACAATCACCCCCCGGACCGGATTTTCCCTGACCCCCCGGGAAGGACGAAGCCGGCTATGGAGTACGATACCAGCGGGGGGAATGCACCATTCAATGTCATGGGGACAGGAAGCCAATGCTTTGGGCCAATGGATTTCCAATGGCAAACCGCGCCACGACAGCCTGGCAACCCTGCGGGTTACATCCAACGTGATTAACCGGCCTGTAAACAGATTGCGAATATCCACCAGGCGGGCGGCTTCCGGGTTGGCGGGCCTTTGCATAACCGTTTGCGGAGGGCCCTGCTGCAAGATTTTGCCATGATGAATCACCGCCATCTGATCGGCCAGCATTTCCGCCTCCTCCAGATCGTGGGTGACCAGGAGGATGGGCAGCTTCAAGACGCGTTTCAATTCCGCCATTTCCAGGCGTAAACGGCGGCGGGTCACCTGATCCACGGCGGAAAAAGGCTCGTCCAACAACAATACCTCGGGATCGCGGGCCAACGCCCGGGCCAGCGCCACGCGCTGCTTTTGCCCTCCCGACAGGGTTCCCGGCAAACGTTGTTCCAGGCCGGTCAGATGAACCCGTTGCAGCCACTGCCGGGCAATGGTTCTGGCTTCCGGGGAAGGTCTTTTGACCGCCAGCCGCACATTCTCCAACACCGTCAAATGGGGAAAAAGCGCATAATCCTGAAAAACCAGTCCTACCCGGCGCTGTTGGGGAGGCACCAGAACACCGCGGCTGCTATCGAGCCAATCCTGATCCCCGCACCGGATCTTGCCTTCGGGCGCGTGCAAACCGGCGATGCATCGCAGCACCGTGGTCTTGCCGCTGCCGGACGGACCGACCAGCGCAGTCAGTCTACCCGCGGGACAAGCCATATCGATATTCAAGGATACCGGATGCGCCTGCCGGAGCGTGAGAATCAAATCTTTCACTGGCGGCGTTCCAGGGCGTAAACCAAAGTCACCACAACGAACGAAAATACCAGCAACAAGGCAGACATGGCTGCTGCCCCGGCCTCATCGAAAGCCTGCACCCGATCGTAAATCGCCACCGATAAGGTCCTGGTCCGCCCGGGAATATTCCCTCCCACCATCAATACCACGCCGAATTCCCCAAGGGTATGGGCAAAACTCAATGCCAACGCCGAGATGACACCGGTTCTGGCCAGGGGTAGCTCGATTTTCCAAAACGATTGCCAGCAGCTCAATCCGCTGCACCACGCCGCCTCCCGCAGTTGCATGGGGATCGCCTCCAATGCCCGCAGCACCGGCTGCACCGCGAATGGCAGGCTGTAAATCAAAGAGGCCAACACCAGGCCCGGAAAAGAAAACACCAGGGTTTGCCCCGTCACCCGCATAATCCAGCCTCCCAAGGGGGCCTGGGGATTGAACAGCACCAAAAAATAAAACCCCAATACACTTGGTGGCAATACCAGGGGAAGGGCAATCGCCGCCTCTACCAGAAACCGCCCTTTGAAGCGCTTCCATGCCAGCCACCGGGCTATCAGGATAGCCACTGGCAACAAGATCAAAACCGTCACAGTAGCCAATTTTATGGAGACGTAAAAGGCGTTCCAATCCATTTACTTGGCTTGCAACCGCCGGCGAATGGCGGATTGTTTCAGGAATTCAAAAAAATCCATCGCCGGTGGGGCAGGTGGACACAACAATGCGGCCGCCTGGACTTCCGGTTGATATAACTTTGCCGGAACCGGTAAAGCATCGCCCTGGCCGGCCAGCGGTGAGCCCCTTACCAGCGGCGCGGGCAGAAATGCCGCTTGCACGGCGCCCGTGAGAGCAAATTGGGCGGCTTGAGCCGCGCTTTCTCCAAAGATCAAGCGAGATTGCACCGCTTTCCACACGCCCAGTTTCATCAGTACTTGGCGGGCCATGGCCCCATAGGGGGCGGTCTCCGGATTGGCCAGCGCCAGCCGTTTTAAAGTGCCATTTTTCAAAACCTTGGCCAAGTCTCCGATACTTGTCAATGACAGCCCGCCGGATTTGGGAAGATACAAAACCAAACGCCCGGGCCCCAATATGAGCGGATCGCCACAGATCTTGTTCGCCTTGGCAAGCGGCCCAAGAAAACGGTCTGAGGCAGTCAGGAAAATCCCATAGGGCGCCCCCCGGAGAATTTGCTGCGCCAGCACACCGGAAGCGCCGTAACTTATGTGAACAGCCCGATGATGCTGCTTTTCATAAGCCCTGGCCACATCCTCCAGCAAAGGGCGCAAGCTGGAGGCCGCCGCCACCGGCACCGCCGCCCGGCACGGCAGCGGCAAAAACAAGCCAATGATTATCAGCAATACAAGGTTTTTCATCGGCGGCAAACCCGATCCCAGGCAATCACTTTTTTTGGCTTTCGGCAAGCAGGTCATTAAAATTAAGTCCATTAAAATTATTGTAACTGATACCCCCAACCCGATTCCTGGCCACCTGTCTTAATGTTGCTTTATTTTGCCTACGGCTCCAATCTTCATCCTTACCGGTTAAATGCAAGAGTCCCGTCCGCAGAATTGCTGGGCATGGCAACCCTGGCGGGTTACCGGTTGAATTTTCACAAACAAGGCGCCGATGGCTCGGGGAAATGCAGTCTTCAATTGACGGATCAGGGGCAAGTCATCGGCGCGCTGTACCGTTTCCCAAAACAGCACAAGAAAATTCTGGATAGTTTTGAATCGGGCTACGAAACCCACCCGGTGACCGTCGCTTGGGACGCAAAGAATCTGACGAGTTTCACCTATATAGCCCATCCCGGCAAGGTCGATGAAACCCTCAAACCCTATGAGTGGTACCGGCAAATGCTGGTTTTGGGCGGGCACTACCTGGAGATGCCTCAGCACTATCTACAGGCTATCACCTCCGTAGAAAGCCTGGCTGATCCAGATGAAAAACGCCGCTTGGAAAACGAAGCGTTACTGGCGAAAATGAAACAGATGAATAAGCTTAACCCGGTCAATGCCGGACAGAAAGGCCGGTAGGACTGGCCGGAACGGAATCAGTATCCGCCACTCCCGGCGCGGGTAGTCGAAGCAAGCTGACGGGAAAGGCTGGATATAGCACAAACCACAAAACGACCGGCGTCACCGCCGGCAAGATCAAACTGCCCATCTGATAGCCCAAGGCGATCAAATCCCGTTGCCATGATGACAATACAAGCTGGCTGTTGAGTTCTGGTGGCAACTTGAACTGCAAGATCAGCAAGCCATCAAAATAACAACCGAATACCTGTACCAAAACGATCACACCATAACCAACAACTCCTCTGAGCCACTGCACTGCTTCCCTGCCCGGCGAGGCAATAATCAAGGCGATTAGCATGGGCAAGCCATAGCCATAGGCAAGGGGGTTGATATCAGCCACCAATTCCGCCCTTTTGCCGGCAGCCAGAATTTCCGGCGTGTGGTAGGGAATGATCAGATGAATCATCCCCCCCTGGTATTCCACGCTTGTTATCAATCCGGGAAATTGAGCAGGCAAAATCCCTTCCAGAAGCCAGGCGACGGGCCAGTTCAAAGCCGCCCCGTAGCGGTACCAAATAAAAAAAGCAAAAGGCAGCCACAACAGGGTCAAAGTCATAAAGCGCAAAATAGGCTTATGGGGCAGCCAGTGGATCTTCATTTTCCCCTCCCGTCACAAAGTGCAGCCACAACAGAAACGCCAACAGCACATCCAGCATGATCAAGGCTTGCCAACCATAGAGATGAAGCCATTCAAACGCCTGCGGATTCCATTGCCCCAGATAAAACAGGGAAATGATCCGGACCAGGTTCAACCCTTGAATGGTCAAAATGCCGAAACCGATACCCAAGACTTTTTCCTTCCAGCCGCTGGGAAACGCCAGCACCGCCGACACGAATACGATCAGCGCTTCCACACCATTGCACCCCGCCTGAATGGCCACCGCGAAACCGGTTTCGGGATCGTTCAAGGTAATGCCGTCGGCCACCACGGCAGGGTCGAAACCCTGGACGAGCGCGGCGCTCAGGCTGGCGATCATGCCGGTAAACGGCATGATCGCCAGTTGCTGTACCTGCCGCAGCATTTCCAGAGTAAAAAGAGCGGTCAGCAACCCCAAAAACACCAGAAGAAAACGCAGCGGCCTGAATTGCCGCCGCATCACTGACGCCCCCTCGGATTTCTGGCGTTCTGCCACAAGCCGAGCATCGTCATCATCAATACCAACAGCGCCAATCCAAGTGGACTCAAGGCAGGAATGGCGATGGCCTGGGGCGCTTTCCGGTAGCCGTTGTCATCCCTGGCGCTGCCACCGGCGGGCACGGTCACGGTAGTGGGGTCGTTGCCCTGGCCGTGCGTGTTCGAGGTCAAGATGTACCCGGCGGGCAGATCCGTTTCTGTGACATCCACAATGGTATCCCCCGGCGGCACCGTCTGGGAAAACTCACCGCTGGCGGAAGTCACCAGTTCATATATGGCGCCATTGGCGGCGGTGATTTTCACCCGAATCCCCGAAAATACCGGTTCACCGGTGTCGAACAGGCCGTTCACATTGCTATCCTCGTACACCCGTCCTTCTACCAGGGCGGTACCGCCAGGAGGTGGCAATTGATAACCCGTCTCGTCTCTGGCGACGCCGCCGGACGGCACCGTGACCACAGACGCATCTTCGCCATTGCCCTGGCTGTTGTCGGTCAGGATCACCCCGCCAGGCAAGTCCGGATCGCTGTCATCCACATCCACCGTGGTCTCTCCCGGCGGCACATCCTGGCCGAATTCGCCGTTGCTGTCCGTGGTCACCGTGAAAACCGCGCCATTGCTGGCGGTAATGATGACATCGACATTGGCATAGGGCGTATCACCGGCATCAAAAATACCATTGCCATTTTGATCCAGATAGACCCGGCCCTCGACCCGCGAAAGCAGCACTTGCACCGTTCCACACACTGTCTCGTTATTGCTTTTGTCAGGGTCCGCCTGATCGGTGGTGGCGGTGGCACAATTGTCGATGCTGCTGCCAGTGGGAAACGCCGTCATCCGCGCCGGAATGGTGACCACGGCCTGTTTGCCCGCCTCCAGCAAGCCGAAGTCGCAGGTGATGTCGCTGCCCGCCACCGTACAGTTACCGCTGGCCGGCTGGCTGTTGTTGGAGCTCCAGGTGGGAGTGCCCGACACTTCCATGCCGCTGGGCAACGTATCCGTGATTGCAGTGGTATCGCTGTCCCCCGGCCCTTGATTGGTCACCGTCACGGTCCAGTCGAAGGTCTCGCCGATTTCAACCGTGGCCTTCGAGGGGGTTTTGGTGATTGCCAAATCCACCCGCTTGAAGACCGAGGTCGGCTCCGGTTCGGTATTGTTGGCGCTGTTGCTTTCATTTTCGTTGGCGCGCACCTCAGCGACATCGTTGTGGGTATCGCCGCCGCTGTCGGGCGCGGTGATGACTTCGAACTCGAGATAGTGATGCAGGTCGGCACCCGCCGCCAGGGTGACACCGGCGGGAAAGGTACAGGTAATGACCAAATTACCGGGACCTGTCACCTGAGCGCCTTGCTGATCACAATAACCAGCGTTGTTGCCGCTGCCCGGACTGTCCCCGTCACAGATCACCGAACCTGAGGTTTTGTCACACAAGAACTTGACGGTCTTGCCATCCTTGGGCGTAAACGTATCGGTCACCACCAGGCCGGTGGCCAAAGATGGGCCTTGATTGGTCACCTGGATGTCATAGGTCCAGATATTATTGGTGCGGTCAGTGGGATCGAAGCCGAAGGGATCGGTCAGATCCACTTTGTTGATCAACAAGTCCAGCTCGGACGGGTCCACCTCCAAATCCGTGGCCGCCTGGTCGTTGGTGGTATCGCTCTGGGGCGTGTCGGTAGTGATGGTGGCCGTGCTGGTAATGGTGCGGCTGGGGTTGGCCGTGGTGTAGTTGGGGCGGACCTTCACCGTCACCGACTGGGACTCGTTGTTATTCAGGGTAATCCCGTTACAGGTCAGAGTATGAGCCGCATCATCATAACTGCAACTGCCCTCCGTTGGACTGGCGGAAATAAAAGTGAAATCCGTGTCGTTGCTGAAAACATTGGTTACTACCACATTCTGCGCCTGGGACGGCCCCTTGTTGCGGAAGCTGAGGACAAAAGTGGCTTCCACCCCTTCCGGCACCGGATTGGGAGTCACGGTGACCGATTGCATCTCCACATCGGCAATCGGTTGCACATTGAGATTCACCGAGTCGGTATTGTTGGTCCGGTCGGGATCGCCCACATCCGCGGAAAATGCGCTGACGGCATTGGTCAGTGCCCCGTCCCTGATTGGCCGGGTCACCTGAATGTCAAAAGTAGCCGTAGTACTTGATGCCAGGCTGGCACTTGTATTCTGGGTACAGGTAACCTCCCCGCCGCTGCTGACCGAGCAAGAAAAACCGGCCGGCGTGGTGGTTACTGTAATGCCTGTGGTGCCGGCTGGTCCGTCATAGTAGCCGGGAATACTGTCGGTAAAACCAATGCCGGTGGCAGGATCGGGACCATTATTGGTAATGTCAATCGTATAGGTGAAACTGTTCTCGGGCGTCGTATTATCCAGACCGGTATCGCTCACCGTCTTGACAACCACCAGATCGGCCTTTTCAGCCGTGGCGGTCACCGCCGCGGTATCGGTTTCATTGCCAGTAACGTTGTCATCCTCTCCATTGACATCGGCCACACTGGCGCTGTTTTCCAAGGAACCTGCGGCTTGGGCCTGGGTGACCACGGTCAGATCATTGGCATCATCGCCGGCATTCAACTGGCTCCCATAAGTACAAGTCACCGTGCCGGTATTGCCCACCCCAGGGCCGATACAGGTCCAATTGGTGCCAGTGGCGGAAACGAAGGTTTCATCGGCATGTAAAGTGTCGGTCACGGTAATGGTACCGGAAGTGGCCCGCGGGCCGTTGTTATGAACCTTGATGATACTGGTCATGTCGGAATCCACCGCCACTGGCTGGGGCGTTTTGGTCTTGGTCAGCGCCAAATCGGCGCCATCGGGGACGATGGTGTAAGTTACCGCGCCGCTGTCGTTGCTAGTGACAGGATCAGCCGTATCACTGGTGATCGAGGCGGTGTTGGAAGTGCCACCGCCGGTGGCCGGCGCGGTGGCACTCAAGGTAATGTCATCGGTAGCGCCCACGGGCAAGCTGGCCCGGGTGCAGGTCACCGTGCCCCCGGCTTGGCTGCAAGTCCAATTCGGGCCCGTGGCATTGACGTATGCGAATCCAGTGGGCAACGTATCGGTCACCACTGCGTTGACCGCGGGATTCGGCCCCAGATTTCTGGGCTTCAGGGTAAAAGTAGTCTCGGTGGCCCCAATCACTGGCGTGCCGACGGTTTTGGTGATTGCCAGATCGGTGCCTTCATTCACCAGCGTATCTTCGGTGACGGTATTGTTGTTCAAATCCGGGTCCATGTTGTTGCCACTGGCATCGGTGGCGCTGACGGTCGCGCTGTTGGTGATGTTGCCACTGGCGACACCGGTCACCTTGCCCACAATCTGAAGATCAGGCGCCGGGGCCCCGTTGGCCAGAGCCGGCCGGGTGCACGTCACGGTTTGCCCGCTCGCGCTGCAGTTCCAATCCGTGCCGCTGGCGGATTGATAGGTCACCCCGGGCGGAAGCGTATTAGTCACAGAAACGTTGACCGCATCGTTGGGACCCTGGTTCACCACGCTCAGGGTCCAGGTCACATACCCCCCGCCCAGGACCGGATCGGGATTATCGGCCATGGTAATCGCCAAATCCGCGCCGTTGTTGATGGTCGTTTGCTGGGTGTTACTATCATTGGCGGAATTGGAATCGACGGCCGTGGTTGCAACGGTCGCGGTGACGTCAATCGTATTGCCGGTCGCCGCGGTGGTGGAAATCACGATTTCCACATTGCGTATATCCGTGGAATTGCCGCCGATATCACCAAAATTACAGGTGACTGTTCCCGGGCTATTGCCATCGTGGGCACACCCGGTGTCATCCACCGATTCAAATTGGGTGGTTGCCGGCAGAGGAAAGGTCAAGGTGGCGTTGGTTGCAACATCCACATTGTTGTTCTCGATACTAACGGCGTAGGTAATTCTACCACCCCGTAACGCCGGATCCGGCGTATCGTCCAGCGCCTTGATCTGCAGATCCGCATCCGCCAATACCCCGGCCGAGGCAAAAACCAACAGCATCCCTAAAACATACCGGAAAATTCTCCCACGCAAAAACATACCCGCTCCTTTTTCGCTCGTTTACCCATGACAAAAAGGGAGTAATGGCTGGAAATATCATACGCCCACGAGAACCGTGAACGCATATTTGAAAATCCTAATATCTTTACTGCCCTCGCCAGTAAAAATAGCCGACAAATTGGGTTTTTCAACCTTAAGCAGGGCAATGGCACGAACCGATTTTCCCCTTTCCTACCGGGACAAATCCGTCGGGAACGGATTTGAACACGCATGGCGCGGCCCGCAAGGGCAGAGGGCAGGATGCCTGAATAAAGGGCGCCGGAGGTAAGGAGTAAACACCGTCGCATTCATCGGCTCAAGCCCCCGCCCCAATCCCTCCCCCAGAGGAAGAGGGGGGCTTCAATCTATCAGGTATGAACGGGAAAAACGGCGGTCATGCGATTGCCCTGCAAGCTTAAGGAAACGCTGAATAATTCAACCATGGATTCCAGCACCGGCAAAACGCACCTGTCCCCCGCCATCATCCAGGATACTATCCGGGTTAAACCAAATTCCGTGCCCGGCGGAAGGCTTCGTGAAAGTCAAAATAAACCGGCTCGCTTTCTTCCAACAGGGCACGCAACATGGCGTTTTGCAGTTTGTACTTGATATTGCCCACCGCCAACGGGCCAACGCCTACCGCGCCCGGGCTGTTGACCGCGTGAACCAGGGGCGCGCCCAGATCCTTGAATTTGATGCCGGCGATGCCCGGTGGCGGGACGGCATTGACATCGCCGACCACCTTGAGGTTTTTCGCCTCCTCGAGAATCTCTTCGTCCAATACCTGGATACCGGCCTTGGTGCAATTGAAGATCACGTCCACTTTCTTGATCAGCCACGCCTTGCTGGCCCCGGAGCTGGCGAAAGTGCCTTTAAGCTTGCAACCCACCCGGCGATTGTATTCGTTGGCAATTTGCATGGCGGTATCCAGACTGAGATGATCGACAATAGTGGTGTCGGCACCGGCCAAAGACGCGATCACACCGGTGGAAATCCCCACCGGGCCCGTGCCGCCAAAAACCACCACGCGAACATCTTTCAACTCCATATCATGCTTTTCCTTGAGCTGCTTTTCCACCAGCGCCACCAGCGCCGTGGCAGTGGTAAAAGCCCCACTGGGATCGGCCAAAACAGAAACTTCGAAAGGCGGTTGCATGGCCTGGCGGGCAGTATTCAGCATATCCAAAGCCAGACCGATATCCCGCCCGCCCATAAAAATGGCGGTTTGTTTCACCCCCTTGGGGCCGCGGGAAAAAATCACGTCCTGGGTCAATCCATGGACCCGGTCCAAGGTAACGTTACTGTGAGGGAATATATGATCGAACCCGGCATCCA
>Ga0256841_1002575_pt1 | contig 14335 bp, 11 predicted proteins | sample 356308metaG_FD_185971 | JGI IMG/M metagenome (GOLD analysis project Ga0256841, IMG submission 185971) | Hydrothermal vent microbial communities from Mid Atlantic Ridge, Atlantic Ocean - 356-308 | ecosystem: Environmental > Aquatic > Marine > Hydrothermal vents | place: Atlantic Ocean: Mid...
ACCTTGGGTTTTTCCTCCGCTTTGGTGGGTGTTTCAGGACGGGAGGTATCGGTCTTCTCCTTCGGGGACTTGGCCTCCGCCGCGACCTTGGCGCGCGAGGTGCTGCCCGCTCGGCGGTGGCCTGCCGTGGTTTTCGCTACGGGTTTTTCCTCTGCATTGGCCGGTGTTTGCGAACTCGCTGTGGCCGCGTTTCCCGCAGCTTGAAGCTCCTTGCGGGGGGAGGGTGTCAATGCCTTTGTTGGCTGGGGAGCCGTGCCCGTTTCCTCGGAGGCATTCGAGGAAACGGGTGTGGCGGCTGGCTTTTCCTGGTCGGGGCGGCGTTGGCGTCGGGGCCGTGGCGTACGTGCCTGTTGTGCCGTTCCTGTTTCCTCGTTTGGAGGCGTTGTGTTTGCTTGGGTGGTCTGTTGTCCACTGGCGACCTTTTTATCGGTGCCGCCTCGTGTGCTGCGCCGTCGCCGACCACCGCGTTGCCCCCTCCGTGCGGCCCCGGTCTTCGAGTTCGATGCTTGGGTATCCGCGCCTGCTCCTGTTTGAGGCGTTGTTTCCGCGGATTTCTTTGGTGATTCGCCTGCGTCCGTTTTCGCAGGGCGTCTTCCCCCTTTCTGTTGCGCACTCTGGTTGCGGCGACTGGCGTTGCCGCGGGTGCCCCTGCGGCGACTGGTCGAGGCTGCCGTTTTCTTGCGTGGCGCACGGGCAGGCCGGGCCCCGCTCTGCTCGTCCCGGCCTGAGGGCGGTGTTGCCGATTCACTGGCGGTCTTCTGGGGTTGTTGTCCTGCTGCGCCGGTTTTGCCGGGTTCGCGGTGGGAGAAAATGCTGGTCCATATCCGTTTTATGAAGCCTTCTTCGCCTCCGTTCGCGTCCACTTGGGATGCGCCCGACTTTTCCTGATGAGGCGGCGGCTGGGTGGCCGGAGCGAACTGCTTGACGGCGGGTTGTTCCGGCAGGTTGGCTTCAGTCCTGGCGAAGGTGGGCGTGGGCGTCTCGGCCTCCTCCCGCAGGCTGTAGCTGGCGGTATCCGCCGATTCTGGCATGTCCTGGCTGCGGATCCGCTCGAGGTTGTAGTTTGGCGTTTCGTAATCGGGATTGGGGATGAGGACGATGCTGATCTGCTGACGTTTTTCTATGTCGTAGATCACCTGACGTTTTTCGTTGAGAAGAAAGGTGGCCACATCCACCGGGAGTTGGGCGATGATGCGGCCGGTATTCTCTTTCATTGCCTGCTCTTCGATGATACGCAGAATCGAGAGCCCCAACGATTCCACGCCTCGTATGGTGCCTTGCCCATGGCAGCGGGGACAGACGTGCTGGCTCGACTCACCCAGCGAGGGTCTCAAACGCTGGCGCGACATCTCCAGCAGTCCAAAACGGGAGATACGTCCGACCTGAACGCGTGCCCGATCCATTTTCAACGCCTCTTTGAGCCGGTTTTCCACGGCGCGCTGGTTTTTGCTGGGGGTCATGTCGATGAAATCGATCACGAACAGACCGCCGAGATCCCGCAGGCGCAGTTGACGGGCGATTTCGTCGGCGGCCTCCAGGTTGGTGTTGAGGGCGGTTTCCTCGATATCCGCCCCCTTGGTGGCGCGGGCAGAGTTGATGTCGATGGAGGTGAGCGCCTCGGTGTGGTCGATGACGATCGCCCCTCCGGATGGGAGCGTGACCTCACGCCGGAAGGCGGTCTCGATCTGACTTTCGATCTGGTAGCGGGAAAAGAGCGGGATTTCCTCTTCGTAGAGGCGCAGTTTTTTCAGGTTGTGTGGCATCACCTGGGTGATGAATGCACGCGCCTGGGAATGGATTTCCGGGTTGTCGATGACGATCTCGCCGATATCGGCGCGCAGATAGTCACGGATGGAGCGGATGATGACGTTGCTGTCCTGATAAATCAGGAAGGGGGCGGGTTTTTCGCCCGCAGATTTCTCAATGGCGCTCCACAACTGGGTGAGATAGTCGAGGTCCCATTGTAATTCCTCAACATTCTTGCCAACGCCTGCGGTGCGCACGATCAGTCCCATGTTCTCCGGGATGGTGAGCGCCGCCATGGCCTCACGCAATTCCGAGCGGTCCTGGCCCTCGATGCGGCGGGATACGCCGCCCGCCCGCGGATTGTTGGGCATCAACACGAGGTAACGGCCGGCCAGTGAGACAAAAGTTGTCAGGGCCGCGCCCTTGTTGCCGCGCTCCTCCTTTTCGATCTGTACGATCAGCTCCTGGCCTTCCTTGATGGCGTCCTTGATGCTGACCCGCCCGTGGGCCTTGGCAGCTTCTTCTCTGAAGTACCTTCGCGAGATCTCCTTCATCGGCAGGAAGCCATGGCGTTCGGCGCCATAGTCGACGAAGGCGGCTTCGAGACTGGGCTCGACGCGCGTCACCTTTCCCTTGTAGATATTGGCTTTTTTCTGTTCCCGGCCAGCGCTTTCGATGTCGAGATTGAAGAGTTTCTGGCCGTCCACGATGGCCACCCGCAACTCTTCCGGCTGAGTTGCGTTGATCAGCATTCTTTTCATGTCGTCGATTCTCTCGCCCAGCTCGCGCGGGAGAGACGATCAGGCATCAACCGCCCTGGCAGATGGGGCAGGGGTGTTCGAAACTCCCCTTCTGTCGGGCTTTTACGGTATGCGGGGCATTCTCGGCGTCACCGCCTGTGTTCGGCAAGGGCCCAATAGACGAACCCCACACCATCGTGCTCCGATGGTGGGCCGAAAGCCCTTTCCCTGACCGCTTCTCAACCGGTACGGGCTTGCATGATTTCGGTTACGGAATTCCCGAGCTGGAACCAGGTCGCAGGGCGATGATGTTGCCTGGCTTCTGAACCGCTTGGGACTCCATGAGTTCTTCCGTCCTGGACGGCACCTGTTCTGATCCACGCTCTGTATGCAGTCTTGTGTCAAGCTGCAGGAGTGTCTCGATTTGGCATAGCGCCCGCCTCGGTCCATCATGGAACGGTGTCTGGAGGGGCGGGCAAAAGCGTCATGCGAGCCGGTGGATCAAGTGGGACAGCCCCCCTTGGGGCATATCCCGAAAATCTGGGTTGTCGGCCCCGGTTGGTGTTGATAAACGGGACCGCTCACGCCATTTGGAAATATACCAGCAGCGGCGCCTCGCATCAATTGTTTCCTTTCTTGGTATGATAGATAAATGGCCGACACGCAAGAAAAATTCAGCTCAGTTCAAGTGCTCACCATTGACCCGGAAACGAGTGGTCAGCGCATCGACAACTATCTCCTCGGTCTGTTAAGGGGGATACCGCGGAGCCATGTCTATCGGATCATCCGCAAGGGTGAGGTCCGTATCAACAAGGGGCGTATCCGGGCAGACTACCGTTTGCAGGCAGGGGATCGAATCCGTATCCCCCCCCTGAGGCTGCCGGCGAGGGGGGCGGTTCAGCGGCCGGGCGGCGAGGTGCTCGCCCGGCTCTCGAAAGCGATACTGTTCGAGGATGAGCGACTGCTGGTGATCGACAAGCCCTCGGGAATCGCCGTTCACGGCGGCAGTGGCCTCAGATACGGGGTGATCGAGGCCTTGCGGGCGTTGCGCCCGGAGGCCCCATATCTTGAACTGGTGCATCGCCTCGACCGGGATACCTCTGGCTGTCTGTTGATCGCCAAACGCCGCAGCGCATTGCGGACCTTGCACGAACTTCTGCGCCACGGCGCCGTCGATAAACGGTATCTCGCCCTGCTCGCGGGCGAGTGGAAGGGGAGGGCGCGCGAGGTGAAGGCTGCATTGCGGAAGAATACCCTCCGCAGCGGTGAACGGATCGTACGGGTGGATGTGGAGGGTAAGCCGGCCAGAACCCGTTTCAAGCCAGTGCAGACGTTGTGGGCGGCGACCCTGGTCGAGGCCCGGCTCTATACCGGGCGAACCCATCAGATTCGCGTCCACGCCGCTCATATTGGCATGCCGGTGGTGGGAGACCTCAAATACGGGGACGATACGGTCAATTCCCTCTGGCGGAAACGGGGCGTCGATCGTCTGTTTCTGCACGCCCATTCGGTGGAATTCCGCTGGCCAGGGGAGGCGCGCTCCTTTAAAATTCAGGCCCCTCTCGAACCACGCCTCGAAGCGGCAGTGGACAGCTCTTGATCCTATGAAATACAAGCTTATCGTTTTCGACTGGGATGGGACCCTGATGGATTCCCAGGCGCGTATCGTCGATTGTATGCGGGCAGCCATCCTGGACGCCGGACTGGCATTGCCCGATGACGCACGGATCAGCGAGATCATTGGCCTTGGCCTGCCGGAGGCGGTCCAGCGGCTGTTGCCGGACGCCCATGAGGCCGTGATGGATCGGGTGATAACACGTTACCGGCACCATTTTCTGACGGAGAATCGCACCGTTTCGCCACTGTTCGAGGGTGTGGAGGAAACGCTCCGGCAACTGACGCAAAGGGGATACCTGCTGGCGGTCGCGACGGGGAAGGGGCGTAGCGGCCTGGAGCGGGCGCTGCGCGAGACGGGGTTGGGGGGCTATTTCCAAGCCACTCGGTGTGCCGATGAATGCCGATCCAAACCCGCCCCGGATATGCTGGACGAGATCATGGACGAACTGGGCATGTTTGCCCCCGAGACCCTGATGGTGGGTGATACGGAATATGACCTGGAGATGGCGGCAAACGCGAGGACGGCGGCGCTGGCCGTTGGCTATGGCGTCCACGACCGGCAACGCTTGTTGGCGCATGCGCCGATCGCCTGTGTCGACGATATCCGGGAGATCCCGGCGCTGATCGACGCGGAACCGGAAACAGGAAAGGTCGCCGTTTGATCACGGCGCACGAGTTGGAGCGAAACACAATGAAGGATAAATGGACCGAAGGTGAAGAAAGCGGGCGTTCTCCCACTTGGGAGCGGGAACTCATCGAAAAGATCTCATTGGCCTCCATAGAGGAGAGCCGGCGTGCCCGGCGCTGGGGGATTTTCTTCAAGCTTCTGGCGTTTGCCTATTTTGCGGTGCTGCTCTATCTGCTGTTGCCAACCGATATCGTCGATTCGGTAAAGGGCCTGCAAAAGAAACACACCGCGCTTGTGGAGGTCAAAGGCATCATCGCCCAGGACGCCGAGGCAAGCGCCGACAACATCATCACCGGCCTGCGCAACGCCTTTGAGGACAAAAACACGAAGGGCGTCGTTCTGCGTATCAACAGTCCCGGCGGCAGTCCGGTGCAGGCCGGTTACGTCTATGATGAGATCAGACGCCTGAAAAAGAAGTATCCTAAGATCCCGGTGTATGCGGTGGCCGTGGACCTGTGTGCGTCCGGCGGTTACTACATCGCGTCGGCGGCGGACAAGATTTATGCGGACAAGGGCAGTATCGTCGGTTCCATCGGGGTACTGATGAGCAGTTTCGGTTTTAACGAGGCAATGAAGAAACTCGGTGTGGAACGACGCCTGTTGACCGCGGGCAAACACAAGGGAATCATGGATCCCTTTTCACCGGCCTCGGAAGAAGACCGTAAATTCATTCACGGTCTGCTCGACCGTCTGCATAAGCAGTTTATTACTGCAGTACGGCAAGGTCGGGGGGACCGCCTGCATGAGACGAAGGACATCTTCAGCGGCCTCTTCTGGAGCGGAGAAGAAGCAGTCGACCTGGGTCTCGTCGATGGGTTGGGGAATGCCAGCTATGTCGCGCGGGAAGTGATCAAAGCGGAGGAGATCGTGGATTTCACGCCGCAAGAGGATATCTTCGAGCGTGTGGCGAAGAAGCTGGGTGTGGGGGCCATGGAGGCGTTTCTGCATATGACGGGCAAGGCCGAGGCCCCGGAATTCCGGTAGTGTTGTAAGGCAGCCGCCCCGGAAGAACCGATATCGAAAAGGGGGTTCCTTTGAAAAAACCTAATCTTGGTCAGAAGATATCCATTGGCGTGGCGCTTTTCTGTTATACCGCGGCGATGGGTTGTCTGGGCGCGCTTTTTTACTGGAACGGCAAGCTGGGGAGTGACCACCCGGTGATCTCAAGCCTGGGGGCTTCGGTGGTCTTCTTCCTGGGGGCGGGGATCGTGTTACACGTGATCGGCAAGGCGAACCTGCCGGATCTGAAGATCGACAAATAAAAGGACTATACTCAGCGCCTATCGGACTTGACAGGATGTTGAAAAAGCCCTTCGATGGTCTTTTTCAACCCCGGAACCGGAAAAATGCGATTTCCCGGTTCCTTCATTTTCAATGAATTGCGGTCATCGAAAATGGCGGTACATCCTTGTACCGCGCACAGGCTGCAAATCCACGGATATCGATTAGCTGCGTTTATCCTGTTCGTCAAATAGCGAGGCTATTCCCCTCACACGATAAGCGCGGTTATTAACCCGGCAACAATATATATCGTATTCAGCCGTGGCCTGTCTTTGAATATCATAGGGGTAGGGGCTTCAGGCAGGCGCCGGACCTGCGTTCCAGCGCGCTGGACAGGATGTCCAAGTGTCGCGAGTGCATGGATGCACTGGAGCGACCTTGGCAAGGGAATGACCCTTGTCTGCGCACTGCGCCTTGTTCCGGCGCCTGCTTGAGGTCCTGAATGCGATATATATTGTTGCCGGGTTAATCATTCGATCCCGTGAATTTTCGCTTCAAACGGTTAAGTCCGCCAGGCTCCTCGCAACGCCTTCAATGTATCCCTGATATTCAGGCCTTCCACGGCTGCGGCCCGAATGAGCCTCGAATAGCGAAAAGGCGCCTCCGCCCGGGCCAGGATGTCCCGCTGGTAATCCCAGAATGCCTTGTTTTTCCGCTCGAATAGTGCACGCGCCAGAAACCGGTAGTGGCTGTTCAGCCGCCCTTCGAATATCTGTCTCGCTTGCGATTCGGAATAGAGCCGTGGGGCATAGCGGCGCAGCAGCAGGAGGTCTTCGCTTCTTCGCGTATCGAACAGCCGGCTCTTTGAGGTCTGGGATTCGTTGTGCCGACGGGTGAAGGTGAGGACCTTGAAGACAAATCCGAGGTCGGTTTCCATGAGCAGCCTCAAGGCAGCATCCTTGTCGGCGTGGAGCAGTGCCGCATCATAGAAAGGCCGCTGGTCTCGCATCTTGTCCGCCCTCAGGAGGATGTTGGACGGCGAGCCCAGCACGAACATGCGGTTTTCCAGTTCCCCACGGCAGACCTCTTGCCCAGGCGTGACCGCCTGACCGTAAGGGAGCCGTTGGCCCAGGCCGGGTCTGTCCTCCTCCACGCGATAGGCGCTCACCACGCCCACGCCCGGGTTCGCCTCGGCCAGCGCCACCATCTCGGCCAGACACTCGGGAAACAGCCAGTCGTCCGCGTGTACCACCTTACAGTACCGGGCATCTGCGTCCAGTTGCGAAAGGGCATGATTCCAGTTGTCCATCAGATCGAGAAAGCGCGTGTTTCTTGATACCTCGATGCGTGAATCCCCAGCCGCGTAGCGGGACGCGATCTCCAGAGAACCGTCGGTGCTCTGGTTGTCGATGATCTTGTATCGCCAGTGGGGGTAGCTCTGGGCCTGGACACTGCGAATGCACGCGTCGAGGTAATCGGCCCCGTTGTAGACGGGTGTGATGACAGTGACGAGGGGTTCCGGGTTCATGATGGCCACCTGTTCAATCGCGCATCTTGATGACCTTTGCGGGCGAGCCCACCGCAATGGCATTTTCCGGGATGTCCGTGGTGACCACCGAATTGGCGCCGATGACCGCACCGGCCCCAATGTGAACGCCATCCAGAACCACCACGCCGTAACCCAGCCAGACGTCGTCGTCGATCCGTATGCCACCTTTGGTGAAGAGGGGCTGTTCCTTGATGGGGATGCCGGCATCGAAACGGTGGTTGTAGGGGTAGAAGGCGCATCGCGGCGCGATCTGGACCTTGTCGCCGATCTCCAGCGCGCCCTTGTAGACGGAGAGCTGACAGTTGGGCTGGATGTGCGTATCCCGGCCGATCGTCAATACCCCTGCGTCGCCCATCTCCACGATACAACCCTTGTGAATGCTCGAACGGGCGCCCAGTCGAAAGGCGCCGCCTCCCGCGACATTGTAGATACACACGTCGTCGCCGATGAAGGCATGTTCTCCCACCTGGAGGTTGTCATGGTGAACAATCGCGGAACTGGCGATATAGCCGTTTTCTCCCATGAAGGCAAGAAGCTTGCGCCCCTTGTAGGGGAGTGTGGCAAACTCTGCCAACCGGGTCGCCAGCCGGCCCATCCGGGAGAGGCCGGCGAATCGCATCCAGAAACGGGCCCAAGGGCGTTTTATGCGTCGCAACGATGGCATGATCGGGGGTGAGACTCCTTGTGGATACAAGCGGTTGCCGGATAATCCGGCAGGTTACCGGCTTTAGCGGCTTGTCATGCCGGAAGTTAATGCCATGTAGAGGAGATACGCCAGGATCCGTTTTTTTAAGGCATTAGAACGGCATTGTAACATTGTGTTGCATAGAGGCTGGCGACAGAGCGCATGTGGTAGCCACTTGTGCGTATCTGTTATTCTACCCCAAACACCAAATACGCCGGAAACCGCAGATTCGGAACAGTGAATATGGGCAGATCCAATCCCATCGTCCCTTTGGCGGCTTTCAATCGTCCTGGCTTCGCCTTGCTGGAGTATCGGGCGTGATCAAGGTTCTGCTGGTCGATGATCATGAACTGGTCCGGACGGGCATTCGAAAGCTGCTGGACGATGCACAGGATATCGAGATCGTTGCTGAAGCGGCGTCGGGCGAGGAGGCGGTGAGGCTTGCCGCCGAACGCAAACCCGATGTGGTGCTCATGGATGTCAAGATGCCCGGCATGGGCGGGATCGAGGCCACGCGCCGCATGATCCGCCTTGTGCCGGGTATCGGCATCATCGCCCTGACCGCAATGGAAACGGAGCCTTTTCCCAGTCAGTTGCACGATGCCGGGGCGAGGGGGTATCTGACCAAATCGTGTCCCGCCGTGGAGGTCCTGGAGGCGATACGCACCGTCAATCGGGGGGCGTTGTATGTGGAGAGCGGAATCGCCAGGGAAAAGATGTTGGCGGGTTGGCGCAAGGATGAACCGAACCCGTTTTCGGAGTTGTCTTCGCGCGAGATGCAGGTCTTGCTCATGATACTGGAAGGCCAGAAGAATAAGGCGATCTCGGACTTTCTCAACGTCAGCCCCAAGACGGTGAGTACCTACCGGCAACGTGTGTTTGATAAACTGAACGTGAAAACGGATGTGGCGCTGACCCGTCTTGCCTATCGCTGGGGCATCCTCAGCGACACCCCATGACCCCTCAAAGCTTCGATGGCCGCTGTAGCCGCTGTCCGCGGCTCGCGGCGTTTCTTGCAGAGGTCAAGGTGTCGCATCCCGGTTACCACTGTGCGCCCGTGGCGCCTTTTGGCGATGATAAGGCGCGATTGCTGATTGTGGGGCTCGCGCCCGGCAAGCATGGCGCGAATGCCACCGGGAGACCGTTTACGGGGGACTTCGCCGGCATCCTGCTCTACGAAACCCTGTACCGTTACGGCTTCTCCAATCAGCCGGACGCCCAGGCACTGGACGATGGTCTGCGCCTTTACGGGTGCCGTATCACCAATGCGGTGAAATGCCTGCCACCCGCCAACAAGCCGACCGGGGAAGAAGTCCGCACCTGCAATGCCTTTCTCAAGGCCGAGATCGAGGAGGTTACAGCACGCGGACGGTCGGTCATCGTGGCGCTCGGCGCTATTGCCCACAACGCAGTTCTCACCGCGCTGGGACAGACCCGTGCGCACCACCGCTTTGGGCACGGTCACGAACACCTCTTCGGAGAGGATGTCACCCTGATCGACTCTTACCACTGCAGTCGTTACAACACCCAGACCCGTCGTCTGACGCCGGCGATGTTCCAGGCCGTTTTTAGTCGCGCGAAGGTATTGCTGGAGGCAGTATAATCGGCTGCATGAACGACGCGACCGAGCCGGCCCCCTTCGATCCCCGGGACTTCCTCAAGACCCTGACTCACCGGCCGGGGGTCTATCGTATGCTGAATAATGAGGGCGCCGTGCTTTACGTGGGCAAGGCCAAGGATCTCAAACGCCGTGTGAGCAGCTATTTCACCCGTTCGCTCAACCGACGGTTGCACGTCATGGTCTCCCAGATTCACGCTATCGAGGTGACGGTGACCCATACCGAGGCCGAGGCGCTGATCCTCGAAAGCCAACTGATCAAAAGCCTCAAGCCGCGTTACAACATCCTGTTGCGGGACGACAAGAGTTATCCCCACATCCACCTCTCCTCCGACCAGGACTTTCCCCGGCTTGAGTTCCATCGTGGGGCGCGCCGGGCGGGTGGCGCCTATTTCGGCCCCTATCCCAGTGCCGGCGCGGTCCGTCAGACCTTGCATCTGATGCAGAAACTGTTCCCCGTGCGCCAGTGCGAGGACAGCACATTCAACAACCGTACCCGCCCCTGTCTGCAATACCAGATCAAGCGCTGCAGCGGTCCCTGTGCGGGATTGATTTCATCGGAAGACTACGCGCTTCACGTGGAACATGCGCGGATGTTTCTCGAGGGCAAGACCCACGAGGTCGTGGATGGATTGGTGGCGGCGATGGAACAGGCAGCGGCAAAGCTCGAATACGAAAAGGCCGCCCTCTATCGGGACCAGATTGCCGCCTTGCGCCGGATTCAGGAAAAGCAGTACGTGAGCGGCGAACGGGGCGACCTGGATATCATCAGTTGCAGTATCTCCGCTGCCAGTGCCTGCGTTCAGGTGTTTTTCGTGCGCGGCGGACGGCACCTGGGCAACCGCGCCTATTTCCCGAAGATACCGGAACAGAGTGAGGTAAAGACCATACTCTCGGCGTTTCTGGCGCAATACTATCTGAACAAGTCGGCGCCGGCGGAGATCCTTGTCAACGAGATGCCAAAGGATCCGGAGTTACTCGAAGAAGCGCTGGCCAACCATGCCGGCCGGCGGGTGCGAATACGCAGCCAGGTGCGCGGCGAACGGGCCCGCTGGCTCAGGATGGCGGAACAGAACGCGCGGATGGCGCTTGAGGCAAGGCTGGCAAGCAGCGCCGGCATGCGCCGTCGCTACGAGGCCCTCCAGCAGGCCCTGGGGCTCGACGCGCCCCCGAGCCGGATGGAGTGTTTCGACATCAGCCACACCCAAGGTGAGGCCACGGTGGCCTCCTGTGTGGTGTTCGACGGGCAGGGCCCGCTCAAATCCGATTACCGCCGTTTCAATATCGAAGGCATTACGCCAGGCGATGACTATGCGGCGATGCGTCAGGCGCTGGAACGCCGCTACATCCGTATCCTGAAGGGCGAGGGGCGGCTGCCGGACCTCCTTTTCATCGACGGTGGCAAGGGCCAGATCTCCGCCGTCGACACCGTATTGCAGGAACTCGGTGTGGCCGGTGTCGTCCTGGTGGGAGTGGCGAAGGGACCGGATCGGCGTCCCGGTCTGGAGCAGCTTTTCTTGTCCGGCCGTGAGCGCCCCATTATACTGCCCGCGGGTTCGCCAGCGTTACACCTTATCCAGCAAATCAGGGATGAGGCGCACCGTTTTGCCATCACCGGCCATCGGCAGCGTCGCCGCCGAAGCCGCGGTCGCTCGGTGCTGGAGTCCGTTCCGGGTATCGGGCCTAAGCGGCGGCAAAACCTGCTGCGGCAATTGGGTGGCCTGAAGGAGGTGGCCCGCGCCGGTATCGAAGACTTGGCCAGGGTGGAGGGTATCAACCGGACGCTTGCCGAGCAGATCTATCAAGCGTTTCATGGTGAAGACTAGCGAACAGAAGATGTGGAACCTGCCGAACATCCTCACCTTATTGCGGATATTGCTGATTCCGGTTTTCCTCGTGGTCTTCTTTTTGCCTGTGGGGTGGGCGCGGACAGGGTGTGCCCTGGTGTTCGCGTTGGCGGCATTGACTGACTGGCTGGACGGTTTTCTCGCGCGGCGATGGGGGCAGACATCCGCTTTCGGCGCCTTTCTCGATCCGGTGGCGGACAAGTTGATGGTCGCGGTGGCCCTGATTTTGCTCGTTCAGGCCGATCCCACCCCTTGGCTGGCAGTGCCCGCGGCCATTATCATTGGCAGGGAGATCACTATCTCCGCCCTGCGGGAGTGGATGGCCGAGCTGGGTGCGCGGGCGAAGGTTGCGGTATCGGTGGTCGGCAAGTTCAAGACGGCGGCGCAGATGATCGCCATCCTGTTGATGATCCTGCATCGCGACCTCGCCGGCCTGCCCGTCTACTCCATCGGTCTGTTTTTACTGTATGTCGCTGCACTCCTGACCCTCTGGTCGATGATGGTGTACCTGAAGGCCGCATGGCCCATGCTTTCCGAGCCGCCCCGGAAAAGCGGCGTTGCGAACCCCAAGGCGCCGGCCAAGGGACGAACGGGCGCGGGTGCTTGACAGTCGACTGTAGACCATTACAATAGCGGCGTTCCAGTTCATGCGGGAATAGCTCAGTTGGTAGAGCACAACCTTGCCAAGGTTGGGGTCGCGAGTTCGAGTCTCGTTTCCCGCTCCAAATCGCAAAACCCCGGTTCGTCACATCTGGGGTTTTTCTCTTTTGGCTCCGCGCCACTGTATGCGGGGCCTGCCTGTCGGCTGAGTGGCAGAGTGGTTATGCAGCGGCCTGCAAAGCCGTGGACCTCGGTTCGATTCCGGGCTCAGCCTCCATCTCCGCCCCGGGTGACGCGGTCCGGCCACAATCGTCATTCGATCGGGGATATCCTTTGCCTTGCGGCGTCGGTCACCCGCTGTGCTGGCACAGTGGTCAATGAATAGGGTACTCTATGCCCCCTCTGGCGCCGGCGGTTGTTCCATGAGATTCCACGCCCAGGTGGCGAAATTGGTAGACGCAGCGGACTTAAAATCCGCCGGCCATTGCGGCCGTGCCGGTTCAAATCCGGCCCTGGGCACCACTCTTTACCAACGATGTCCGAGGTCATGTGCCGGGTTCAGGCTCTTCCCTACGCAGCCGAAAGCAGTTTGCTTTTCTCACCTCTTGCGCAGGCCCCTTGGGCCGTATTTCTCGACAGTTGCCATGATCGGAATGGTGAAGGGCGCTTCGATATCTTCTCGGCCTTGCCCCGGCTGACGCTGGTTACCCGAGGCAAACTGACGGAAATCAATGGACCGGCGGGCCGCCGGCTTTCTCACCGTGATCCGATCGAACTGCTGGGTGAGGCACTTGGTCACCCACGGCCCGCGAAGGGGGCGCCCGGCCTGCCTTTCAACGGCGGGGCGATGGGGTATTTCGCCTATGACCTGGGGCGGCGTTTCGAACGGCTGCCCGTGATGGCGGACGACGACATCGGGATTCCCGAGATGGCAGTGGGGATCTACGATTGGGCCGTGGTGGTGGATCACGCCAATCGGCGGAGCTGGCTGGTCGACGCGGCCCCGGACGCACAAAACGCGCGCCGGCTGAAGGCGCTTTTCACCTTGCCGCCATCCGCTTCGAACGGCCGGCGGTTCAAGGCGCGGGGAAATATGCGGACGACGTTGGAGGGGACGGCCTATGTCAGGGCTTTCGAGCGCATCCAGCACTATATCCGTGAGGGTGACTGCTATCAGGTCAATCTTGCCCGGCGATTCAGCGTTTCAGTCGAGGGCGACCCTTGGTCGGCCTATCTGAGGTTGCGCCGCCTGAACCCCGCCCCCCATGCCGGCTACATGAATCTGCCTTTTATGCAGGTACTGAGTTCATCCCCCGAGCGTTTTCTCCGGGTGCGCCAGGGCGTCGTTGAGACCAAACCCATCAAGGGCACGCGTCCGCGCAGTGGCGATCCCCGCGAGGACCGCAGACTGGCGGATACGCTGCGCCACAGTATCAAGGATCGCGCCGAGAACGTGATGATTGTGGATCTGTTGCGTAACGATCTCGGCAAGAACTGCGCGATTGGCAGTGTCGAGGTGCCGGCGCTGTTCGAGATCGAGAGTTTTTCCAGTGTTCACCACCTGGTGAGCACGGTACGGGGGCGTCTGGCGGAGGGTAAAGGTCCCCTGGATCTGCTTCGGGGCTGTTTCCCGGGGGGGTCGATCACGGGCGCCCCGAAGCTGCGGGCGATGGAGATTATCGAGGCATTGGAGCCCTGTCGCCGGACACTCTATTGCGGGGCGATGGGATACATTGGCTTCGATGGCTCCATGGATACCAACATCGCGATCCGGACCCTGCTGCACATCGACGGTACCGTCCATTTCTGGGCGGGGGGTGGTATCGTGGCAGATTCCAGTGTGACGGAAGAGTATCAGGAATGTGAGGACAAGGTGGCCACCATACGCCGGCTGTTCCAAGGGATCTGAAGGGGGCGTCTTACTAGCCCGGATTATTCATGAATCGCCGCGATGATTGCGCAGAGAATTGTCCGCACAGGGGATTTTCCGACCGAGTGGAATACGGGCTGTATTGCCGAGGAAG
>Ga0256841_1002576_pt1 | contig 14335 bp, 14 predicted proteins | sample 356308metaG_FD_185971 | JGI IMG/M metagenome (GOLD analysis project Ga0256841, IMG submission 185971) | Hydrothermal vent microbial communities from Mid Atlantic Ridge, Atlantic Ocean - 356-308 | ecosystem: Environmental > Aquatic > Marine > Hydrothermal vents | place: Atlantic Ocean: Mid...
CTGCCTGAAGCCCCTAACCCTATGATATTCAAAGACAGGCCGTGGCGTGCCGGCCCGCAGACTGCGTTGCCCCATCTTGCTGTAGGGTGGCTACAGCGGCGATGGGCCACCTTGCTACGAACCGGCACGCCACGGCTGAATACGATATATATTGTTGCCGGGTTAATACTAACCTGGCGCAAACGCTCTCACGCTCCGCAACATTACACCATGAAGGGGATTGAATTGTTGGCAATGCGCCACCAATTTATGGATAAACCCGCATCACACCGGGAATAGATTCGGAAATTGGAGCGCCAGACAGAGAACACAAGCAACTCACCACCTCCGAAGGAAAATCAGACATGAAGCTGCACGAACTGCAAGAACTGGATTTTGACGAGGCACTGGATCTTCTGGAGACCCAGATCGCAGAAACAAAAACTCGGATTAAACAGGCGGAATCGAAGGCCACCAAGGAACAAAAGGGCCTCATCGACGAATTACACCGGCACCATGCCGACCTTTTGGAGCAGATGGACAGACTGCGCGAACTCAAGGCCGAAGAGCTGGCCGGAGAAAAAGATAACCTCCTTACGGAGATGTTAGAGGTCCTCGACCAGATAGGCCAAAAGACTGATCACGTATTGGGCGGTGCATAAAACCTTTGCGCCGGTCACACTAAGGAGATGGGTGTATCCGAGATACACATACGAAGACAAGGGGAGACGCCATGAGTAAAAGCTGGGTAGTCGTCGCAGACAGCAGCCGTGCCAGATTATTCACCACGGACAAGCCCGCCGGGCCCCTCAACGAACTCGAAGACCTCACCTATCCGGAGGCCCGGCTCCACGAGGGTGATTTGATCACCGATCGGTCTGGCAGGGAACGGGAACGCAACACGGGCTTCAGCCCCCACACCATGGGACGTGAGGAAGAGCACAAACAAGAGGCCGCCAACCGCTTCGCCCACCTGCTCTGCGAGAAACTGGAGTCAGGCCGCACTTCGGGCGAATTCGAAAAACTCTACATCGTCGCCGCACCTGCCTTTCTCGGGCTGCTGCGCAAATGTTACAGTGAGCCCTTGAGCAAGACTGTGGCCGCCGAGATCGACAAGGACCTCACCACCCTCGACCCCAAAACGATCCGGGAGCGGCTGCCTGATTTTCTGTAGCCCCCGCTTATTAACCCGGCAACAATATATATCGAATTCAGGGCTTCAGGCATTCCGAAAATGCTGCACCCGCACGCCCACAGCGAACAGGGTGGCGAAGTACGCCGCGCCGCCGAGGCCGATCCAGAGCAGAAGCTGGCCGATGCGCTCCCCCCGGCCCATTGCCAGCCATGCGGCGGGGGCGTCAATACCGAGGTGGATGACGAAGGCCATGGCGCCGCAGGCAATGGCGGCCTGCGGGATTAGGGTGCCCCAGCGCTCGTCCGGCTGATAGACCCCTTCCCTCCTCAGTCCCCGCCACAGCAAGTAGGCATTGAGCGCCGCGGCGAGGGAGGTGGCAAGGGCCAGTCCCATGTGGCCAAGGGGAAACATAAAAAGAACGTTGAGCACCATATTGGTGATCATGGCGATTACAGCGATGCGCACGGGGGTCTTGGTGTCCTGTCGGGCGTAATAACCGGGGGCGAGTACCTTGATCGCCATGAAGGCCGTGAGGCCAAGGGCGTAGGCGATGAGGCTCTTGGTGGACATGAAGACGTCGTTGAGGGTGAAGGCGTCGGACTGGAACAGGGTCATCAGGATCGGTCCGGCGAGCAACACCAGGCCCACGGTCGCGGGCATCCCGAACAGCAGCACCCAGCGCATGGCCCAGTCGAGTGTTTTGGAGAAGGTCTGTGGATCGGCCGCCGCATGCTGGCGGGAGAGATTGGGCAAAATCACCGTCCCCAGCCCCACCCCGAGAATACCGAGCGGGAACTCCATCAGGCGATCGGAGTAGTAGAGCCAGGAGATGCTGCCAGTGATCAGGAAGGAGGCGATCAGGGTGTCCAACAGCAGGTTGATCTGCGACACCGAGACACCGAACAGCGCCGGCACCATCAAGCGCAGGATGCGGCGCACGCCCTCGTCCTTGCGGTTGACCCGTGGCCGCGGCAGCAGCCTGAGCTGGTGCAGGAAGGGGAACTGAAACAGAAACTGGGCCATTCCGGCGAGCAAGACGCCCCACGCCAGCGCCATGATGGGGGGGGAGATATGCGGCGACACCCACAAGGCGCAACCAATCAGGGAGAGATTGAGCAACACCGGGGTAAAGGCCGGCACACCGAAGCGATGGTGGCTGTTGAGAATGCCGCCAGCGAAGGCGGTGAGTGAGATGAAGAAGAGGTAAGGAAAGGTGAGCCGCAGCATGGCCACCGCCAGATCGTACTTCTCCCCCGCGTTGGCAAACCCTGGCGCAAAGAGATAAATCAGCAGCGGCGCGCCGATCACTCCCGCCACGGTTACCAGCAGCAGCACCAGTCCGAGGGTCCCCGCCACATCGTCCACAAAGCGCTTCAGTTCGACGAAAGGTCGCTGTTCCTTGTACTCCGAAAGGACCGGCACGAAGGCCATGGAAAAGGCCCCCTCGGCAAACAACCGCCGCATGAAATTGGGGATCTTGAAGGCGACGAAGAAGGCGTCGGTTGCGGCGCTGGCGCCGAAGATATGAGCAAACACCACATCGCGCACAAAGCCGAGCATGCGCGAGAGCAGCGTGTTGGATCCCACCGTAGCGATGGATTTGATGAGTGAAGCCAGTGCCGCGTCCCCGAGAATCAGCCAAAAAGTCTTATTGTATATGCTCCCACAACGGCGGGGGACGCCGTCTTGGCGATAAACATCCGGCAGGACAGACCGAGCCGGTCAATCCTCCTCGTCGTCATCTCCCGTCGCGACATCGATCACCGCTCCGCCCACCTTGAATGGAATCTTGGCGACGGCGATGGTGGTATCGGTGGCAACGTCGATCACGGTTCCGACCACACAACCGCCCAGGGCGCCGGCAAGGAGCAGCGCGACGGCTACGAGAGCAATCCTCATCATCATTTCATATCCTTTTTAAAACAGCCTGAATAATAACAGAAATCGCTTTTCTCGCCATCTGAACGGGTAACGCCTCGAATTTGACAAGCGGTGGATGTCGAAGGATAATGCGCGGTCTTTAAACACTCTGGCAGATTTTTCAGGAGATCAGACGTTGGCCAATACAGCACAATCCCGTAAGCGCGCCCGTCAGGCGGTGAAGCGTCGTCAGCACAACGCGCCCCTGCGCAGCATGCTGCGCACCCATATAAAGAAGGTGGTCTACGCCATCGACGCGGGGAACAAGGAAGAGGCTATCGAAGCCTATAAGAGTGCAGTACCTGTTATCGACCGCATGGCCGACAAGGGTCTGATCCACAAGAACAAGGCGGCGCGACACAAGAGCCGGTTGAACGCCCATATCAAGGCGATGTAGCGAAAAACGTCCACAAGCCGCACAAAAAAACCGGCCAAACGCCGGTTTTTTTGTGCCCGCCCGGATGACAAATGTCACCATGGGCGATAATGATCTTTCGTCGCCAGACGTTACATCAACACCAGATCATCGCGGTGAATCAGCTCCTCGGCCTCGAGATAGCCGAGGATCTCTTCGATGCGGCCGCTCGGCTGCCCCATGATGCGACGAACCTCATTGGCGTCGTAGTTGACCAGGCCCCGCGCCACTTCGCGCCCTGCCCCATTCACACAGGCCACCACGTCACCGCGCGCAAAGCCGCCGTCCACTGCCGTAACGCCCACCGGTAACAGACTGCGTCCCTGTTCACGCAGCACCCGCACCGCACCGTCGTCCAGCGTCAGCCGCCCTTTCACCTGGAGGTGGCCGGCGATCCAGCGCTTGCGCGCCGCCTGCCTGCCTTGCGCCGGGGACAGGAGGGTGCCTATCTCCTCGCCCGCAGCGATGCGGCTCAGGACCGACGCCTCACGTCCCGAGGCAATCACAGTAGCGGTGCCGGAACGGGCCGCAAGCCGTGCGGCCCGCACCTTGGTTACCATCCCTCCCTTGCCGAGGCCGCTGACGCTGCCACCCGCCATCCGTTCGAGTCGCGGATCGTCCACCCGTATCTCGCTGATAAGCCGCGCATCTGGATTGAGGCGGGGATCGCTGTCGCACAGGCCGTCCTGGTCGGTGAGCATGATCAACAGATCGGCCTCGATGAGATTGGCCACCAGCGCCGCCAAGGTGTCGTTGTCACCAAAACGGAGTTCGTCGGTGGCCACGGTGTCGTTTTCGTTCACCACCGGCACCACGCCGAGGCCGATCAGGGTTCGCAGCGTACCCCGGGCATTGAGATAACGCTCCCGATCGGCCAGATCATCGCGGGTCAGCAAGATCTGGGCGGTATGCATGCCCCGCTTCTGGAAGCAGGCCTCGTAGGCGCGGACGAGCCCCATTTGGCCAATGGCGGCGGCGGCCTGAAGGCCGTGCAACGTCTCCGGCCGCGTGCGCCAGCCCATGCGGCTCATGCCCTCGGCCACCGCGCCCGAGGAGACCACCACCAGTTCCCTGTCCCCGTCCCGCCAGGCCGCCATCTGTTCGACCCAGGGAGAAAAGGTCTGGCGTGAGATGCCTTTGCCGTCGCCGGTGAGCAAAGCGCTACCGATCTTGACCACCCAACGGCGGGTGGCGGGGACGTCGTTTCGGGAAAACATGGTCAGATAGGACTCCACGCCTCTTCTGCCTCCACCGTCTCGGCTGACGCCTCCGCGGCGCGCAGTGTCTCCAGCCGCTCCATCAGCCGCGCCATGAGATCACCGGTCCCCTCGCCCGTGATGGCGGAGATGGCGAACACCGGCCCCTCCCAGTGCAGCGCCTGGATGATGGATGCCCGACGCCGTTCGAATTCTTTGGCGGAAAGGAGGTCCTTTTTGTTCAACACCAACCAGCGCTCCTGCGCTGCCAAATCCTCACTATACCTGGTCAGCTCCTGCTCGATGCGGCGCACCTCTTCCGCCGGTTCCACCTCTGGATCGACGGGGGCCATATCCACCAGATGCAGCAGCAGGCGGGTGCGACTGAGGTGTTTCAGAAACCGGAGGCCGAGCCCGGCCCCTTCCGCCGCCCCTTCGATGACGCCGGGGATATCGGCAATGACGAAGCTTCGCCCCTCGCCGAACCGCACCACGCCGAGATTGGGATAGAGTGTGGTGAAAGGATAATCCGCCACCTTGGGCCGGGCGCTGGAGACTTTACGGATCAGGCTCGATTTGCCCGCGTTTGGCATCCCGAGCAACCCCACGTCCGCCAGCACCACGAGTTCGAGGCGGAGTTGGCGGCGCTCACCCGGCGTGCCCTCGGTGAACTGCCTCGGAGCGCGGTTGGTGCTGCTCTTGAAACGGGTGTTGCCCACGCCATGCACACCGCCTCTGTCCACCCGCAGTACCTCCCCTGCCTCCACCAGGTCTCCCATCTCCTCACCCGTCGCTTCGTCGTACACACGGGTGCCCACCGGCACCCGGATATAGAGATCCTCACCACTGCGGCCGGTGCGGTTTCGGCCCATGCCGTTCTTACCCCGCTGGGCACGGTGGATGCGCTGGGTGCGGAAATCGACCAGGGTGTTGAGCCCCTCGTCGGCAATCAGATAGACACTGCCGCCATCACCCCCATCGCCACCGTCGGGGCCGCCCTTGGGAATGAATTTCTCGCGACGGAAGCTGACGCAGCCGTTGCCGCCATCACCGGCCTCCACGCGTATGGTCGCTTCATCTACAAACTTCATGACTGCATTCTACCCGCTTTTCGTCCCCCATAACGCAAAAAGCCCCGTCCCGGGACGAGGCTTCCTGACACGGAAGGCGGCGGATCGTCAAACGGGGACGACGCTGACGTATTTCCTCTTGCGCGGCCCCTTGACCTCAAACACCACCTTTCCATCCGCCTTGGCGTAGAGGGTATGGTCCTTGCCGCAACCCACATTGACACCGTTGTGGAATCGCGTGCCCCGCTGGCGGACGATGATGCCGCCGGCCTTGATGGCCTGCCCACCGAAGACCTTGACGCCCAACCGTTTGGATTCTGAATCGCGGCCGTTGCGCGAACTGCCGCCTGCCTTTTTGTGTGCCATATCAGCCTTCTCCTCAACCAGCGTTGATACCCGTGACCTCAAGCTCGGTATACCACTGACGGTGACCCTGCCGCTTCAGGTGATGCTTGCGCCGTTTGAACTTGATGATCTTGACCTTTTTGCCGCGGCCATGGGCCTTGACGGTGGCGGTCACCTTGCCCCCTTCCAGATAGGGGCTGCCCACCTTGATATCGTCGCCATCGGCAACCAGCAGCACCTTGTCGATCTCGACATTGGCGCCCTCTTCGGCCTCGAGCTTCTCCACTCGCAGGGTATCCCCCTCGGAAACGCGGTACTGTTTGCCGCCGGTCTTAATCACCGCATACATGGTTGTTCATTCCTCTGTGGTCGTAAAGGGTGGCCGTGCCGCCACCGCCAGAGTAAAGAGCGAGAATTGTACCGATGGCTTCCATGCCCGTCAATGCCAAATGCCATCCGTACTACCCGATCGAAGTGTTCCTCGCAATAAAAGTCTCGTAGGGAAGCCGTTTGATGTGGCGCGCCACCAATACATAGGCAAAGGCAAAGGTGATCATTGCGGCGACGGCATACCCCCAGCCATACCAGGCCAGCCCCCATTGCATCGACAACCAGGTCAGCGACGCATTGCTGATCAGGAACACCAATGCCACGGTGAGCACCTTCATCCGCACATCGAAGTAGGAGAGTGTGATCATGAGGAACATGGCAAAGGCGTGGAACAACGAACCCAGCACGCCGAAACGGAACATACCCAACTGGAGAGCACTTGCCTGCAGCCAGTCGAGAATGGCTGGCGCCAGCAGAATCAGACTGACCGCGATGGTAAGCTGCAATACCAACAGGTTGCGGGCACTCTCCAGAATGGTCTGCCAAAGGGATTGGTGATTGCGCTCGATACGATCATAGGTGGCGTGCTGCTGGATGTCCTGATAGAAACGCAGGTATTGCTCGAAGAAGCGGGTCTCCACGCTGAAGGTAAACAGCGCAATTGCGGGCACGATGGCCAGATAGGCAAGGAACATGGCGCTGTCGTAGAGGGGATAGGAGATCAACCCACTCGGTTGCATGGAGCGCTCAGGCGCAAACCACATCATCCATTTGTCCACCCAGATTGCCATGTTGTAGATCATGCCTGCGAGGGCGATTTCCCAGTGGGTGCGGAAATAGTGGAGGAACGCAAACGGCGCCCGGATGGGATGAGGAAACTCCGCCAGCACGCGGGCCATGAGGTCGAACAGGATGTACGCCAGACCGATGTTGAACCCCATCAGCATACCGGCCACCGAGAAATCGGGCGCCATCAGCACGGAGCCGGCCAAGGCGATGAACATGCCGATGGCGAAGGTGCGCGCGATGGCGGCATATTCCTTCAGGGCGGACATGAAGATGCTCACCAACCATATTCCGGTGATCAGAAAATAGTTAGCGATGGCGGCCACCCTCACCCATGGCGTCATATCCGCATAGCCGATATAGAACACCATCACCAAGGGTCCTTGCAACAGGAACAACAGCAACAAGGCGCCGAACATCATACCGGGAGCGCGCGACACGTCTCTAGAATAGATCTGGTCCGCCAGGAATCGCGTGGCGACCATGAAAACCGGGGCGGAAAGCACCAGAGAAAAACCAAAATTATAGATGATGACAATGCGGAACTCCGCCAATTCCTCCACCAGCAGGAACTGGTTTCCGATGAGCACCAGCAGACCGAGACTCATGATGGTGAAGAGCCATGGCCCACTGGAGACCACCGCCGCATAGAGATAGCCCATCACGATGCCGGCCAGATCGTCCCGTTGAACCAGCTTGCGCAGTACAAACCCTATTCCTGCCATCAGGCGACCTCTTCTTCGCTATGCGACTTGCCGGGTTTCTCCCGGTAGGTTTCATAAATTTTCTGATAAGTGCGTGTCAGATCGTCCTTGTTGTAATAGAGGCGGACCCGCTCCCGCATCACCTGGCCGCACATCTCCAGCATGGAGGGTTCGGAAAGCAGACGGATGATGGCCCGCGCCACCGATGACGGGTTGGAGAGCGGAACCACGGCCCCGCCGCTGCCCAACGAAGGGGCCTCGCGACCATCGCCCTCGATCATCTCCCGACAGGCCCCAACATCCGTGGCCACGCATGGAATACCCGCTGCACCGGCTTCCAGGATCACCAGCGGCTGCCCCTCGCTGATGCTGGTCAGGACGATCAGATCGATCCGCCCCAGCCACTCCATCAGATCCACCTTGCCGGTGAACTCGAAACTACCCTGCAGGCCAAGGTGTTCCACCAGCACGCGACACTCCTCGTAGTACTCCGGGTCTTCGTCGTAGGGGCCCAGCAGATAACCGCGCGCCTGGGGGATGATCTCCTGCACCTGAGCTATGGCGCGAATATAGGTCTTCACATCCTTGATGGGCACCACCCGGCCGATCAGGGCGATACAGAACTCGCCTTCCACCGGATGGCGCTTGATGGCGGCATAACGTTCATAGTCGATGCCGTTGGGAATCACCTCCAACCGCTCGGGCGGAGCGCCATCGTGCAGCTGGAAGCTCTGGTTGCCCTCGAACAGGGTAATGATGCGGTCGCACGCCTCGTAGCATGCGCGCGAATAGCTCTGGAAACTGTGCATCCACATGTCCCGCAGGTCGCGACGTGTCTTGTCGACAACCATGCTTTGCATCGCCCCCTCATCCTCGTGCAGCCAGTCGGCCATGGCGATCTCGATGCGCCGCTCATTGGTGTATATGCCGTGCTCGGTCACCAGCGCCGGACGCCCAGTCTCGACCCGGGCCCGCGCCAGATACAAACCGGCGTAACCGGTAGACACGGCATGGTAGACACGCGCCCGGGGCATCTCTCCCAGCAACACCGTATAGAGGCCGCCCATCAAACCGCGCCAGCTCCAAAAATAATCGAGGAAGGAACTCTTTTTGTAATCCCGCTGGTACATGCGCAACAACATCGCCCATGCTGCTTCCGAGTCGAGCAGCACCCGACTGCCAATATTGCTGCCGCCTTGCGCCAGCATGCGCAGCAAAAAGCGCAAGTCCCGCAGCCCGCCGTCGTAGGTGAGGCTGCTGAGGACGGGTTCGATACGGCGCATCAAGCGCTCGGCCTGCGCCAATCGCCTCCGTCCCCTGGGTGGGCGCTGTAGCACGACCTCCGTGGTTCCAACCACATTGCCGGGCAGCTCGTATTTGGGCTTCCTTTCGCTGCCGGGCGCCAACAGGATCAGGAGATGGAATCCAAGATGGCTCTGCGCCTTGATCAGATCGTGGGTCCAGCTCGATACTCCTCCGGAGACATAAGGGTAGCTGCCCTCCAGGATCAGACAAACATCGGCCTCGGGCGCCTTGTCGACACGCTGCCACTTCATGTCGCTGCCACCTCCGCCTGGAAACCGCCGATGGCCCACAGATCGATGGTATCGAGCAACGCAGGTGGAATATCGGCATTGCGAGGAATCCGGCTGTAATGGTTGCGCACCTCGGCGCGCAATTCGCCGAAGCGCCGCTGCGCATAGAGGCACTCCCAGTACCAGACGCGTTGCAGGGGATCGACCTCACTATGGGATACCTTCAATGCCTCCTCAAAAACATCGGCCGCCTCCCCCATCCGGCCGCTGCGCACCAGAAGCCGTCCCAACGCCCACAACACCTCGACATCTTCGGGGCGCAGTTCATGCAACCGTCGGTAGGCGATTTCGGCCCGCTCCCGGTACTCCAACACTGTATCCGGATCGCTCAGCCCGGCGCTGGCGTGCTCGTCATAATGTTGGGCCAACTGTTTCAACACCTCCACGTCGTCGGGGCGGCGTTCGTAGTCCCGTTCCAACACCAGTGCCCGGGCAAGAAACTCCTCCTCGATGCGCGTAATGGCCGAAGCCGTCTGCACCCGCACGGCATTGTCCGGATCGTTGAGTGCCCCCCTGAAAGCGGGTGCAAAGGCGGGATGGAAATTGCGCGCCATCAGCGCGATGGCATTCTGCTTCTCGGCCCGCGATCCCAGCGCCAGGATATCGGCGAAGGGAACGGGTTCGTGGTTCTGGAGTTCAGTCTCCTCTGCCCAGGCGTGCAGCCGCTCAATAAGGCGTTCTTCCGGAGGGGTGATCTGTTCCGGCAGGATCTCCTTGTACCAGATTTCGAAGGGCGTTGCGCGACGGCGATACCATGCGTACATGGCATTGGCGAGCAACATGCCACCCGCGCCCACGGGGCCGAGGAACAACACCATCAGAAAGGCCAGCAGCGGCAAACGGGCGTCCTTTCCCCGGCGCCGGCAGATGGGCGCCATGGCCAACAACAGCGACGCCGCCAGGACGTGCATGGCAAGTGCCGCCGGCGCTCGAACTCCTCCCTGCTCCAGGCTCCAGATCATCCAGCCCTCCAGCAGCAAGACAGCCGCGGTAATGACCGCCTTGAGCAGCAGACAGGGCCGCCGTGCTGGATGCTTCAGATCACGCGGCCGACTCATTTCCCTGCAACATCTGGATACTGTACCCAAAACGCAACGGCACTACCTGGCGGTTTTTCGCCAATGCCTTGTCCAACGTCATGACCGCCCGCTTGGCCTGGTCTTCGTCCACGCCGGGCAACGCGATGTAATATTCCCCTTCGGCTATCTTGTGAAACAGGGCCTGGTCTGCATCGCCAAGCAACTGCGTCAGGATCCGTTTAAGGATGAAATCGAAGCGGCGCACCTGAACCTCGTCCAGCCCCCCTTCTCCCGCAAGCTTCAAATAGAGCATCGCCACGGGAAAACCGAGTCGCCCCGCCAGCTCCGCCAGAAAGCGTTTGTTCCGGCGAAAATCCGCCTCGCCGCCGGCGGTTGCCGGAACCCCGGCTTCCCCGACCGGCGCGAGCACATCCCGGTGGGCTAGAATCTCCACCTCGAAATCGTATTTGAGATCGTCACCATACGCGGCCAGATCCTGCTCCATCGCCTGCCTCAGTCGCCCTTTAACCAAGCCGAGATAGCGCTTCTTGGCTCCCGGAAGAAAGATGGCGAATTCCCCGGTTTCACCGCGCTGTTGAAAGGCCAGATCCGTGGCCCGCAACACCGCTTTCACGGCCTTGCCGAGGGCCGTTGCAAACCGGTCACGCATCTCCCTTGGCAACGTGTCGTAGTCTTCCAGTTGCACCTTTATCATCGCAAGATCAAAGCCGATCCGACGCGCCAGGTCGGCCAGGAATGCCTTGTGCCGATCGAAGAACGCCTCGTTGTAGAGCTGCTGCTCGCCAAGGAACAAAGAGGACTCATCACCCTGCCGATGCTGCGTCGCATTGCCATAGATCGACCCGATCCATTCACAGATGAACTGAAAATTCTCGATGGTGCTGAGGGAGAGCTGGGTAAAACCCAGCGACTCGATCTTCACCATGCCAAGAAATTCGCCCGTGGAAGGCACCACCAGCGGCCCGGCGAGTACCCCCTCACTTTCGAGTATCAGTTCGTCCTCCGGATCGTTGACGCACAACACCCGCCGTTCACCGACGATGGCGACGAACAGGGAATCCTCCGCGCGGTAGGTACGCACATAGGTGTCGTCATCGCCCCACCCGCGCTTATCCGACAACTCCAGCCGGCTGTCTTGAAAGGTATAGATCGAGAACTTCTCCGGTTCGAGCAGATTCTCCACCAGATCCAGTGCCCCATTGAGCACCCGGTTGGGCTCCAGCCGCTCCACCGCCCGCGCGGCCTTCCAGGTCCTGCTGACGGTGCGCCACTGGCTGGCCACCCGAACCTCGAGTTTCTCCTTGATTGCGTTGAGGTGATGAAAGGAGTCGGTCAGCATCGCCTCTCTCTCCCGCGAATCGGTCAGCAACCGCTGCAAACGGTAGCGGTCGGCAAGATACCGTGCACTCAATTCACCGAGCACCACGGCAGTGACGCTCCACAACAGAGGCAACTTGAACACGGCGAACAGCCACTGATGGATGTCCTGGTCCAGGGACTGCGGTGGCAGGTTGCCAAACAACAAGGCGACGCTCGACGCCACCGCCGCCAGCAGGCCGGCAATGGTGCCGTACTGAACGCTGAGCAACAACACCAAGGCCCAGAAGGGATGGGGATGAATATGCTGAAGGCGGTCATCCTGCAGCACGAAATGGTCCACCAACAAGGCGACGCCCAGAAACACAGCGATTTCCACAAAAACGATGGGGCGCAGCCAGGGACGCCGGGCGGCAGGCTGGCGCCGTTCTCCAGCATCAGCCGGCAACGCCGTCAGATCCTGCACGCTATTCATAGCCCCTCCACACCCACTTCACGCTTTTCAGAACCGCCATGTGAGGTCCCCCCCGATGCGGTAGAAGCTGTCATCCCCACCGCGATAACTGGACAGACCGGTCTCCAGATTCAGGGTCGCGGTAAAATCCTCGCTCGGATCATAGTCCAGTTGCAGGCGGCCAAAGGGCGCCTGTGCATCGCGACGGCGATCATACTCGAAACCGACCTGCGCCCCAAGAACCAGGTGTTCATTGAGGGCGTTGCGCCAAACGGCATCGATGGTGTGCTGTTCCCGGTCCTCAAGCGGCAACGGGAAGAAACGCTGGCCCGCGCCGTCCACACGAACCGCCTGATCCTGCATATCTTCCCAGTCGAGGTTGTAGCCAAAAGAGATTTCCGGTTTCTCGACTGACCAGTAATAGCGAACCCCACCCTGGAGCCGAACGCTGCGCGCGGCGTCGCTGAGGTCCTCCAGACCGTAGCGGTTGTAGGATGCGCCTGCCGAGAGACTCACCTTTTTGTTCAGACGCCGGTCATGATGGAGTGCGATTCGGTCCCGGGCGCCATAACCGGCCAGGGCCTCCGAGGATTCGTACCAGGGCTTGCGCCACTCCAAAGATATTTCGGTTTGGTTGTCGTCACCGGGCAAGCGATAGCGCCAGCCCAGTCCCACGGTCTTGTCGCCCGCGAAGAGCGAGACACGTTGCTCCCCCCTACCGAGAGACTGTTCCAGATGCAAAGCCAGACTGTAACGTTGGCCTTTGAAGCGGCTCAGACGGCCATCCACCCGATGAATGGGGACATCCACCTTGGCGTCACGAAGTTCGTACTCCAGCGCCAGCACCATACCATTGCCGGCGAGATAGCGGCCTTCGAGCCGTCCCATGCGTCGAGTCTCATCGTTGCCCACACTCAAATAGCTGGCGCCCCCTTTTACCCGACTGCCATAGACGCGCCGCAGCCGGCTCCGGGCCTTGGCCACCTCCAGCGAGTCGGGCGCGATTTTCAACGCATGTTCGTAGGCATCAAGCGCCTGCCGCCAACGGCCCAGCCGTTCCTCCGCGCCAGCCAGATCGAGCAGCGGTTGCACCTTGCCGGGATGCCGGGCCACCAGGTCCGCGAACCGCTGACGCGCCTCCAGCACCTTGCCCGATTTAAGTAACAGGAGGGCCTCGACGCGTTCGAGGGGATAGCGGGATTTCGGTGTCCCTGGCGGCTCACCCCCCGCTTCAAGATGGATCATCAGATCGTTGCCCGCACGCTCGATGCGGACCTGCACCCCGGGCTGAGGCTTCACCAACAAGGCATCGTAACCGGCCCATAGACTCTGCAACCACCGCTGCAGGCGCTTTGCCGCCGGGCTCATGTCGGGAAGATCGAGGGGGTGCTGAAAATTCAGTACCCGTCCCTTGTCGGTTTGGCGAATCTTGTAGTCGGGCGGGGCCTTGAGGTGCAGTACCAGGGTGGCGTTGTCGCCTTCTGCCATCACCTCATAGGCGGACGCCGCCGCCCACACCCCGGTGACATATATTCCCATCAGAAACCCGAGCAGGGCCCGGCCGGCTATATTGCGCATCAGTCACTCCCCTTCAAAAGTCGCTGCGCCTGCTCCAACCGCCCTTCATCCACCAGCAGTGCAGCGTATTCGGCGCGGATATCCACGTCATCCGGATATTCCGTCAACAGTTTGTCAAACGCGGCGATCGCCTCCCGCAGACGCCCCATGTGGCGCAGAATCTGCGCCCGCGCCACCCGCTGCCGGCGTGAAGGCCGGGGCTTGGCATCGATCTCGGTCAGACTCCGCCTGTAATAGGTACGGGCCTTTTGCTTCTGCCCCTCCGCAAACAATACTTCACCCAGATAAAAGGCGCTTTCCCAGTCACCCTCTTTCTTTGCCAGGTAACGCGTCAGATATTCACGAGCATGCCGCCGGTCGTCGCGGTAGAAAGCGGCGATGCCCAAGGCGCGCATGGCGGCGAGATTCTCGGGATAGAGTTCATGTACCCGGCGCCAGATACGTTCCGCCGCCCTGTTCCGCCCCTGCAGC
>Ga0256841_1002577_pt1 | contig 14333 bp, 7 predicted proteins | sample 356308metaG_FD_185971 | JGI IMG/M metagenome (GOLD analysis project Ga0256841, IMG submission 185971) | Hydrothermal vent microbial communities from Mid Atlantic Ridge, Atlantic Ocean - 356-308 | ecosystem: Environmental > Aquatic > Marine > Hydrothermal vents | place: Atlantic Ocean: Mid...
TATAAGCTATTGTACTCGTTTTTTTTTAATATTACAAATAATAATAGAAGATATTTACTTTTCGAATTAATGCATTAATAGTAGTAAAAATATGCTCTCTATCTTCACTATTGAGTTTTTGTAAACTCGCAACAACATCTATAATACTTTTATTAAGTTCCAAATCAGACAAGCCAATTAAATAATCTAAAGAGACTTCAAGAGCTTTAGCAATTTTAAAAACTGTTTCAATAGACGGTTTTACTTCCTGTGTTTCGCACAGGGACCTTATTAAAAATCAAATAAATTTGCAAGATTTTTACACTATTTATCTGATGTAATTTATTGTAATATAAATAGTTATACTATTTATAAGGGCCGACTAATTAACTGATAAAAAGAAATTCGCAAATTTACTTTTTAATTATTTCTATATTTATTAACCTTATACACAATAAAAAATAAAATATAACGTATGCAGCTTCTGTTTTTTAATTTATTTTTGTAGTTTTACTGCTATTCACACACTTATAAATAATTCTATTTTACTATGAAAAAATTTTACTTTTTACTAATTACTTTATTTTTCACATCAATATTTTTTGCTCAAAATGCAGGTGTTGAAGTTTTTATAAACGAAATACACTATGATAATTCTAGTACTGATACAGGAGAAGGTATTGAAGTGGCTGGGCCCGCAGGCACAGATTTAAGTACTTTTATTTTAACCTTATATAATGGTAATGGAGGATCGGCTTACAATACAACTCCTTTAACAGGAACAATTCCTAATGAAGCAAGTACAGGATATGGTGCTGTATTTTTTGCAATATCTGGAATTCAAAATGGAGCTCCTGATGGTATCGCTTTATCAGACGGGGCAGGAAATGTGCAATTTTTAAGTTATGAAGGTAGTTTTACGGCTACAGGTGGGGCTGCTGACGGAATGACATCTACTGATATTGGCGTTTCTGAGATAAACTCTGCAGCAGGAGAATCACTACAACTTACTGGTTCAGGAACTATTTATTCTAATTTTACTTGGAATGCCCCTGCTACATCTTCTTATGATTTGATTAATCCCGGACAAACATTTGGTGGGACTCCTACACCTGCATTAACAATTACCGCCCCTTCTGAAGGCGCCACCTTACCGCCAACAGCAAGTACTTCAATGGATATCGTTTTTACCGTACAAAATTTTGTTGTTGCATCAGCAGGTAATGGAGATGGCCACATTCACTATAAAGTTGACAATGGCAGCAACGTCGTAAAAATGGATACAAACCCTATTACTTTGACAGGATTATCAGCAGGTGCACATTCGGTATTTATGCAATTGGTTGACGATAACCACACCCCAATATCACCGGCTGTAGAAGCAACGGTAAACTTTAGCATCGCTGCACTTACTCAAGTATCTACCATTACGGCATTGAGAGCAGGTACCCAAGGTGATTATTATGAACTTACCGGAGAAGCAATAGTTACTTATACTAGAACATTCAGAAACCAAAAATATGTTGAAGACCCTGCTTCAGCAGCGAGAAACGGAAATGCTAAAAATGCTTCCGGAAGCGGAATATTAATAGATGATAGTGCCGGCACCATTACTACAACCTATACTATTGGAGACGGAATCACAGGATTAAAAGGTAGGTTGTCTTCGTTTAACGGAGTTTTACAATTTGTTCCCCTTGAAGATCCGGGAGCTGCTAGCTCAACCGGAAATACAATAACGCCTGAGGTAGTTACCAATTCAGAATTGGCCGCCAATTGGGAAAATTATGAGTCTGAATTAGTCGAAATTAAAAGCGCAACCTTTGTAGGTGCTACAGGTAATTTCGCCGCTAGTACTAATTATACAATTAACGACGGAACAACAGACTTAACATTTAGGACTAATTTTTCTGAAGCAGATTATATAGGTTCGCCAATTCCTACAACCCCTCAAAATTTAGTCGTATTTGTTGGTGAATTTAATGGCACTCCTCAAGTTGTTGCACGAGGGTTGGCCGATATTACTTTACGTGTTGAAAGAAATGCTATTGCCGGTTTTAGCTTATACCCAAACCCGGTAACTAACGGTACGCTTACCATTAACACCTTTAGCAATGCCGATAAGAAAATCCAGATTTTTGATATTTTAGGCAAGCAAGTAATCTCTACTAATTTACGTGGAAGGGAGCTGAATGTATCAAAATTAAATTCAGGAATCTATATCTTAAAGATTTTAGAAGAAGGTAAAACGGCTACCAGAAAATTAGTGATTAAATAAAATTTTTGGTAGAATAAATTTAAAAAAGCGGGCTATGCTCGCTTTTTTTGTGCAATTCTATGGTATTTTTTACGACTAATATATTCGCTAAATAATATATGATGCTCAACAAAATTAAAATAGAAAATATCTTATTTTTAGATATCGAAACCGTTCCTGAAGTTGCTGTTTTTTCTGAATTATCAAAAGAAAAGCAAGAATTATATGCCCAAAAAACAGCCTATCAACGCAACGATGAACAGTCTGCCGAAGAATTTTATGAACGCGCCGGTATTTGGGCAGAATTTGGCAAAATAATCTGCATATCAGTAGGCTATTTTGTAACTGTTGATGGTAAACGCAATTTTAGGGTGACCTCTTTTTCAGGTGAAGAAATACACCTTTTAGAAGATTTTAAAAAGTTATTAGAAAATCATTTTCATAAATCAAATCAATTATTATGTGCCCATAACGGCAAAGAATTTGATTTTCCGTATATCGCCAGACGAATGATAATCAATCAAATTTCATTACCCGAAAAACTAAACTTATTTGGTAAAAAACCTTGGGAAGTAGCTCATTTAGACACATTAGAATTATGGAAATTTGGCGATTATAAACACTATACTTCCTTAAAATTATTAACTAATATTTTGGGTATTCAGTCACCAAAGCAAGATATTGACGGCAGTGATGTGGCACGTGTATATTACAAAGAAAAGAATCTTCAAAAGATTGTTAAATACTGCGAACGCGATACCATTGCCGTGGCACAATTAGTATTGCGTTTTACTAATTTAGAGCCCTTGAAAGATGATGAAATAATTACTGTTTAGTAGAATCCTTATAGATTGTCATTCTTACGAAAGGAGGAATGACTAGCCTTCTAATTTCATAGAAAGTTCTAACCAGCGTTCTTCTTTAGTTTCGAGTATATTGATGACTTCTTGCAATTTTTTAGAAGTTTCGGTTATTTTCTCACTTGAAATCTCATTATTTTCAAATAACGTTTCAATACTATCTTTTTCTTTTTCTAAACGGGCAATGTCTTTTTCTAATTGTTGAAATTCGCGTTGTTCGTGGTACGATAGTTTTTGGTTTGGAGATTTTTTTCGAGTATCGATTTTTTTTTCTCGGATAATTTCTTCCATTGGCTTTGAATCTTCATAAATTCTATAATCGCTGTAATTTCCAGGGAAGTCGGTAATATTTCCTTGTGCGTCTAATACAAACAAATGATCGACAATTTTATCCATAAAATATCGGTCGTGAGAAACCACCAACAAATTTCCCGGAAAATCCAGTAAAAAGCTTTCCAAGACATTCAATGTTAAAATATCGAGGTCATTGGTGGGTTCATCCAATAATAAAAAATTAGGATTTTGAATTAAAACCGTACACAAATACAAACGTTTTAGCTCACCGCCAGAGAGCTTCTCAACAAAGTCGTATTGTTTCTTTCTATCGAATAAAAAGCGCTCTAATAACTGCCCTGCAGAAATTTTACGGCCTTTGGTAAGTGGGATATACTCGCCAAACTCTTTAATGACTTCTATTACTTTTTGCCCTTCTTTGATATCTATTCCATCTTGGGTATAATAACCGAATTTTATCGTTTCACCAATGATTACTTTCCCTGAATCTACGGGAATTTGATGTGTAATTATATTTAAAAAAGTAGATTTGCCGGTACCGTTTTTACCAATGATGCCAATGCGTTCGCCACGTTTGAATACATAGTTAAATTTTTGCAGCACTACTTTATCATCAAAGGCTTTAGATACATTGTGCATTTCAACAATTTTACTCCCCAACCGTTCCATATTAATTTCAAGCTGTATTTTATGGCTGTTTCTACGTTGGTGAGCCCGTTCTTTTATTTGGTAGAAATCGTCAATTCTAGATTTTGATTTAGTAGTTCGGGCTTTGGGTTGCCTACGCATCCAATCCAATTCTTTTTTATACAGGTTTTTGGCTTTGGCGACCGAAGTTTGTTCAATGACCAGCCGTTCTTCTTTTTTTTGCAGATAATATGAATAACTTCCTTTATAGGAGTATAGTTTTCCTTGGTCTAATTCTACAATTTCATTGCAGACACGTTCTAAAAAATAGCGGTCGTGCGTGACCATAAAGAGGGTAATTTTTTCCTTTTTAAAATAGCTCTCTAACCATTCAATCATTTCTAAGTCTAAATGATTGGTAGGCTCATCTAGTATCAACACATCGGGTTTGTGAATCAGTAAGATAGCTAAGGCTACTCTTTTTCGTTGCCCGCCTGATAAACTGCTAATTTGAAGTGTCAAATCATCTAGTTTTAATTTAGAGAGTATCTGTTTGTACTGTGTTTCAAAATCCCAAGCATGGTGTTGTTCCATCAATTCAAAAGCCTTCTGGTAAGCGTCTGCATCATCAGCGTTTTTAAGTGCATTTTCATACTGTTGGATAATTTTTAAGGTATTGTTTTCTGAACTGAAAATGGCTTGCTCAATAGTTTCTAAGGGGTTTAAATTATCCGTTTGAGAGAGGTAGGCAATATGGATTCCTTTTCTGGAAACAATTTGCCCGTTATCCGGCGTATCTTTTCCGACAAGGATATTTAGAATGGATGTTTTTCCGGTTCCGTTTTTGGCGACAAAAGCAATTTTTTGATCTTTATTGATACCAAAAGAGATATTTTCAAACAATATTCGTTCGCCATACGATTTAGAAATATTTTCAACAGATAAGTAATTCACATGATAAAATTAGTGGAATACAAAGTAACAAAAAACCCGAGCAAATAGCTCGGGTTTTTAAGGTATTTAAAAATACGTATTACTTAATTTTTAATCAATTTAGACAGAATCGATTTTTGTCCGTCATTGACTTCTACGAAATACATACCTGATTTTAAGCGGGTAACATTAATACTATTGCCATCAATAGCACCTTGTTTTACCGTTTGGCCAATCATATTTATAATTTTATAACTGGCATTTCTACTATCTCTTAATTGTATGGTAATGCTGCCAGATGCTGGATTCGGATAAATATTTGCATTAAATAGCGAAACTTCATTGCCCAATTCTCCATCAATATGCACGGCACTGGTGTTAAAACCTGCAATTCCGGTAGTAGAACCAATGTTTACGGTATAATCTTCAACTTCACCATAGGAAAACGTTTCACATGAAGTTGGTGTTCCGTTCCATTTCATAGACACACGCATTCTGGTATTTCCTGCCAAAGCAGTTGTAGGAACGGTGAATGTATAGGATAAATTACCGGCACTTGATGATGACCCGTTTACCATCTGTTCTGAATTTTCGAAAACGCCATTTTTATTGAAGTCAATCCAAACCCTCCAATTTTCAGTATAGGAAGAACTTGAGAAACCGGCACTTACAACAATGGTATTACTACCATAAGGCAACCCTCCTGACAGTGCTGTAAAATCACCATAGCCTCCATTGGCTCCTGTGGCATTGTTAATTCCACCAATAGCTACCAAATCAATATATTCAAAGTTTACATTATTCCCTTTAGAACTACAATATGTTATTGTATTTGCCAAGGTGGTTACTGTAACACTATTACTGGCAGCCGAGACATTGCCGGCAGCATCTTTAGCTTTTACAGAAAAAGTGTATGCTGTTGAAGCTGCTAATCCTGTAACTTGGTAATTGGTGGTAGTCACTGTAGCAATAACCGTAGCACCTTGATATACATCATATCCGGTAACGCCAACATTATCAGTAGAAGCTGTCCAAGACAAATCGGCACTAGATTGTGTAACATTTGAAGCTGTTAGGTTACTAGGCGCTGTAGGCGCTTGTGCATCAGGTGGTGCTTGCGTAGTAACGTTTACCGTATTACTGGCAGCCGAGATATTACCTGCGGCATCTTTGGCCTTTACTGAAAATGCATACGCCGTTGAAGCCGTTAAACCGGTTACTTGATAATTAGTAGCCGTTACGGTAGCAATTACCGTTGTGCCTTGATACACGTCATATCCGGTAACGCCAACATTATCAGTAGAAGCCGTCCAAGATAAATCAACAGAAGTTTGGGTAGTGTTTGCTGAAGTTAAATTACCGGGAGCAGAAGGTGCTTGAGTATCTGCACCACCACCGGCACCAATATTTATGGTATAATCTTCTACTTCGCCATAAGTAAACGTTTCACAAGCAGTAGGAATACCGTTGTATTTTAAAGAAACACGCATTCTGGTAGCTCCGTTAGTAGCTGAAGTCGGTATTGTAAATGTAGTACTTACCGGAGTGGTTTTCGATGCTGCTTTGCTAAAGATTTGCTCTCCTGCATCGGTAAAACTACCATTTTGGTTGTAATCAATCCATACAGCATAGCCTTCGTTATAAATAGTTCCTGTCCATGTTGGTGTGATAGTTATTGTATATTGGGAGCCTTTTGCTAAATCGGTAGAAATAGTGGTAAAATCAGTATAACCATTACTACCATTTGATGTATTGTCGATGGTATTCAATTGTACTCTCCCAATATATTCGTCGGTTACAATGTTTCCTTTAGAAGTACAATAACTAGTACCACCGCCACCACCGCCGTAAGCGTTGCCAACACCTACTGCGTGCCATGCATTAGTAACAGCAATTTCTTCGGCAGAAGCTGCTCCGTATAAATCGATAGCGGCTTGTATCGCACCGGTTCGTGCATCATTATAAGTAGCATTTGCGGTTAAATAAATGCTTTCTAGGCGATAAGCAATATTTCCGGCTTTGCTCATACCAACTCCTGAAACATTATAAGAACCTCCAACATCATTAGTACCAGAGCCACCTGCTGTTAGTAAATAAAACCAATGATTTAGCACACCTGAATTTGTATGCACGCCGCATTGGTCGTTATTATTTGAAGGTGTACAGTTTGTTACACTAATCCAATTGGTTCCTAAGTACGTATCCGGTTGCCCTAATGATTTAGGGTCGCTCATTGAGCGCAATGCAGCAGAACCTGTTCTTCTGTCAATTTCATCGCCTATAAGCCAAATTTCAGGGTTCGGAGCAGCGTCGTTGCCATTTCCTTTAGCAAAAAACTCAACAGATGCTCCCCAAATATCAGAAAAACCTTCATTCATAGCACCTGATTCTTTTTGATATACCAAATTTGCAGTTGTTTCCATTACGGCATGGCCAATTTCATGTGCTGCAACATCAAGACTTGTCAACGCATCAAAATTACCATTTCCTTCATTGCCATTTGAACTACCATCGCCATACGACATGACACTTAAAAACCAGAAAGCATTATCGTAATTATTATCAACATGTACATAACTTCTCAATTGAGAGCCGTTATTATCATAGCTATTTCTTCCATGAACATTTTGCCAATAGTCATAAGTCATCATAGCTCCCCAATGTGCATCTAGTGCAGCATTGTCTTTACTGGCATTGTCATACTCTGCTGCTGTCCAATTATTATCATTATCGGTAAATTCGGTATAATTAGTAATATAAGGTAATGAATTGCCTACGGGTGCTACATTATTGGCATTTCTGGTATATACTTTACGGCTGGCATCGTTTAAGGTAAAATTGCCACCACTGGCAGTAGTTTCAATAGAGCGTGTACCGCTATATCGTGTTTGTGCAGTACCTGCAACCATGGCAGTAGCTAGGGTATTTAATACTTCTTTACGGTTTGTTGCCGTAGCGTTTTTAGCGTATTCTCTACCGTCGTACCCAACATTATCTACATGTTTTACACGGATGTTATTTAAAAGTATTTTACCGGTTTTTGCATCGACATAAACATCAGATCCGCCCATGGGGCGTATTGAAAAAATTTCAAACTTATAAGCCAATTTTAGTTTTTCTGAAGAACCTTTCTTTTGTTGATTGTCAAAAACTGGTAACAACACCAATTCGCCTTTAGGTTTTTGGTAACCCAATTCTTTTGAGGCGGCTCGGTCTTCCCATAGGTAGGCTTGTGCCCCGACAAAACTTAAAGCAGCTTGAAATGCTTGGCCTTTAGATAGCCCGGGTGTAACAATAGCACTTTTAGTGTCGTAAAATTCACCGCTCAACGATTGGATTTTTCCGTTTTTACTGTGGATGGTATACGTACCAAATTCTACTTTTACACCTTTGTAATACTGTTGGGTTTTTTGGTGGACATAACCAAATTTGTCATTTTCTGATTTTATTTTTTTAAAATCGTCATACTGACTGAGGTTTAATTGTTGTTTTAAAACTTGTTTCGATTGGTTAAGATTGTAATTTGAAGATTTGCTCAATACAATCAAAGTTGGATTGCCATTAGAGCCGGCAATTTTTTGTTTGATAAAATTCTTTTTTTCTTGAGCATTTGCTGATGTAATTCCCAAAATCACAATACTCGAAAAAAGGAAACTCCTAAAATAATTTTTTCTCATAATTAGTTAGATTTAATTAATAATAATTCATTTTATAGGGAAGCGCTCGAAATTAATAAATATATCTTTATAATTAATAAAATGGTTAATTTTTTTTATAAGCGGTATGTAAAAGGTTAAATACTTGCGTATATAACAATAAAATTAGATTTAATCTTATATTAGTAAACTGTTGAAATAGCGAGGTTTTAAACCTAAAAATAAAGATTTGGCAAAGTCAAAAAATAAGGAAGAATTTGAGAATATAAAAAATATAATTTTTGGATATGTTGCGTGCAATATCGCGACTAAAAAAGTTATTACTCAATTATGAATTTCACAAAAAAAGAAAAACAATTTTTCAGAAACCTACTTTTTAAACATCAAGATGGTATTGCTATTACCAATATAATTACTACGTTAGAATTAAAAAAGATTATTGCTTTTATAGGAGATAAAAAAGAAACAACCCATCGAGAAATTATAAATGCTTTTCCTGAATTTCACAAAGGTTATTTAAATGTTGCCTTACGAAGCTTAGCTTCACAAGGTATTTTTAGCTATTATGCCGATATGAATCAAATTAGAATCTGCTGTACTTCTAAGTTCGAAAAACTGAAACAGTATCTTTATTACTATATCGAATTTGCTGAAGCGTACCAACTACATTTAAGATTATTGCAAACGCCATTTCATAAAGAATTAGTGCTTGACGAAAAGCTGCTAAACCTTTCAGAGAAGTTAAAAGAATTACAGGCAATACATTTAAATGACCCTTATTTTCAAGATGAAGTTTTAGTTCATTTAGAAGGCGTATTGGTAATTCCGCTATTGGTTTACCTCAATTTTAATGCAAGGGCTAAGGGTTTTGACAGCATGGAAATAATTTCTAGCCATGAGAAATTACAGCTATTTTTAGAAAATGCATCTTTTTTAAAAGATAAAAAGCTCACCAAAAAAGGCCAATTTCTATTTGATAAAAGTTATGCTTACGGGGTGACAACATCTTATTTGCCCATATTGTCGAATATTGCTTCTTTTTTGGATGGTAATTTTAAGCCGTTTTTTGAAAGGGATAGCCATGGAAATGAACAACATGTTTTTAGAACCATCAACGTTTGGGGCAGTGGCGGCTCACACGAAACCTATTTTAGGAAGATAGATACCATTATAACCGCAATTTTTAACCAACCTATTGAACAGCAACCCAAAGGAATTATTGACGTAGGCTGTGGCAATGGAGCCTTATTAGAACATATTTTCAATTTGATTTGGCACGGTACCCACCGCCGTGAAGACTTAGATCAAAATAAGCTGATTTTGATTGGAGCCGATTATAATAAAGAAGCGTTGTTAAGCACGCAACAGAACCTCAAAAAAGCTGATGTTTGGGCTGAAGTAGTTTGGGGAGATATTGGCAATCCGAAAGAAATGGATGCAAAATTACAAGAATTATACAATGTAAAATTGTCTGATTTGTTAAACATCCGTTCTTTTTTAGACCATAACAGGCCTTTTAATATTCCTTTAGAAAAAAACAGGCCTTCCCACTTTTTGTCTACCGGCGCTTTTGCCACAAAAGGAAAATTTTTACACAATAGTGATGTTGAGCAGAGTTTGGTTGAGCACTTAAAAAAATGGAAACCCTATGTAACTACTTACGGATTGTTATTGATTGAATTACATACTTTAAACCCTAATACGGTAAGTGCTAATATTGGCAAAACACCTTGTACGGCCTATGATGTAACACATGGCTTGTCTGACCAATATATTGTTGAAATAGAAGTTTTTAAAGAGGCCGTAGAACGAGCCGGATTAACCATTGATAATAATCATTATTATAAGTTCCCCAATTCTGAACTTTCAACCGTAAGTATCAACCTGATTTCGTAAACCTAAATTTTAAAGGTAGGCTTGAAGTCTTTTTGATATTGTTGCCAATCTTCTTTCGTTGTTTTTTTAAGGTCTCTAGTGGCAAAAAACTTTAAATACAGTTCTAATTGATTAGGAGTGTGATATCCTCTTATCGGAGTTATTAAGTCGGCTTTTTCATCTAAAAACACCATAGTGGGATAGGCTTGCACTCTAAAATAACCGGCCAATTGGTGCCCAGAATTTCTTCTTTTTGCTTTAGCGGGGTCATAATTAGGGTTTGTAAAGGTTCGGTCTTTAAATTTAACCACTTCATTGCCTTCGGCATTAAACTTAACGGCATAATAGTTTTTATTGATATAATTGGCGACATCTTCATTATGAAAGGTATTTTTATCTAACATTTTACAGGGCCCACACCAAGTAGTGTACATATCCATAATTATTTTTCGGGGCTCTTTGGCTTGTGCGGCAACGGCTTCTTCTAAGGTCATCCAGTTAATGGCTGCTTTTTTTTGCGCGTTGCCCATACAAGATATACTCACGAAAGCTAGTAATACGATTAATTTTTTCATTTTTAAAATTTTGATTTGATTGTTAAGACGCAAATAACGTGCCTTAATTACAAGTAAACGTTTTAATTCAGGATTTTAGTATTTTATCGTACGCCGTGCATTAGTTTTTTGAAGATAGGGTTTAACAACATTGCCAACACTCCCATTCCAATAGGTATTAGGGTAAAAATTAAGAAAAATTGTGACATAGAATATTTCGCTGTAATGTCATCAATCATTCCCCCCATTTTTCCGGCTAATTTGTTACCAATGGCAATAGCAATATACCACATACCGAACATTAAGGCTATCATTCTACCGGGAACCAACTTACTAACATACGACAATCCAACTGGTGATAAACACAATTCTCCTAAGGTATGAAACAGATAAGCAAAAACCAACCACATTACACTTACGGCGGCGGTCATGGCGCCTTGGGGGATACTTCTTGCCCCGAATGCCAAAAATCCAAACCCAAACCCTAGAAGCACTAATCCCAGCCCATATTTAACAGAAGCACTCGGATTGTATTTGCTTTCCCACCATCTAGAAAACAGCGGTGCAAAACCAATGATAAACAAAGAGTTTAAAATATTAAACCAAGTGGCTCCGATTTCTGTTTTTTCGTCTATAAATTCTCTATATAGCATCCAAATGACAATTCCCCAAATGATGATAAAGCTACTCCCTAAAATTATATTAGAAAGCGGAATTCTGGCATAGGATTGTTTGAATAAACTAATTAAGACATAACTGAGAATTAACAAAGGCACTACTGTTACCAAAGTATTGATAATCTTAAAAATAATAGCAGCATTGCCAATTAATACCCTGTTTGTATAATCGCGGGCAAAAATGTTCATAGAACCTCCGGCTTGTTCAAAAGAAGCCCAGAAGAAAACAGTAAAAAAAGCAAAGAGAGCAACCGCAATCATACGGTCGCGAATTACAGTTGAGTATCTAGATATTCTGGAAATAATAAGGAATAAAAAAGCAAATAGCCCGAATAGAATGGCAAAGTTCTGTCCGGTTAACTCCCCGATAAAAGGAATATTTATAGTGAAAGGAAAAAGGTTAATGGGTGTTAACCCTTTCATCTTAGTAATTTCATAAAGAGGGTCATTGATAACATACAAAACTCCAAGTACTGCACTTACAAAAATGAATATTTTATCTACTAGGGTAAAATAATTAAGGTTGGTTTCTCCTTCTTCTAAGAGTTCAGTAGGGTCGATTTCGCCTTCTTCGAAATCTTTTTTGGGTTTATCGCCGATATGCCCAAACAAGGGTTGTGAAAAATAGAATTGTAACATCCCTAAAAACATAAAAATACCTGCTAATCCGAAGCCCCATGACCAACTGTATTTTTCACCTAAGTAACCACACAATAAAATTCCAAGAAACGCACCGGCATTTACGCCCATATAATATAAGGTAAAAGCCCCATCTTTTTTTTCAGGATGGTCTTTGTACATGTGTGAAATAATAGAAGTCATATTGGGTTTAAAGAAGCCATTGCCAATAATAAGGCATAAAATTCCTAAATAAAGAAATGTTTCAGTTTCGAAAGCCATAAATAAATGGCCTAGCGTCATGATTAGCGCACCTAATATTACGGCCATTCTGTAGCCTATTTTATTATCGGCTAACCATCCGCCAAGTATTGGTGTAATATAAACGAGTGACGTATAGGTACCATATAGTGCTAATGCGGCTTTTCTATCCCAAGCCCAACCGGGATTAAAACCGGTAATGGCTGCCGTTAAAAATAAAACTAATAAAACACGCATTCCATAATATGAAAAACGCTCCCACATTTCGGTAAAGAATAATACAAATAATCCTGCCGGATGGCCTAAAACTTTATTTTTAAAAAAATCTTCGGTTGTTGAAGTGTTCATATCTTATAGTTTGGGTGATTATAAAATAAAAAAACCTTATATGTTGGCATAAGGTTTTATAAAATTTTTAGTTGTTGTCTGCTAGTTCAAAGCCTTCATTGTCATCATCTGTCATTTTGTGTTCATTGTCTTCGGCACCATGGGTTAATCGTTTTAGGGGTTTGAGAAGTAATAACACTAATATTCCGAATGCCACACAGGTAATAGTTATCCCTAAGAATACGTTTATTTCACCAGCTTTTTCAGCCGATTCTCCTATAATTCCAGCGACTTTATTTCCCAATCCGGTAGAGGCAAAATATACGCCCATCATTAAGGCTCCGTATTTTGCAGGTGCTAATTTGGTAACGAAAGACAGTACCACAGGAGAAGCACATAGTTCACCAATAGTATGTAATAAATAAGCCAATATCAACCAATACATGGCAGATTTTCCAAGGGTTTCATATTGCATAGAGGCAAAAACCATAAAGACAAACCCTAAGCCCATAATAATTACGCCATTGGCCATTTTAAAGAGCGAAGAAGCCTCTTTGCCTTTGTGTTTTCTCCATATCCAAAAATTGGCAATGGGCACAGCGAGAATTAAAATATAAAAGGGATTGAAGAATTGAAAAACGGCAGCAGGTATCTCATAACCCATAAATACTCTATCTGTCTTATTTTGAGCATATAAATTCATTAAGCCTCCGGCTTGTTCAAAAGCACCCCAAAAGACAATTACGATAATAAAAGAAAGTAACAATACAATATACCTGTCTTTTTCGACTTTTCCGTTAAGGTCGTTATAAATGGTAATAAGAGAGCCAATAATTAAGGTTAGAAATAAGAAAAAAGCAATGTATGCAGCTCGTTCTTTTTCAAAAAGTGTCAAGGGTAAGATTATAGATATGGTCGCAAAAATTAACATTATAACCAGTGTTTTTTGTGTAGTAAAATTTCTTTTTAAGATTTCACCGATAGAAATGCTATCATTATCTGATTTAATCACTTCTTTTGGGTTATTTCCAACATGTTTGATAAATTTTTGCCCCCACAAATACACTAATTGCCCGAATACCATTCCGATAGCTGCCAATCCAAATCCTGCATGCCACCCCCATTCTTTGGCAATAAAACCTACTAGTAAAGAGGCCAATGCAGCACCTACGTTAATACCAATATAAAAAATTGAAAAGCCTTTATCTCTCCTTTCATCTCCTTTTTGATAGAGGCCTCCAACTAAGGTAGAAATATTTGGTTTTAGCATGCCAACGCCTAAAATAATTAATAAGAGTCCTAAATAAAAAGCCCAATCTTGTTTTATGGATAGCGTTCCGTGTCCGGCAACTAACAGCCAACCTCCAAGCATCACTGACTTTTTTTGGCCGATAATTTTATCGGCAATAATTCCA
>Ga0256841_1002578_pt1 | contig 14330 bp, 13 predicted proteins | sample 356308metaG_FD_185971 | JGI IMG/M metagenome (GOLD analysis project Ga0256841, IMG submission 185971) | Hydrothermal vent microbial communities from Mid Atlantic Ridge, Atlantic Ocean - 356-308 | ecosystem: Environmental > Aquatic > Marine > Hydrothermal vents | place: Atlantic Ocean: Mid...
CCATCCCTTCCCCCAGGCCGTGGAGGAGGTCAATGCCCAGGCGGATCTGGTGGTCAACTGCACCTCCCTGGGCATGACGCCCCACACCGAAGGCCTCCCCTGGGACGAAGACGCGCTCTTCCGTCCGCAGCAGGTGGTCTACGACCTGGTCTACAATCCCTCGGCCACCCGTCTCCTCCAGATCGCCGCCGCGGACGGGGCTCGCGCCATCGGCGGCATGGGCATGTTGGTCCACCAAGGGGCCATCGCTTTCCAGCGCTGGACGGGAGAGGCGCCGCCTATCCCGGTCATGCGCCAGGCAGTCAACGTCATGCTGGACAAGTGAGAAGGAGCATCCATGAACCCGACCTCAACCTCACCCTCTGTGAACTACCAGGCCGTGCCGGACGAGACCGGCCACTTCGGCCCCTTCGGCGGCAAGTTCGTGCCGGAGACCTTGATGCCCGCCCTGGAGGAACTGGAGGAGGCTTATCTCGCCGCCCGGAACGACCCAGACTTCCAGGCGGAGCTGGCCTATCTCCAGCGCACCTACGTGGGCCGGCCCACTCCGGTCACCTACGCCCGGCGGCTTAGCCAGCACCTGGGCGGAGCCCAGATCTACCTGAAACGGGAGGACCTGGCCCATTCCGGGGCCCACAAGATCAACAACGCCCTGGGCCAGGCCCTGCTCATGGCCCGCAAGATGGGCAAACGGCGCATCGTGGCCGAGACGGGCGCGGGTCAACATGGCGTGGCCACGGCCACCGCGGCCGCCCTGCTGGGCATCGAGTGCGTGGTCTACATGGGCACGGTGGACATGGAGCGCCAGAAGCCCAACGTCTTCCGCATGCGCCTCCTGGGCACGGAGGTGCGGGGGGTGGAGAGCGGCAGCAAGACTCTGAAAGACGCCATCAACGAGGCCATCCGGGACTGGGTCACCAACGTGCGCACCACCCACTACCTCCTGGGGAGCGCCCTGGGGCCCCATCCCTACCCGGCCATGGTGCGGGACTTCCAGAGCGTCATCGGGCGGGAGGCCCGGGAACAGATGCTGGGTCCGGACGGTCCTGGCCGGCTGCCGGATGCGGTGGTGGCCTGCGTGGGGGGCGGGAGCAACGCCATCGGCATCTTCCACGCCTTCCTGGAGGAGGAGTCCATCCGTCTCATCGGGGTGGAGGCCGGGGGCGAGGGTATCGAGAGTGGTCGCCACGCCGCCCGTTTCGCGGACCCGGAGATGGGTCGGCTGGGCGTGCTCCAGGGGACCAAGAGCTACGTGCTCCAGGATTCGGACGGCCAGATCGCCCTGACCCACAGCATCTCCGCGGGGCTGGACTACGCCAGCGTGGGCCCGGAGCATGCCTGGCTGCGCCAGATCGGCCGGGCCGAATACACCTACTGCACGGACGAGCAGGCCCTGGAGGGCTTCCGCCTGCTCTGTGAGCTGGAGGGGATCATCCCGGCCCTGGAGAGCGCCCACGCCATCGGTCACCTGCTGGAGCTGGCGCCTCGAATGGGGAAAGAGGAGATCGTCCTGGTCAACCTGAGCGGCCGAGGGGACAAGGATCTGGACACGGTCTGGAAGGCCATGGCGCCAAATCGACATCCGGATCAACAAGGAAAGGGGGCGTGAACATGAGCGGCGTGGAGCGGATTCGGGCCGCGTTTCGGCGAGCCAAGGAGGAGAGCCGAGCGGCGTTCATGCCCTACCACGCGCTGGGCTACCCGGATCGAGAGGGGAGCCTGGCGGTGATCCAGGAGCTGGCCAGCGTGGGCGCAGACCTCTTCGAGCTGGGCATCCCTTTCAGCGACCCTCTGGCGGACGGCCCCACCATCCAGACCGCCACCTACCAGGCCCTCACCCAGGGGACCACCGTGGCTGACTGCCTGGCCATGGCTCGAACCCTGCGGAAGCAGGGCGTGGAACAGCCCTTCTGCGCCATGAGCTACTACAACCCCATCCTTCGCTATGGGGAGGAGCGGTTTGTCCAGGAGGCCGCGGCCGCGGGCATCGATGGTCTCATCGTGCCGGACTTGCCCCCGGAGGAGGCGGACACCCTGGAGCAGGCTTGCCGGGCCGCGGGTCTGGCCACCGTCTATCTCCTGGCCCCCACTAGCACCCAGGCCCGGATCCAGGCGGTGGCGGCCCGGGCCACCGGCTTCATCTACCTGGTGAGCGTCACCGGCATCACCGGCGCTCGCCAGGCCCTTCCAGCGGATCTGGTGGACTTCGTGGCCCGAGTGCGGCGCCACACGGATCTCCCCCTGGCCGTGGGGTTCGGCATCAGCAGCGGCGAGCAGGCGGCCCAGGTGGCGGCCATCGCCGACGGGGTGATCGTGGGCTCTGCCCTGGTGCGCCTGGCCGGCGATGAGGAGGGGCTGGCGCGTTTGCGTCAGCTGGGGGCCGAGCTGGCCGCGGGCTGTCGAGGGGGCAGTGCAATCTAGCTGTTAGCCGCCCGATAGTTGATTTCAGCTATTTACCTATTGTAAGCTGAAACGAATCGTTGTTAGGATGAGCTAGCCAGATCGCTAGCTCATTTTTCCTTCTCGATTTTCCTTCCTGAGCTAGCCGTGGATCCATCCCGAAGTCTCTCGCCCCCACGTGACACCATGTCCGCTCAAGGCCAGCTGCTCCGATCCATCCCATCCACCTTGCAGTACCTGCTGGAGCGCTCGCAGCTCTGGCCCTTGCCCTTGCCTCCTGGCCACACGCTCCACCTTTTGGACGTGGATCCTGCGGGCCAGCCTCTAGGGGTGGACAGCCTTCCTTCCTGGCTGGCTTCCCTGGTGAACGAAGTGGCCCATCTCCGGGAAGGCCGAAGCCTGGACGCGCCCCAGGTCGCGGCCGCAGAGCCCCTGTACAGCCACCCGGACGCCTCTCTGCAGGGTGTTGCGGTGCTGGTTGGCCCCGCTGCAGTCACCCTCATGCCTCCCTTGAGCCGCCTCCTGGAGCGTGTGGCGGTCCAGGAGTATGAGCTGGACGAAAGCACCCGTTTGATCCAGGACGCCTTCGACCAGATTGTCTTCCTGCTGCAGGCCAGCAGCCTGGTGACCTCGGACAGAACGTTTCGGGAGATCCTTCAGCAGATCCTCCAAGCGGCGATGGGGTTGCTCCAGGCGGATGGCGGGGCGATCCTTTTCGCTGATCCGGAGCTGCCAGCCATTCTGGCCAATGTCCCCGGAGGGCAGACCCACCGAGGTGAGCTCTTCGCCCTGGTGGCGGAATGGTCAACCCCCCGCTGTTGCCAGGCTGACCTCTGGGGGCCCGAGATCGGGGCGGAATGTCCCGAGGCGGCTTGTCTGGACCGTTTGTCTCCGGTGTTGCAGCGCCAGATTCGTTCTCTAGTCGGCGTTGGCATCGGCCTGGGCGGGGAGGCGGAGGTCGGCTTCCTTCTGTTCAACAAGCGGGGGAAGGCCGGTTTTCAGTCCGGGGATCGGGAGATGCTGAGCTTCCTGGCTCAGCAGATCGCCACGGTGTTGCGGCGGGAGCATCTGGCGGCTCAGCAGCGCTTGGAGCAGGAGCTGGAGGTGGCCCAACAGTTCTACCACGCCATCCTGCCGGACGCCTTGCCCGCGCTGCCCGGCGGCAGCCGCATGGCGGTCTACAGCGAGCCTGCCTGGGATGTGGGCGGGGATTTTCACTGGATCTCTGAGCTCAAAGAGGACGAGATCTGTTTGGTGCTGGGCGATGCCGCCGGGAAAGGCTTGCCCTCGGCCTTCATCATGGGGCAAAGCGTGACCATCCTGCGCTCGGTGGCCCATCTGGATGGATGGACACCGGCCCGGATGTTGAGCCATGCCCAGGATCTCCTCATGCCCACCCTGCGCAACGCGGAGCTTCTGATCACCGCAGTGGTAGGGCGCCTCAACGTCCAAACTGGCCGCTACCTCTACGCGGACGCAGGCCATGGCTACAGCTTTCTGCGCCGAGCCCGGACCGGCGAGGTCAAGCGTTTGCCAGCCACGGGCATCCCCTTGGGGCCCATGCAGCAGGACCGAATCAACAGCCGGGTCGTGGAGCTGGAGCCAGGCGATGCCCTGCTCATCGTCAGCGACGGCTTCGTGGAGGCCATGTCGCCCGGCCAGATGCCCTACGGAGTGGACCGGCTGATGGGGTTCTGGGGTATGTCGCCAGCCGTCCCTCCGGGCCAGAATCTGCAGCGGCTGGTGGGCTCGGTCTGGCAGTTCGTGGATCGTCCCTATCCCGACCGTTTCCACCACCAGGACGACCTGACCGCTCTCCTGCTCCAGTACCGCCCGCCCCAAGGACGGCAACCGGATGCCCAACAGGTCTCCCGCCGTTTCCAGGGCACGCTGGCTCAGATCCCCCACTTCATAGACTGGATCCGGGGCGTGGCCATGGCCGTGCAAGGATGGACCCTGGCGGACCAGCACAACTTTGTTCTGGCCGCCATGGAATGCTTCACCAACATCGTCCGCCATGCCTATCGGGATGGTTCAGTCCAGGGGAGCGTCACTGTTTCTGTCAAGGCCCGTGGAAGCATCGTGCGCTTCCGCTGCGTGGACAAGGGGGCGCCTTTCCCATCGGATCGATGGGGTGGATGGCGACAGGTGGCCCCTCCGGGCATCTCCGCCCGAGGCGGATATGGCCTCTTTGTCATGAACCGCCTGGCGGATCGGGTCCACTACAGGCGGCGGAGCAAGGTGAACACCTGGCAGATGCTGTTTGTCCGGCCTCAGGACCAAGGTTTGATCCCTGGCCGCGGCCGAAACGAGTGGTTTCACAGCCTGGAGGCTCCTGCCCCCAGCGCTGAGTTGCGGAATCGGATTCTAGAAAGCGAGATCACCTGATGAGATTGGCCGTCACTGTCACCAACCACGCTGACCGGATCCTGCTGGAGCTTCGGGGAAATCTGGATGCTTCCTCGGCCTATGTGCTGCGGGACGTCCTGCGCACCCAGGCCCGCAAGGTGGCCGGCAAGACCATGGTCATTGACCTAGCCCAGGTGCCCTTCGTGGACAGCACGGGCCTGGCCGCCTTGGTCTCTGGGTTGCGCATCATCCAGCTGAACAAAGGGCGTCTCCTCCTGGCCAATGTCCAGGAGGAGGTGAAACGCATCTTCGAGATCACCTGTCTGGACCAGACCTTCGAGTTTGTTGAGGACGATTCTGTGGACGATGCCACCCCCCGTGAGACCCATCGGCTGCCGGCCGCCGATGCGGGAAACACGATCGTTTAGGAGGAACGATGACTGCTGCCCTGTCCGTAGGCGAGACGAACTTCGGCGAGAACGAGTCCCCCAAGAAGCCCTACGTCCTCGTCGTGGACGATGAACCCTTGCTCTGTCGCATGATCAGCGCCATGCTGGGCCGAGCTGGTTTCGAGATCGAAGTGGTGATGAACGGCAGCGCTGCCCTGGAAGCCATCAGCCAGCGCATCCCAGACATCATCACCCTGGACGTGATGATGCCCGATATCTCCGGCGTGGAGGTGGCCAAGCGTCTGCGAGCGGATCCGGCCACGGCCCAGGTGCCCATCATCTTCCTGACCGCCCTGGATCGGAACGTCTCCAGCGAGCTGCGGGAACTGGTGAGCGAGCCCAACATCTACCATCTGGACAAGCCTTTCAGCCGTCAGCAGTTGCTCCAACAGATCGAGAAAGCCTTGCAGAAGAGCAAAGCATAGCCCGTCCCCGAACATCGAATTCCCCTACGCGAAGAGGGCCTCCCCCACAGGAGGCCCTCTTTCTTTGTCCAAATTTCCAACCCTTTTGGGCGAAGAGATGCAGGCCCTTAACCCTGTCACCGCTCCTTCTTCAGGATAGGATGAAGCTTCAAAGCCAGCTGCAGGGCAAAACGAGCATCGGGATCGTTCAGATCCAACCGGGTGATGCTCGCGATCTGGTCCAGCCGATAGGCCAGAGTGTTGCGGTGAATGTGCAGCCGGGCCGCGGTCTGGCTCAAGTTCCCGTGGCAGTGGAAGAAAGCGGCCAGGGTGGCCACCAGCTCGGAACCCCGCCGCTCGTCGTGCTCCAGGAGAGGCTGGATGGTCTTGCGGAAATGCCGGGCGGCCTCTGGATTGTGGCTCAGGGTGGTGAGGAGCTTGTAGAGACCCAGGTCGCCGAAATAGGTGACAGGTCCAGCCATCCCCACAGCCCCCATACGAGAGCTCTCCCGGGCCTGTTGCAGGCTGCGCAGCCACTGGCCTGGCCCCAGCGCGGGCCGACCGATGCCGATGCCGATCTGAGCTCCGGGCGCCAGGCTGATCAGCTGCTCCGCCAGAAGGCTGGCCACCGGCTTCAGCCCTCGGGCGCTCTTGGGGTGGCCTGTGGGCCAGAAGACCACGGTCCCTTCCCGGCGCTGGCTGAAGGGGACCCGCACCCGCTGCTCTTCCGCGAACCGAAGGAGGGGCTCGGGCCAGTTGGGCACCTGGCTGGCCTGGACGATCCAGGCCGCGTGGGGCTCGGTCATGGCGTAGCCCAAGGACTCGCCTCGCTGGATCCAGGCAGCCTCGTCCGCGATGGGGCTGGCCAGGAGCTCATCCAGAAAGGCGGCCCGCATGCGATCCTGGGCCATCCCCACCGCGTGCTTGCGGGTCCATTCCAGAGCCGCAGCCGCCGCGCCGTGACGAGCCACCTGGCTCTCCAGCGTGCCCAGCGCGCCATCCTCCGACGGGCCAGGACTGCGCAGCAGCAGACAGTAGCCCCGCACCCGTTCCCCGGCCAGCACCGGCGCCACCACGGTCTCCCCCGGCAGGGCCTGGGCAGAGTCCGTGCTCAGCTTCAGGACCCCCACGGCCTGGCCCAGCTCCTCCGACGACACCCCAGCAGCCCAGCTGCGCAGCGCGGTCACGTTGGGGAGGTGGGTCAACAGCTGCTTGCGGCGATGCTCTGGGAACGCCTCCAGCCCGGCCTGGGCTGTGACATGCCCTCCCTCGTCCAGGAAGAGCACCGGCTGCTGGGTGAAATCGGCCAGGGCGGCGGCGATCTGGGACAGATCACCGCCATGGAGCTCGATCTGGGTGAGCTTCCGCTGTAGCTCCGCCGTGCGCTGGGCAATGTACCCTTCCCGGTCCACGATCAGGCGGATGACCCGCCGCTCCACCTGGACCAGGCTGGTCGCATCCGGCAGATGCAGAAGGGGCATGCCTTGCTGCTCCGCGGCCTGGACAGCCTGGGAGCTCACCGGCCCCACTACGGCGATGGCCGCCACCTGGGCCTGCCGAAGCTGTCGCACCACCCGATCCAGCCGGGCCAGGGGGTCCAGGGTGCGCAGGTCGTCCATATGGACCAAGGCCAGCTCCCCGCCCTCCAGCCTGGGAAAGGCAGGCGGGTTGGGGCGCAGCGTAGTGGCCCAGGTGACCGGCCGCTCCAGCTGGCTCTCCCCCCAGAGGATGCGGGTGCCCCGAGGCAGAGCCAGGCGCAGCACATCTTTCAAGGCAGTCAGTGTCTGGTACATGAAGGGTTGACGAACCGTGGTGCAAGGAAAAGCGGCGCCGTCATGTGACAGCCAGGAGACGAGCCTCTCTCATCTCTTCAAACCCGTTTGGCCATCTCCAGGACGAAGCGGCAGCCTCGATCCAGGGCCGCTGGGTCCAGCTTGTCGATGGTGTCGGCCATCTGGTGCCAGTAGGCGGCCTTGTTGCCAGGCAGCAGGGAGTTCACGGTAATGGTGTGGTGCCCCGCCTTGTGGATGACCAGGGACTCGCCGTAGGCCCCCGCGTGCTGCGGACGGGCCTGGAGCCCCGGCACGTCCTGGCTCACCTCTTCCGCCAGCCGCCGGAGCAGGGGGGAGTAGGTGTGGCGGATGAGGAGCCCTTCGTCCACCACGTAGGCCAGGTCGCCCACTCCGGTCATCTCGAAGTCGAAAAAGTAGGTGGGCAGCGCCTTCAGCTCCCCCGCGTGCCGGGCCAGGAACTCCCGCATGCCGTAGCAGCCCACCTCCTCGCAGCCGGTGAAGAGGACCCACACCTCTGTCTCGGGCAGAGGGTGGGCCACCAGGTGCTCGGCCAGGGCCAGGACGCTACCCACGGCACTGGCGTTGTCGTTGGCGCCAGGGGAGTAGGGGCTGCGGTCCGCGTCCAGGTCCAGGGCCAGGGAGGCCAACTCGGCCAGGATGGGCGGGATCCAGACCCAGGCGGGCAGGCGCTTGCGCACCAGCCCCACCACCATCAATACCAAACTGAGGCCCAAACTGGCAAATCCGGCCTGGACGATGCGATGGAACCAGCGGGTGCGGGCCTCGGTCTGGAAGATCCAGGGGCTGCGGTGAGTGTCCAGATGGCCCAGGAGCACCACCCGCTTGCGGGCCTCTCCCGAGGCGGGGGGAATCCGGGCCCAGACGTTGCGACTGGGTCCATTGGGCAGAAGCCGGCGGAGCGGCGTCTCCTCCAGGTCGATCTCCCGGATGGCCCAGAAGCCGGCCAGGAGATTGGCGGCCAGCCCCGTCAGGCGGCGGACCTTTCCGCCCCGGATGAAGAGCCACTTGCCCAGGAGGGAGAGGGTGGTGATGACCGCGAAGGGACGCCAGGCGGAGGTGGGGGAGCAGAAGGGCTCCACCCGGGGATCCAGGCCCAAGGCGGTCAACTGCCCGCGCACGTACTCGGCAGCTGCCTTCTCCTGAGGGGTGGTGCTGCCCCGGGCTCCGATGTTTTCAAGCAACCAGCGGGCGTGTTCGTACGCCCGCTGTCCAAAAGAGTCGTTATTCATGTGTGTTCCCGCTGTGGCATAGGGGGCCGGCATGGGGCCGGGCCGGATCTACTGGGAGCCGCCCATAAAGGCTCCGCAGGCCGCTCCCCACAGGACCCAGAAGATGACCACGCCCGTGCTGATCCAGCCCGGGTTCTGCCCCATCATCGGGGCCACCACCCAGAGAACCACCGCCAGGCCGATGATCAGCCCCAGGATGCTGCCCAGGAAGAGGCGACCGATGGAGTGTTCCGGGCTCATGGCGCCCACCACAATGGGCCAAAGGATCACCGAGAGAAGCCCAGCCACCGCCACCAGGATGGGCACGGCCAGGGCTGCTTCCGGGATGACCAGGGGGACCAGGCCCAGGACGAAGAAGATCATGCCCAGGATGCCCGCGATGAGGGGCTTGCGGTTGGCGCCTGCCTGGCCCCGGGCCAGATCGTAGCCCAGCACTGGGCCCACGCCGATGAGCAGGCCCGCCAGGACCCACAGCACGGGCACGTTAACCAGCAGGACCATGGCCAACGCGGCCACCCCGCTGATGATCCCCGCATAGACCGCGACCAGCCAGCGGTTGGTGTTGGAACGAGTTGCACTCATGGTGCTCAACAAGATCATGGCGCTTTCCTCCCCCTTTGCCTTCGGCAATGTGGTGGTGACTGGGTGTTCAAGATGGTCTGACAAAGTTCAATGACGGCTCTCCCTATTCCTCGGGCAGGCTCTCCCACTCCTCCAGGACCCAGCCGGCCACGTTCAGGTAGAGCCGGGGTTCGTGCCGGTGGGTCAGGATGAGAACCAGCCGCTCTTCCTGGTCAGCAGCCACCTCTTCCAGCCAGAGGCCCTTTTCCACCAGGTCTGCCATTATTCTACCAAGCACTGCCAAGCCTTGCAAGGGATCCTCTCCTGGGCTGGTGTAGGCCTGGACGCCGTAGAGCTCCAGGTAGCGATGGTTCTCCAGGTAGAGATCCAGGTCGAAGATGGTGCGCTCCTCCGGGGGAACGGGGCTGGCCTCCGCTTCATCGGCCAGGGACTCCTCCCACAGGGCCACGCTCACCACCCGCTGACCGGCCACCGCCTCCATCAGCTCCTGGAAGAGCTCGTCGGTCAGCTCGTGATGCAGCCCCAGCTCGTCCTGGGTGTCGTTTTTCTCCTGTGACATTCGGTGGACTCCTGCTTCATGTCTTCGAACCAAGGGCATTCAATAGACCAGCGGGGTTTGCCCGGCCTCTAACTCCCGGCCTCTTGTTCCTCTTCCTCCGGGCCGAAGACGATCATGCGGGTGGGGATGGTGATGGGCTTCTCGTAGAACTGGCCCGCGGCCCAGAAGTGGCTGATCTTCATGGGCAGGCCCTGATCCAGGAAGGCGTTGGGCCCGTTCATCAGGTGGAAGTGCAGATGGGGCCCGGGTGAGTGGCCGCTGTTCCCCACCCGGGCGATGAGGTCGCCCCGACGCACCACCTGGCCCGTCTGCACCTGCAGGCTGGCCTGTTGCAGGTGGGCGTAGTAGCTGAACTCGCCGTTGCCGTGGCTGATGGCGATGGCGTTGCCCAGGATGCGCCGCATGTCCCCCCGGAAGATGGCCGGGTCCGGGATGGCGCCAGGGAGCATGTCGGGCATGTCAAAACAGGCGTAGGCCACCTTGCCCCCGGCCGCGGCGTAGACCGGCTGGTCCCAGCTGTAGTGGTCCGTGAGGGAGCGACCATTGCCCTGGTAGGTGCGGTTGTCCGGCCCCAGTTTGACGAAGTCGATGGCGAAGGCCTGGCTGAGCACCTCCACCTTGTGTTGATCGCTCCAGTCCCCGGCCTGGATGGCCCACCAGGCCCCCCGCAGGGGAAAGTGAAGGTCCGTGCGCTGCTCTGGGTAGTGGATGGGCACTTGGGCCACCACCTGTGGCCGTTCGTCCTTGCCCACCACCCGAGCCACCGCTGTGATCTCCACGTGGCTCAGCTTCTCCAGCCCTGGGAGCAGGAACTGGAGGCTGCGCAGGGCGATGCCTGTTCCCGGCTCGATGGTCAGGTCCTCCTCCTGGATGCGCTTGCGGATCAGGCGCGCCGGCCAGCGCTGCTCGAAGAGAAGCTGATGCCCGCTGTACCCCTTGAAGACCAGGCCCTGGAGCTCCACCGCGCCGTGATGGGCCACCACGCCCACGTCGAAGGCGATCTCCTGGACCGGGGCGATGATGGGGAAGGGCAGTTCGTCGTAGATGGCCCCAAAGGGCTCGGATGGACGCACTTCCAGCTCGATGTGGGGAGCGGCGGTTTCGGTCTCCTGGTGTTTGGGTTCCATCGCTCTGTCTCCTCTTCTCCGTGCTTTGTCTTCCCGTCCGTCACCCCGGTCGTCCAGCGCCCTTGGCTCCGTCACTGGCTCACCGCCCCTTCACGATCCGATGCCTCAGGAGCGGCCGCTCCTTCAACAAGAGGTCCTCCAGCCAGGCGGCCGGTTCGAGCCCCGGGACTGGGCCAGCTTCGTCTGCCCCCAGGAAGAGGGCCAGGGCGATCAGGGCTTCCTCCGGGGCCAGGCGCAGGATGCGCTCCTCGGTCTCCAGGCTGTCCAGCCGGGCCCAGCGGTCCACCCAGTCGTTCAGGTAGAAAGTGTGGCAGCGACGGCAGCGCCAGACGCTGCTGGTGCGCCGGTCCCCTTGGGGCGTGGTCTGGAGAAATGCGCCCAGGTTGGCCAGGCGTCCCTGGCAGGCGAAGCAGGGTTCGGTCCCAGCCCCTACGCCGCTGCGTTCCTGGATGGCCTGCCACCAGGGTTCCTGAGGGCGGAGGCTGGGTTTTCCTCCCTTCAGCCTGCGCCCTAGCCGGGCCAGCCAGCCCTCCTTGACCGGGGGCTGGGGCGGTGTGACCCGGGGAAGGGCTGGTTCCTCCTCTGGGGCGGGCGGCGGCAACTCTTGAGCTTCCTCCCAGTGGCCACAGGGCAAGGCCAGGCCGGACTGCTGGTTCCAGCCAGGCGGACGGGTGAGCTGGGAAGTTCCCTGGAGCTGCCAGGCGCAACGTCCCAAGGGCAGGCCGTCCGGGTTGGTGGCCTGGCCCAGAGGACGCCAGTGAGCGCAACTCCCACAGGAGCAGAGCTGCCAGCCCTCCTGGGCCAAGGCCTGGGTCAAGCGAGCCAGGAAGTCCCCGGCCAGAGGCTCCTCCAGCACCAACAGAGGTTCCGCCTCCCAGCTTCCCTCCGGCGAAGCGGGGTCCTGGGCCTGGAGGTGGAGGCGGCAGACCGGGGGCTCCGGCTGCCAGAGCAGGCGGGCCCAGCGCTCCGCAGGGGCGTCATCGTCCGCAAGCAGGGAGCGAAGCTGGATCTGCTGGGCCACGGCCGTGCGGGCGCCCGGCTGCACGCCGGAGAGGGTGCCTGGGCTGGTGGGTTGGTAGCCAGGTTGGGGGTGGGCCATAGGTTCAGGATTCGAGCTCGTAGTAAGCGCTTCAGCGCTTAGATGTTGATGCTATGTGCTAATACGCATGAACGTGTGCACTACCAGGTTTGGGTAGGCGCAGTTCAAAACCGCACCTACTTCCCGTTTGCCTCGTTGATCAACGTCGTCGCCTCGGCCACGGCCTCCTGAGGCTCCAGGACCCCGTTGACCACCTTCAGGATCATGTCCCCAGCGTAGCCCCACAGGTTCGCCATTTCCGGCCGGTGGGGCTCAGGCAGGGCGTCCTGGGCCTGGCGCAGGAAACCTTGCCTCAGAGGATCCTCCCCCAGATCCGCCTGGACGTGGGCCGGCAGGCGGTTGGCTGTGCGGGCCAATAGAGAACTGTTCTCCTGGTTGGTCAGAAAACGGGCGAACTCCAGGGCCCAGGCCTGGGCTTGAGGGCTGCTGTTGGGATTGAAGAAAACGCCGTCCGCGCTGAGCCAGGGCCGGGCTGGGCCCGCCGGACCTGCAGGCAGCAAGGTCACCCCCAGATCCTCGCCCAGGACCTCCCGCAGCTCGGCCAGGGCCCAGGGACCATCCACGAAGAAGGCCACCTCCCCCTTCTTGAAACGGTCCAGCAGACGACCGTAGTCGAAGTCCACATAGGAGCCGGGCGTGTCGTTCAGGGCCTTCAGCCAGGCCAGGAACTGGGCCGCGCCCGCATCCTGGTCCAGCACCACCCGGCCCGATTCGTCGAAGAGGCGGCCCCCGTAGGCGGGGATGCCCCAGTACAGGTGATAGAAGTTGGCGTAGAGGCCGCTGCCCAGGCCGGGATCCGCCTGGGCCAGGGCCAACAACTCCTCCGTGGTGGTGGGGAGTTGGGCCGGCCCCACCAGGCTGCGGTTGTAGAAGAGGCTGACCAGCTCGATGCTGGTGGGCAGGCCGTAGAGTTCCCCCTGGTAGGTCAGGTTCTCCACCGCGGCTGGCCAGTAGTCGCTCTGGAGCGCCGGCGTCAGGGCTGGGTCCAGGGGCTGGAGCAACTGGGCGTCGGCCATCTCCTGGAGCCACCAACTGGGGGCCAGGAGGATGTCCGGCCCACCCCCTGCGGCCACCGCGTCCGCGTAGCTCTGGAGCAGGTCATCGTAGGCCACGAAGAGGGTCTCCACCGTGAGGTTCGGCAGAGCGTCCTGGGCCCGGGCCAGGATCTGGGCCAGGGCGTCCCCATCGGCCCCGGCCCAGCTGTGCCAGATGACGATGCGTCCCTGGCTTGGGGTGGAGGAGGGGGCCGGTGCCTGGGTGGCTGTGGGCCCGGCCTGGGCCGGGGTGGCGGGCGCAGTGGGCTGGCTGACCTGGACGGTGACCTGGGGTTCCTGGACGATCTGGGCGGGGGCAGGCTGCTCGTCCCCGGTCGCTGGGGGCGGTGTGGGCTCGGGTGTGGCTTCCTGTCCGCAGGCCGCGCTGGCCAGGGCCAGGAGCAGGAGCAGGAGCAGGGTCAGCAACAGGGCTGGACGGATCCGGCGTTGGGCTCTGGGCTGCTCTGGGTGGGATCGGGAAAGGGTGTGCAGGTTCATAGGGCTGGGCGAGCAGAGGTGGCGAGTCACTGGCGGCTGTGGGGGCGGGGGAGCAGGGCGCTGGTGACTGGATGGAACAGTGTGGGCCTAAGTATAGCACGATCTGGGGCCCGGGAACGAATTCCGGGGACATTTTTGGGGAGGAGGAAGGCGGAAGCAACCGAAGCAGCCGGCGTATGGGCGGGAGCCTTGAGAGAGGAGTGCCGTGGGCGGAGTTTCGAACCGCCCGTAGGTGCGGTTTGTAACCGCCTGTAGGTGCGGTTTGTAACCGCACGCAGACCACAGGCCCATCCGGCAAACCGTGCGGTTACAAACCATCCAAACCCCGGCGCTCGTAGGTGCGGTTTTGAACCGCACGTAAGACACAGGCCCATCCGGCAAACCGTGCGGTTACAAACCCGTCCAATCCCGGTGCCTGTAGGTGCGGTTTGTAACCGCACGCAGACCACGAACCCACCCGGTAGACAGTAAGACACAAACCCATCCGGTAGACGGTGCGGTTGCAAACCATCCAAACCCCCGGTACCCGTAGGTGGGGTTTTGAACCGCACGTAAGCCACGAGCCCATCCGGCAAACCGTGCGGTTACAAACCGCATCTACGGTGAATCGGACGATGGCAAACCACACGTAGGACACAAGCCTATCCGGTAGACCGTGCGGTTGCAAACCGCACCTACTGCAGGTTGTGGCTGCGGAACACCGCGCTCATCGGGGTCGGTCTGTCCTTTCTGGACGAATTTCCACCTTTTGCCTGTATCTGTGATATCATGCCCCCGGTGTTTGAG
>Ga0256841_1002579_pt1 | contig 14330 bp, 14 predicted proteins | sample 356308metaG_FD_185971 | JGI IMG/M metagenome (GOLD analysis project Ga0256841, IMG submission 185971) | Hydrothermal vent microbial communities from Mid Atlantic Ridge, Atlantic Ocean - 356-308 | ecosystem: Environmental > Aquatic > Marine > Hydrothermal vents | place: Atlantic Ocean: Mid...
CCACCCGAATTATGTTTAATAAACCGTTTTTGAATATTTGATGTTGAACCTTTGTACAAACGGTTGTCTTTTAACGAATATAGAACATAAACAAAATGCATAGCTTGATAATTTTGGCAATAAAAAAGCCGAAATCTCTTCCGACTTTATAGTAGCGGGGGCCGGATTCGAACCGACGACCTTTGGGTTATGAGCCCAACGAGCTACCACTGCTCCACCCCGCAATATATCTTAATGAACTATCTTCTTTATTTCGAACCGCCGACCTGGCGACCGCCCGAGCAACCACCCCCTCGTTCCTTTCTATTCAACACTACAATATAATTATGTATCTTTGCAGCGTCGTTTTGCGGGTGCAAAGATAATAATTTTTTTTTATTGCAAATTTTTTATTTTATTTTTATGGGACATAAGGCCGGATTTGTTAATATTATTGGTAATCCTAATGTTGGAAAGTCAACTTTGATGAATGCTTTGGTGGGCGAAAAGCTTTCAATAACCACCTCAAAAGCACAGACAACGCGTCATCGTATTCTTGGAATTGTAAATGATGAGGACTATCAGATAGTATTTTCGGATTTGCCGGGAGTGATAACTCCTCATTACAAATTACAGGAGAAAATGATGAAATTCATTGATTCTGCTATGAAGGATGCCGATGTTTTCTTATATATGGTTGAGGTTGGTGAAAAGAAATATAATGAGAATATTGTTGAGCAAATAAAAGAATCGGGGATTCCGGTAGTTGTAATAATTAATAAGATTGACCTGTCGAAGCAAGATGTAGTGGAAGTGCAGATGAGATATTGGGAAGAAATATTTAATAAGAGTGCTGTTATTCCGGTTTCGGCTTTAATGAATTTCAATACGGAGAAAGTTTTAAATACGATTGTTGAATTATTGCCGGAAAACCCACCATATTATCCAAAGGATGAATTGACGGATAAGTCAATGAGGTTTTTTATTTCGGAGATTATACGTGAAAAGATTTTATTGTTTTACAAGCAGGAGGTGCCTTATTCCGTAGAGGTTGCAGTTGATTCGTACAAGGAAGATGAAAAGATAATCAGAATTGCCGCCTGGATTTTTGTAACCCGTGAGTCACAAAAGATGATAATTATCGGAAAGGGCGGGAGAGCAATAAAGCGGGTTGGTATTGAAGCTAGAAAAGATATTGAGGCGTTTGTTGGAAAACATGTTCACCTCGAACTCAGTGTGAAGGTTGTCAAAGACTGGAGAGATAATGAGAGGCAGTTGAAGAGATTTGGATATGAGGAGTAATCGCCGGAAAACAATTTATTAAAAAATTTGTATTAAAGTTAAAAATTAATATGTCAAATATATTAGCTATAGTAGGAAGACCGAATGTGGGCAAATCAACTCTTTTTAACAGGTTAACCGAATCAAGGCAGGCTATTGTGGAGGAAACAAGCGGCGTTACACGCGACAGGCATTACGGTCATTCCGACTGGAACGGTGTCAGTTTTTCTGTTATTGATACGGGTGGCTATGTTGTTGGTTCGGATGATGTTTTTGAAGAGGAGATACGCAAACAGGTTGCTCTCGCCATTGATGAAGCTGACGTCATTGCCTTTGTGGTTGATGTAAAGGAAGGCTTGACAACACTTGATGAAGAGGTTGCAGATGTGCTGAGACGTACACAAAAAAAAGTCTTTGTCGTGGCAAACAAGGTTGATAATCCGGGAAGACTGGGCGATGCGGCCGAATTTTACGGACTCGGGCTCGGAGAGGTACATTCCATATCTTCCATAAACGGAAGTGGTACGGGTGATCTTCTGGATGAGATAGTTAAGGAGTTTGATAAAAAGGTTGAAGAAAAACTACCCGACCTTCCGAGATTTGCCGTTGTGGGAAGACCGAATGTTGGGAAATCATCACTCGTGAACGCCCTTCTCGGGGATGAAAGAAATATTGTCACTCCGGTTGCAGGAACAACGAGGGACTCAATATATACAAGATACAACAGTTTTGGGTTTGAGTTTCTGCTTGTTGACACTGCCGGTGTAAGAAAAAAAGGCAAAGTAAGGGAAAACATTGAGTTTTACTCTGTAATGCGTTCAATAAAAGCCATTGAGAACAGTGATGTATGTCTGCTGATGATTGATGCCACAGAAGGTTTTGAATCGCAGGATGTTAATATCTTTCAGCTTATTCAACGAAATCGCAAAGGGGTTGTAATTATTGTAAACAAATGGGATCTTGTTGAAAAACAGACAAATACACATAAGGATTTTGAGGAGATGATTAGGAACAAGATTGCCCCCTTCAATGATGTCCCCATAATTTTTACTTCCGTACCCAAAAAGCAGAGAATACACAAGGCTCTTGATGCAGCTACAAAGGTGTATAAAAATAAGGCAAGAACCGTAAGCACTTCAAAACTTAATGAACTGATGTTGCCAATCATTCAAAAGACACCTCCGCCTGCTACAAAGGGAAAGCATATTAAAATAAAGTATATAACACAACTAAAGACTCCGTTTCCTGCGTTTGTATTTTTCTGCAATCTGCCTCAGTATATTAAAGATCCGTATAAACGGTTCATTGAAAATCAACTGAGGAAAAATTTTGACTATACAGGTGTACCGGTTCAAATCTTTTTCAGGAAAAAATAACAATGTCGGAAGGAGTCAGAATAGATAAATGGCTATGGGCCGTAAGGGTTTACAAAACCAGAAACCTGGCTGCCGAAGCCTGTCGCTCGGGAAAAGTCAGGATTAACGACAGACAGGTGAAACCAAGTCACGAAGTCAGGCTGAATGAAACCGTTACTATCAATTTGACTCCGGTAATTAAAACCGTTAAAGTTATTGGTCTGCTTAAAAACAGGGTTTCGGCAAAACTTGTTGAAGATTATCTGGAAGACTTGACACCACAGGAAGAATATGATAAATTAAAATTAATGCGCGAATTGAATTATGAACGCAGAAGGAGAGGAGAAGGCCGGCCTACAAAAAAGCAGAGAAGAATGATAGATATTTTGAAAAATTCAAAATTTTGATTTTTTTAAAAAAGTATAATTTATTTAATCTTTCAACGTTTAATTACCAATGGAATTAATATTAGTATTCTAAAAATGGCAAATCATAAAAACATTTATCATTAATTCTTGTTTAGTAAGTAATTGATAATTCACATTAATAAATCAAATTAGAGCAAAATGAAAAAATTTCTTTGGATCCTGTTAATCGTTCCGTTTGCAATGAGTTGTAATCAGGAAAAGGTTAAACGACTTGAGGCCGTTAACGACAGCCTCGTTCAGCAAGAAAGCATGAAAGAACAATCATTAAATGAATTTCTTCAGGCTTTCAACGACATTCAATCAAACCTTGACTCCATTAAGGAAAAGGAGATGATCATTACCGAAAAAACCGAAGGCAAAACAGAACTTAGGAAAACCGCTAAAGATCAGATCAACTATGACATCAACACTATTTACCAACTTCTTTCCGACACGAAGGATAAGTTGGCAAATATGAAAAAGCGGCTTGGTAAAGCAAACTATCAAATTGCCGAACTGGAGAAACTTGTTGATCATTTAAACAAGCAAATTCAGCAAAAAGATGTTGAGATAGAGACATTAAGAGGTCAACTGGAAAAGCTTAACATCAAAGTGGTCAGACTGACGCAGGATGTAAATAATCTTAAGGCGGACAATGACGTTAAGAATAAAATCATTGAGGGGCAGGCTGATGAGCTTAAGATGAAAACGAAAGAATTATACACGGGTTATTATGTTTTTGGGAGTAAGAAATTTCTGAAGGAGAATAAAATTATAACTTCAACGGGAGGTTTTATCGGCATTGGGAAAACCAAAAAACTGAAATCGGATTTTAATGACGAAAACTTTACAAAAGTTGACATCAGAGAGATAACTGAGTTTGCAATTCCCGGAAATAAATTTAAAATGGTTACGGATCATCCTTCCGACTCCTACGAGGTAATTGGTGAAAACGAAAACAGGGTTTTACATATTACAAACTATGAAAGATTCTGGAAATCATCTAAATATCTTGTGATAATAACCGAGTAGTTCATATTCGGGTTAAATTAAAAAGAGCGGTTTACCTTGTAAACCGCTCTTTTTAATTTGCTAGAAACTAATTTCTAATATTCATCCTCATGGAAAAAGAAATCCTCTTTTGTAGGGTAGTCAGGCCAAATATCCTCAATTCTATCATAGGCTTCGCCTTCATCTTCTATTTCCCTGAGGTTTTCAATTACTTCCATAGGTGCACCTGATCTGATTGAAAAATCAATCAATTCTTCTTTTGTTGCGGGCCATGGTGCATCTTCCAGTTTGGATGCTAATTCTAAAGTCCAGTACATTGTTTCAAAATTTGTTTAAATTTCGTGCAAAAGTAATTTTTTTTATATAAAATCAAAGAAAATAATTATTTCTTTTTATTTCTTCTGAAACTCTTTATTTAAAGGGTTTCCAGAGGATTTCTTCTACATTAAGATCGTTTGACAATTTCCGTGCCAACACGAAAAAGTAGTCAGAAAGACGGTTAAGATATTTAATAATTAACTCATCAATCTGATATTTTTCACTTAATTTAATTGTCAAACGTTCTGCACGCCGGCATATTGTACGTGTAATATGGCAATAAGATACGGTAGTATGTCCTCCGGGAAGAATAAAAGATGTCAGAACCGGCAATGCCTCCTCCATCTTGTCTATTTCCTTTTCGAGGAGAGTAATATCCGATTTCTCAATTTTCGGGAGATTGGCAGCACTTTCTTCCGAATCGGCTGCAAGGAGCGATTCAATAACAAACAATCTGTTTTGAATTATTAATAATATTTCTTTGTAGTAATTGTCAATATCCTGGTCCCTCAGCAAACCGGCAAATGAACAGAGTTCGTCAACGGTGCCGTAGGCCTCTATCTTGTCGTGATACTTCGGAACCCTTGTGCCTCCGATTAATGATGTACTTCCTTTATCCCCTCCTTTTGTATATATTTTGATATTGGACATGAGTTTTCATTTTTCTGTTGAACCTGTTGTGATATTATGCTTCCTGCAAATGATAATCGGAAACCTTAACGGGATTTTCATTTATCTCGTCCGATTCAATCTGTCCGTCAATAAGTCTGATAATCCTGTGTGCGTGAAGGGCAATATCCTCTTCGTGAGTAACAACAATGATTGTATTTCCGGCTTTATGAATTTCTTCAAGGAGTCCCATTATTTCAACTGATGTTTTTGAGTCAAGATTTCCGGTAGGCTCATCCGCAAGGATAATCGAAGGATGATTCACTAAAGCTCTTGCTACTGCAACCCTCTGTCTTTGACCTCCGGAAAGTTCGTTAGGCTTGTGTTCCATCCTGTCTGTCAATTGAACATCGGCCAAGACCTCTTTTGCTCTTTTTATTCGTTCGGCTTTACTTTGACCGGCATAAACAAGTGGCAACATAACATTTTCCAGTGCCGTTGATCTTGGAAGCAGATTGAAAGTTTGAAATACAAATCCTATCTCTTTGTTTCTAACCTCGGCAAGCTGGTTGTCGTCCATTTTGCTGACATCCTGTCCGTTCAGGAAATATTGTCCGCTCGTAGGTGTGTCAAGACAGCCGAGAAGGTTCATCAATGTTGACTTCCCCGATCCCGAAGGTCCCATAAGAGCGACAAACTCGTTACGTTTAATAGAAAGTGTAATGCCGCGCAACGCTCTTACAATTTCGGTCCCGACCTTAAAGTGCCGTTGTATCTCAATAAGTTTTATTACTTCTTCATTCATATCTTTTAAATTAAATCAGGCAAATTTATGATAAAACCGTTAATATTTCACAATAAAATGTTCTTTACTCAATTCTTTTTTAAAGAAAACCAGTCCCATTGCAAAAATATCCACGGACAAAGTGACCGAAGGATGACTGCAAATGCTTTCCCACGCTTCCGTCATTCCCTGCGACCAATGAATATCATCAAAAACAAAAACCGAATTGTTATGTGCTTTGTCAAGACACATTTCGAAATATTTTATTGTCGGTTCTTTTCTGTGATTTCCGTCAATAAATACGAAATCGAGTTTTCCGGTCTCTACAAGCACGTCGGGCAAAACAGTGTCAAATTCACCTGTTTTTAATTTTATGTTCCAGATATTCAATTTATTAAATGTCTCATTTGCAATAGCCGAGATATTCGGACATCCTTCTATCGTTATCACTTTTGAATTGGGTTTTGCAAGTGCCATATATGCCGTACTTATTCCTAACGACGTACCCAGTTCAAGAATTGTATCCGGTTGAAAATATTTGATAAGCCGGTATAAAAGTCTTGCATATCTTTTCGGTTTGGATGAATATCTGGCAATTTTGCCGACAACTTTCAAATTTCCCGTATCAATGGATGAACCTGCACCAAAATCCAGGACACTGATTTCTCTTTTATCCTTAATCAGCTCCCTTTTTAAATTTTCAATTTTTATATAATCGGGATACCTTTTTCTATCTTCGAACACTTTTGTTACAAGATCAAACAAAAAGGGGGGATGAATATCGTACTTTGTCCTCGATAAAAAGCGGTATTTTATATAGTTACGTATTATATGTAGTTGTTGCATGCCAATAGATTTATTATTTGTATTCGGGGTTTTTATATAAATCGTAAAGATTAGATCCAATAGGGATTTTTTTATATTTTGCCATAAAATTTTCAAAATGGCCTTTGTTAACAAGCAAGTAACGATGCTGTTTATAATTAGTATAATCAAGGCTTATTCCTGCGTACCTTTGAAAATAACCATGTAGTGACCAATCGGAATATAATTGGGGTTCAATGGAAATGACGGAATCTTTTTCAACGGAATTTATTATTTTATATATATCTGATATTTTTTCTTTATCTCTCCCTATTTTTCCGGTATTCAAAACCGCTAAACCCATCCCGGTAATAAACAAAACAAAACCAATTAATCGAAGTACCTTAAACCCTCTATCTGTTATTCTTCCGGTTAAGGATGATATTCTTTCCGCAACAGTCATTGCCAGTGCTATACTTAAAAACGGATAAGCGGGCAATATGTAAAAACCGCTTTGTTTCATGCTAATCATAATGGGCATAATCCCTGATAATCCCAGAAAAGCAAACAGATATATCCAACGATTGTTTAGTTTGATATTTCTGTATTTGCGCGTTGATACTATTATTATAGCAATGATGATAAAAGAAGGCGAAAGTTCCTGAATAAATCTGAAAATGATAAAAAACCTATTATTGACTGTTTGTATATTTGTAATACTGCCTATTACCTGCTTGTTAATATATTGCAACAGCATAGTTATGCCTTCGGGTGAAAATAAAAAGATGATTAGAAAAGGAAAAAACGTTCCGAAAAGCATTATGGATGTATCAACAAAGGCTTGTTTAATCTTATAGTTATGTTTAAAAATGAAAAGCCAAAAAGGCATTGAAAGTGGGAAAAAAGCAACAAAACCTTTTGTCAGAAACCCCAAAAACAACATTAAGCCTGCTAATAACAGAAATGATATTTTGTTAGATGAAAAACTTTTTAAAATAAACAGAACCGACAGACTTGTAAATATCATCATTGTATTTTCAAGCATATTATTTTTTGCCGACCAAAATATAACGGGGGTAATACTCCAAAACAACAGAGGTAGCCACCCGAAAGATTTGAACTTGCATCCGGGAATTCTTCTCCAAATTAAAACTATAATCCAACCCGTAATAAAAAATGTGGATAATGAATAAATACGTTCTGTTAAGAAACCGTCACCGAAGATTTTGAAAAAAATGCTTTGCAGACCAAAAGCCAAAGGAGGATGTTCCCGGAAGTGGAAATAAATCGTTTCTGAAAAATGAGGATCCCAAAAACTGCCGAACCCGTTTGCCATATTTTTTGAAATAACCGCATACCAAAGACCATCCATAAACATTCCGTTGGAAAACAGTTCCGGACCGACAATTATAATGAAAACCGAAATTATAATGAGGTAAAATGAAAAGTTTCTGTTTTTCATAATAATGTATATAACAATGATAAATTGATATGTTTGGCAAAATTAACATACTTTGGTAATAATCATGAAACAATTCTTATTTGTCCTTTAAGTGAAGAAAAATAATGTACTTTTGCCTTTCAATGAATTTGAACTTTCAGGTGATAAACAGAATAAAACAATCGGAATTTTTGCAGCACGTTCTGACACTTGTGTCCGGCAGTTCCATTGCAATGTTGATTCCTTTTGCTGCGGAGCCTGTGCTGTCGCGTATGTTTACACCTGCTGAGTTCGGAATCTTTGAAATATATGCTGCCCTTATCGTTATGATAGGGTCTGTTGCTACTGCCCGCTATGAGATGGCCATTGTTTTACCGGCTGAGGATCATAATGCCGTAAATTTGCTTAGTCTTTCTCTCGGTATTGTCTTGGCTATTTCCATACTTACTTATTTGGTGCTTCTGTTTTGGGGGGAGCAACTTATTAATCTTAGTGAACATAAAGATTTTGTCAATTATATGTTTTATGTACCGGTCGGCGTCTTATTACTTGGTGTAAACCGGTCGCTTCTTTACTGGTCTTTGCGTAGAAAATACATGAAAATCATTGGTTTGACAAAGGTGACCGAAAGTGCGGGAAAGGCAGGATCTTCAATTCTTTTCGGAATTATGAAATTATCTTCCCTTGGTCTGATATTGGGACAAATAGCAGGACAGATTTTCTCAGCAGTTCTTTTTATTTTGAGATTCCTAAAATCCGATTTGAAACATATTAAATCTATATCGGGAAAACAAATCGCCAGCCAGGCAAAAACCTATTCCGAATTTCCGAGAATAAATGTTTTGCTGACAATTACCGAGATGATGCAGATAAGCGGATTAATATTTGTTTTCTCCCTTTTCTTTGATTCTTCAACTCTGGGTGAAGTTTCAAAATCAATAAGAATATTACTAATACCTCTGACGGTTATTTCAACATCTGTTGCACAGGTTTTTTATCAAAAGGCGTCAAAGGAGTTTGCCGAGGGAATTGATATCTCCGTCAATCTTAAAAAGATTGTAAAATCAATGGTTCTCTTTTCCACTCCGGGTTTAATTTTGTTTATGTTTATAAGCCCCTGGCTGTTTGGCTTTGTCCTTGGGAAGCAGTGGATAGTAGCCGGTGAGTATGCAAGAATACTTGCACTTTGGATTTTTGTTAAATTTGTTACAGGTCCTGTAACGGTTATTCCGATGATAATAAACAAACAGAGAAAATATTTTGTATTGAACCTGATGGGAAATCTGATACTAATACTATCTATAGTAATCCCCGGCACCCTTCATTTGGGTGTTTCCGGAATTTTGACGGTTTTTAGTGTTATTCAGGTGTTTTTTCTTATTTTTCTTTATTTTTGGGTATTGTCAATCTATAATTCAACTTTTAAAACAATATGATAAGTACAAAATCAAATAAAATCAATATAGTAATATTTACAATCTATTTTCCTCCTGTAATTTCCATTGCTTCATACAGACTGGAAGCTTTTGCCAAATACCTTGATAAAGAAAAATTTAATATCACGATTATTTGTCCAAAAACAGAGAATGATGAGGATTTTAAGGAGATAAGTTCTATAAATGTGATCCGATTAAATAACAGGCCGCATATTTTAAAAGTAAAGTTCAGTAACAAGGACTCATTTCTAATTCATAAATTTAAAGCTCTATACAATCATATATTCAACTATTTTGTGCCGGATGAATATAAAAACTGGAGAGAAAAAGCAATTAAGATTTTTAAAGAAACAGAGAATTTACAAAAGGCTGATATTGTTATTAGTTCTTTCCCGACAGTTGCACCGCATCTCGTTGCTTTGAAATTAAAAAAAGAAGGAGCCGGTTTTAAATGGATTGCGGATATGCGTGATGAAATGAGTCAAAATCCGTTTATAAATTCTTTTGTAAAAAAATATCTTTATAAAATTGAGCAACAAATTTTTTCCGAAGCAAATTGCATAACCACTACGACCCCAAGTTTCGTAAGTGATTTTTCAAAACTTTCTGCCGGTAAAATATGTGTTGAGGAAATAAGAAACGGCTTTGATTTTGAAATTACCGGTGATTATAATTATAATGATATTTTTACGATTTCACACACAGGTACTTTTTACTCCGACATTAAGCCATATACATTCCTAAACGCTATAGCCTCTCTAAAGGCTGAAAATCAATTGTCTGAAATAAAAATTGTTTTTATTGGTACAGGTAATACTATTGTCATTCATGAGGATTTGAAGGGAATCGTAACTACGACATCAAAGATTCCACATAAATTGGCTGTGCAGCGAATCAAAGAATCTGATGCAAATCTTCTTGTCGTACCAAAATCAATGTCAAAAGCTATTCAAGGCAAACTGTACGAGTATATTGCATCTGAAAAACCGGTTCTTGCACTCACCGAAAAAGATTCGGAAGCCTCAAAACTAATAAACAGATGTAATGCAGGGTTTGTTGCAGACTTCAATAATATTGATGAGATAAAAAGTATAATCCTGAAAGCCTATGATTTATGGAAAAACCGACGGAGATTAAAAGTGGATATGGATTATTTTAGCCAATTTCACAGAAAAGTGCAGGTTAAGAAACTTGAGAAACTCATTTTGGAAAAAATTTAACTGTGGAATATGAAACAACAAGATTCAAGCGATTACAAAGAGCCTTCATATGATGATAAGGGGCGGTTCCATTCATACTACTATCAGGTGAAATTCATTATGGAACTTGAACCTGAAAGTGTTCTTGAAATAGGAGTAGGCAACAAAACACTTATCAATTATTTACGACAACATGGCATAAATATTAAATCTTGCGATATTGACAAGGATCTGGAACCGGATTTTGTGGGTGATGTCAGAAATCTTCCCTTTAAAGACAATGAATTTGATGTCGTTTGTGCTTTTCAAATTATTGAGCATATCCCATGGGTGGATATCCCGAATGCACTTAAAGAATTAAAGCGGGTTTCAAGGAATTATGTCATCATCTCAATTCCGTTTACGGCTGTAACCATTGAAGCTATGATCAAGTCCTCCATTTTTATGCACCTTTTCAAAACCTGGACATTCAGTTTTTTGATCAATCTTGAATTTATTACGAGAAAATGGAAATATAACGGTATTCATTATTGGGAGATGGGGAAAAAGAATTATCCCAGAAAAATGGTGAGAAGCCTTATCAATAAATATTTTACAATTGTAAAGGAAAAGAAAGTCGAGTTTAGCTATCAGTATTTTTTTGTATTGAAAAAAGAATTATGAAGAAATATATCATAATAGGCAATGCACAAAGCGTCCACATGATTAAGTGGGTGAAACAGCTTGTGAACTATTTCGATGTATATGTCATATCTTCAACCGGCACACATAAAGATATACAAGCAGTAGTCAAAGATTCGAACATTTTTAATCTGAATGTTCAGGTGAAGGAAGAGGGTGGCAATACCGGACTTTTGCGTAAATATAATAAAGTCAGAAAGATAATAAAAAAGATTGACCCCGATTTTGTAAATTCGCACTACATTACAAGTCACGGATTTCTGGCAGCTCTGATAAAAAAAACTACCGGATTGAAGTTCAAATTAATTCAGTCTGCCTGGGGGTCGGATATTCTGGTCACTCCTTTTAAAAATCGTTTTTACTACGGTATAACGAAATTTTGCCTCAATTCGGCTGACCTTGCCACTTCCGATTCGGAATATATGACAAAGGTTTTAAACGGGATATCTCCTGTCGAAGTCTCAACATTTATTTTCGGTATTGATAGGTTGCCGGATGTTGATATTTCCGAAAAGGACGAGAATCTGTTTTATTCAAACAGGATAATCTCCGGGAATTACAATATTGATGAAGTAATTCGTTTTTTTAAAAGAGTGTCGGAGATAAATCCCGATGCGGAACTTCTTATATCTAATGATGGACCGGATCGTGAAAAAATTGTTAATCTGACAAAAGAGTTAGGTCTTGATAATAGGGTGATATTCAAAGGGTTCGTATCTCTTGAGGCGCAGGTTGCCCTTTACAAAAGGGCACAGTTTTATATCTCCATTCCCACATCCGATTCAACTTCGGTATCGCTTATAGAAGCAATGGCTTTCGGTTGTATCCCGGTGGTTTCGGATATTCCTGCAAACAAGGAATGGATTAAGAATAGTGAAAACGGGATTATTTATTACTCTGAAACCGGATTTGAAGAATTACAAAATCTTCTAAAAAATAAGGATACTGTTTTTAAAGAAAACAGGAGAATAGTTGCTCAAAGGGCAATATTTCCAGAATCAATAAAAAAATATGTGGAAATCATAAACAAACTTTAATTTTTAAGAGTTAATAAAGTATGAATATATTACTGATTAATCATTATGCAGGTTCACCTTCGATGGGTATGGAATACCGACCCTATTATATGGGCAGAGAGTGGACTTCAATGGGGCATAATGTGACCATCATACTTGCGAATAATTCTCATCTCAGGAAATATAATCCCAAGATGCCGGATAAATTATCGGAGCAAAAAATTGACGGGATAAACTATTTATGGGTTAAAACACCTGAGTACGAAGGTAATGGGTTAGGCCGGGTGAGGAATATGTTTGCTTTTATCAGGAGGATATATTCTGAGTCAAAATTCATTGCCGAAAAATACAAACCCGATGTCGTAATTGCTTCGTCAACATATCCGAGTGATAATTATGTTGCCCGGAAAATTGCAAATCTTTCGGGTGCAAAATATATTTACGAGGTACACGACCTTTGGCCTTTGTCACCGATGGAGTTAGGCGGAATGGATAAATTCCATCCATTTATTCTTGCTATGCAGCACGGCGAAACCTTTGCCTACCGGAATGCCGATGCCGTTGTCTCTATGCTTCCAATGACAAAAGATTATATGGTTTCAAAGGGATTGTCTCCAACAAAATGGTATTATATTCCCAACGGATTTGTTAAGTCGGAATGGGAAAATCCCAAACCTTTAAATGACGGAATAGCTAAAACCATTGAGAAAATAAGAAATAATTTTGATCTGCTTGTCGGATATACAGGCACTATTGGCTTGGCAAATGCGTTGTATTCACTTGTTAACGCCGGCGAAAGACTCGGAAATAAGTCCGTCGCAATAGTTATTGTGGGCAAAGGCCCTGAAAAGGATAATTTGTTATCTTTAATAGATGAAAAACAGCTAAATAATGTTTTTCTTTTTGAGCCGGTTGATAAAAAAGAAATTCCCGATTTGTTAAAAAGATTCGATATTTTGTATATCGGACTACAGTATCAACCGCTTTTCCGCTTTGGCATTAGCCCCAACAAGATGATAGATTATATGATGGCGGGAAAACCCGTTATTCAGGCTATTAAAGCCGGTAACAATATGGTGGAAGATGCCGGATGCGGAGCTTCCATTGAACCCGAAAATCCTGAAAAACTCGCCGAAGCAATAATGATGTTTAAGGAGATGAATCATTGGGAACTCCAACAAATGGGCGAAAACGGGAGAAATTATGTTGTTGCGAATCACGATTATAAAGTTTTATCAAAACGGTTTGAAGAAATAATATTAAAATTGCAAAATGATAAACACTACAATACGAAATAAAATATACTATTACTCCTTCATCCTCCTGGCATTCGTAATACCTCTTTACGACAAGTTGGTACCTCCGGTTATTTTGGTTATCGGATTAACATGGATTTTGGATTTCAATTTCAAAGAGAAGGTAGCACGGGTACTGCAAAGCAGGAAAAGAAAGAATATTCTTGCTTTCGGCGTCTTATATTTGTTATATGTTCTCGGTACGTCATATTCCCAAGTTCTTTACGGACAGGAGGGGGCTTTTTTCGATCTTGAAGTAAAGTTGTCGCTTCTGATTTTCCCTTTACTTTTTTCAACAATAGATTTTTCAAAATTGAGAGAAGACTTTGCCGAAAATATTCTCGATGCTTTTGTTGCAGGCAGTTTTCTGAATCTCATAATGTTGCTCGGATATGCTCTATACCGCTTTTTCTCCTTGGGCGAGCCCTCAACCGTGTTTTTCTACACCGGATTGACAGTGATTTTTCACCCCAGTTACTTAGCAATGTTTTATGCTTTTTCCATAGCTATTCTGGTAATCAGACTTTTTACAAATACCGGAAGTTCCAAAATTCAAAGGTACATCACGCTTTTTGTGATTTTTATGTTCCAGCTTTTTATTGTTTTACTGAGCTCAAAAGGAGGTATTCTCGCAACGGCACTTCTTTACCTTATAATAGCTGTGTACCTGTTTATAAAGAAAAGTTTCGGAATACGGATCCTTTTTCTGGTACC
>Ga0256841_1002580_pt1 | contig 14324 bp, 15 predicted proteins | sample 356308metaG_FD_185971 | JGI IMG/M metagenome (GOLD analysis project Ga0256841, IMG submission 185971) | Hydrothermal vent microbial communities from Mid Atlantic Ridge, Atlantic Ocean - 356-308 | ecosystem: Environmental > Aquatic > Marine > Hydrothermal vents | place: Atlantic Ocean: Mid...
TGATAACGTCCACCAGTTTGGGCCCATACATCCGGTGCAGGGTTTGCGGGATCAGGGCGGGGCCGGTGCCGCCAAGGCGGGTTTCGGCATGACAGGTGGCGCAATGTTTTTGGTAAAGCGCCACCGCATCGGGTGCGGCAGTTACCGCATGGGCGGCGAACAACAGACCGAGGGCAGCGACCGGCCCGAGGGTGGGCGAGAAGCGCCCGCCCTGTGGGGCGGGTCGGGCGCTGTCCGGCGATGCCGCCGGACGAGAAGGCCGGATCGTTAGTGCCGCAGTTGCTCGGCATATTGTTCTACTGGCTGAAATCATGCGCCGGATCATGGCGTTTCCCCCGGAATGTTGTGACAGTCAGACGGTCGGCATCTGCCCCCGCAACGCCGATTTCCTCGGCCCCCAGATAACAGGCCGGATCCTCGGCCCACGGATCGCCGGTCAGTTGCAGCGCGCGGATACGGGTGTTGCCGCCGCAGACATCCTTATAGGCACAGGCCCCGCAGCGCCCCTTTAAAGGACGCGGGCGCTGGCGCAGGGTGGCGAGCATCCTGTCACTGCCTTGCCACAGTTGCGAAAAGGGCACATCCTTGACGCTGCCGACGGTGTAATCGGACCAATAGGTATCAGGGTGCACATCGCCCTGCGTGTCGATATTGGCCACGCCAACACCCGAGGAATTGCCACCCCATGCCGTCAGATGGCTGCGCAAATGCGCCACCTGATCGGCGCTGAACCGTTCTTCGGCCCAACGCAGGAAATAGACCGCATCGGCATCATTGTTGCCGGTGACAATATCCAGCGGCGCCCCGCCGTTCATCCCGTTCCAGGCCCGATCAATCAGCATGTCCATCGCCGCGCGGGTGCGTTTATGGGCGGTGTCCTCGCCACGGTTCTTGTCGCCACGGCCCGCGTAAACCAGATGCGAGAGGTAGAATTTATCCACCCCCTCGTCCTCGCAAAGCTGCAATAGCTGGGGCAGTTGTTCGGCGTTGTCCTCGGTGATGGTAAATCGCAGCCCCACCTTGATGCCGCGTTTCTTGCATTCGCGCACACCGGTCAACGCCTGATCGAAGGCCCCGTCCAGCCCGCGAAACCAGTCGTTGGTTTTGCCGATGCCGTCGATCGAGATGCCGACATAGTCAAAGCCGATCTCGGCCACCTTGTCCGCCGTCGCCCCGACAATCCGCGTGCCATTGGTGGACAGCGCCAGATAGCGCACCAGTTGCCGCGCGCGTTTGGCCAGATCAAACAGATCGCCACGCAACAGCGGTTCACCACCCGACAGGATCAGCGCGGGCAGGCCCATGGTGCCCAGATCTTCCAGCACATCGCGGGCCTGTTCGGGGGACAATTCGCCGGGGAAATCCACATCGGCGGACACGGTGTAACAGTGCCGGCATTTCAGATTGCAGCGCCGGGTCAGGTTCCAGATCACCACGGGTTTGACGGCACCGGTGCCGCGACGGCTGCGCACGGGCGTCGGATCAACCAACTCGCGCATATATTGGGACAGTCGGAACATCGTCTAACCTTTCCCCAGCCGCAGGCCGGTTTTTTTCAGAATTCGGGTGGAATAGAGAATGTCATCGCTACGCAAAGCATCCCCCAGCAAGGCGCGGATTTCGACGCGTTTGGCGGCGACCTCGTCACGGGTTTTGCCATGCACCATGGCAAACAGGTTAAAGGGCCAGTCGGGCAGCGCGCGGGGGCGCAGGTAGCAATGGCTGACGAACTCCAGCGCACCGACTTGGGCGCCAAGACCCAGCGCGGCGCTGTCCTCGACATCCCAGACCGTCATGCCGTTGGCCGTCATGCCCAGCGCATAATGGTTCGGGGCCACGGCGATACGGCGGATCACGCCGCTGTCCTGCATCGCTTGCAGTCGCTGCATCACCTCGGCTTCGTCCAGCCCCAGAGCGTTCGCGATTTCCGCATAAGGCGCGGGCACCAGCGGCAGGCCGGACTGTGTGGCTTTGATCAACCGGCGGTCTGTGGTGTCAATGCTCATGCTGCCACCCGAAAGCCGATGAAGAATTCATGCTCCTTGGGAAATAGCAGCACGGTCAGGCCGGTTTCGGCCTCGATCCGCTTTGCCACCTCTCCGATTCCTGCCTTGGTTTCCGTGGCCAGCACGAACCACATGTTCAGGGCATGGTCGCGTTCGTAGTTATGTGCAACCTCGGGGTGGGCGTTGACCAGATCGGTGATGCGGTCAAAGTCACCTTCCGGCACCTGCATCGCGCACAGACAGAACGCCCCGCCCATCGCGGCGGCGTCATAGAAGGGGCCGAAACGGGTGATCAGGCGGGTGTCCTTCAGGCGGGCAAGGCGTGTGATCAGGTCATCCTCCTCCAGCCCCAGTTCGGCAGCCACATCGGCAAAGGGATGCGGGGTGATCGGGAACCCCTCTTGCAGCCGGTTCAGGATGCGGCGGTCGGTATCGTCCAAAGCAGTCATTGTGCGGCCTTTCTGCTGTGGGCGATCATCGCGCCGGTTTGCTTGAAACAATGGGTGGAAAACAGAACCTCGTGTTTGACCCCGTGCAGTTCCGGCAATTCGGTGGCGCGGGTCAGGGTGTCCATGGCCTCGTGCCGGCTGCGGGCGTGGATCATGCAGTATAGCGTATAGGGCCAGACATCGGGTACGGTCTGGCGCTGGTAACACAGCGTCACGCCGGGCAGGGCGGCCAATGCCTCGCCCGCCGGAACGATCCGTTCCACCGGCACCTGCCAGACCACCATCGCGTTTGATCGCCAGCCCAGCGCGCGGTGCCGCAGAATTACGCCAACGCGGGTTAGGTATCCGGCATCCGACAGGCGGCGGATGCGGTTCAGAACCACGGTTTCGGACAGGCCCAGATCGTCGGCCAGCATCGCGAAAGGATGTGAAACCAGCAACAGGCCCTGCGTCAGGGCCTGCATGATCAGCCGGTCCATGCCATCCAGCGACAGGGTTTTGCGCAGGCCCCCGTCGGGTTTATGCGCCTTGGGGTTTTCCAGGCTGAATCCCAGATCAATGTTGAAGGCCCGCAGTAACGGAAAACCAAGCACCGGTAAGCCACTGGCATTTTCAATCCGCTGCAAGGATGCCTGTAGCGCCGCATCATCCGGCGCGGTGGCAACGAACCACAGGTTCAGGCGGTGTTCCCGCAGGTAGGAATGGTTCACCCCTTCTTCCGCACCGACAATCGCGGCCACTTCGTCCAGCCGTTTTTCCGGCACGGCAATGGCGGCAAGCGTGCTGGCGGCAATGGTGTTGGGGCGGATGGTGGCGCCGATGCGGCTGATCGCGCCGGCCGCTTTCAACCGGTCAAGGCGGGTGATCACCTGATCCTCGTCAAGACCAAGCACCTGCCCGATGCTGGCAAACGGGCGGGACACCAGCGGGAAATCCCTTTGCCATTCATCGAGCAGGCGTTGGTCAACCGGATCGGGTGTGTGAGCCATATCTATAGCCCCGTCCGGTGCGCGCGTGCGGTGAAAAAGATGCCCGAGGGGCTTTGCGCCTTTATCTCGCCAATCTGTTCATAGGTGCGGGTATCGTATATTTTCACCCTGTTTTCGTCCCGCACCGAAATCCACACCTCGTTACCGCGCGGGGAGAATTCCATGTGCAGGGTGGCGGGGCCGGTGGCGATTTCCTTCACCACCTTGCCGGTCAGCGTGTCGATCACCTGCACGCGGTCATTCAATGGATGGGCGAAATTCACCCAGACATAGCGCCCGTCGGGCCGCGCCACGGCGAACACCGGCTGGCCATAGGTCTGGGTGCGCCCGACTTCTTTCAACGTGCGGCTATCAACCCACAGCACCTCGTGATGGCCCACGGCAGGCAACACAAAACGGTCACCGGCCAGCGCCCAACCCTCGAGGTGGGGCATTTTGTAGACCGGCAGTTTGGCTTCGCCCTTGCCGTAATGGGGCAGGATGCGTTGCGGGGCAGGCGGGTCTTGCCACAGGTCGATTGCGGTCATGCCGTCCTCGCCAAACAAGCCGGTGATATAGGTGCGCCCGTCCGGTGTGACCAGCCCGTCATAGGGGTTCTTGCCAATGCCGGTCAGCTTGGTCAGCTTCAGTTCATGCGACAGATCGGCAATCCATGTTTCGCCGCTGTCCCACATGGTGAACACAAAGCGTCGCCCCGGAATATCGACCAGCCCGATGGTTTTGGCACCGGTCGGGATATCGGCCACCAACTCCAGCGTATCGGCATCAAACACCCGCACGCCGCCGGGTTCATAGTTGGACACCGCCACCAGTTTTCCGTCATCCGAAATCGCCCCGCCGATGGAATTGCCCGACTGGATCACGCGGTTAACGATGCTTTGCGTCAAAATATCAACCTTGGTCAGTCCACCATCGCGGCCAAACACATAGGCAAACCGTTCGTCCGGCGAATAGACAAGGCTGGCGTGGCTCAGATCACCCAGCCCTTCGATCCGGCCAATCGCGGCGTGTTCGGAGCGGTCGATCACCACCAGTGACCCCGTGGCACGTTCCACGATCAGCCCCAGATCGCCCGTGGCCTTGTAGACCGTTTCGGCAAAGGCAGGCAGGGCGACAAGCAGGGTGATCAGCAGGGCAATCAGACGTTTCATTCCTCGGACTCCTCCAGCAGGTATTCGGCAATCCAGTTGATATCCTCGTCAGCCAGCAACGGCCCCCACGGCGGCATGGCGGTATCGGGGATACCGTCCCGGATGATTTGTGCCAGCCCGTCGGCATCACGCCCTTTCAGCGTTTTCGCACGGATGTCGGGGCCAAGCCCACCCTTGCGGGTCATGCCGTGGCAGGCGCCGCAATCCTGCTTGACCAGGTTTTCCAGTTCGGCGGCCCGCTGGCCAGAAACCTCGCCCGCGCTGGCGGTCGTGGCCAGTATCAGAAACAGTAAAATGTTACGCATGGGCGGCCTCGGCCGGTTGGTATTGCGTGGCCAGCGACACTGCCTGCGCGGGACATAGCGAAACAACCTGGCCGATGATGAACAACACCGGGGCCGGAAGGTCGGCCTGATTGATCTGGCATTCGATATGCCCCAGATCGGAAACAAGGCGGGTTTCATGGGCCGTGGTGGCGGATGAAACGGCCATCACCGGCGTTTCGGGCGGCAGGCCGAACAGCATCAGGTTATGGCTGATCTCGGCAATATTCGCGGCCCCCATATAGACCACAAGTGTGCTGTTGGCATCGGCAAGGCTGGCCCAGTCCAGATCAAGCGGCTTGTCTTTGGCGCGGTGGCCGGTGACATAGCGCACGCTGTCGGCCACACCGCGATGGGTCAGCGGAATGCCGGTGGTGGCGGACGCGCCCTGCGCCGCCGTGATGCCGGGCACATATTCGACAGGGATACCTTGGGCGCGCAGATGTGCAGCCTCTTCCGAGCCGCGCCCGAATATCAGCGGATCGCCGCCTTTCAGACGCACGACCATGCGACCGGCAAGCGCCTGTTCCGTCAGAATTTCATTGATGCGATCCTGTGGAACCGTGTGGTGTTTCGGGGCCTTGCCGACCGAAATCAGAGACACTCCAGCCGGCACCAGCGCCATGATTTCCTTTGACACCAGCCTGTCGTAAACCACCACATCTGCAGTCCGGATCAGACGCAGCGCCTTGACGGTCAACAGGTCGGGATCCCCCGGGCCTGCGCCAACCAGATAAACAGTTGCAGGAAATGACATGCGCGCGCTCCGCTCTTGAAAGGCTGTGAATAACCAAGAGGGGGAGGGGGCCGTTACAGCCCCCTCCGACAGTGTTTAGTAAACGTCGTTACGGGTGTTGTAGACGTTGAATTTGCCGGTCGGTGTGATCAGACGCGGGTCTTTGATCACATGTTTCAGCTCCAGCGTTTTATCATCCACAACGACGATGGCCGATTCCTTGTCCTTGGCATTCCAGACCGAGAACCAGATTTCGTCACCGGCCTTGTTGAATTCACCCTGAACAACGCGCGGCTGGCCTTCCTTGATATCCGCCCATTGCGCGATGGGAAGGGTTTTGAAGGTGGGCTCGTCGGTGTCCAGATCGCTGACATTGAAGACCGCGACCGAGCCAGACAGCTCTTCGTCCGGGTTCAAAGGTGCATCGACATACAGATGGTTCGATTTCGGGTGTGATTTCACGAACAGCGCACCACCGCCCAACCCGTCAAAGGTTTGAACGACTTTCCAGGCCTGATCCGGGTGTCCTTCCGGGTCTGTGCCGATCAACGAAATGGTTTCATCCCCGAGGTGGGAGGTGACCCATACCGGCCCGTATTTCGGATGCACGATATTGGCACCACGGCCCGGATGGGGTTTCACGCCGCCGGTTTCAAGCAGAGCAACCAGCTTGTCTTCCTTGGTATCGACCACCGCTACCTTGTTGCGCGCATTCGCGGCCACGAGGAAGTAACGCCCGGTGCTGTCAAACCCACCATCATGCAGGAACCGTTCGGCTTCGATTTCGGTCACCTTGAGGTTTTCGATGTCGGAATAGTCGATCATCAGCACCTTGCCGGTTTCCTTGACGTTGACGACGAACTCCGGCTTGAAATGCGAGGCCACAATCGAGGCAACCCGTGGCTCAGGGTGGTATTCCTGCGTGTCATAGGTCATGCCACGGGTGGATTCCACTTTCAGCGGCTCCAGCGTGTCACCATCCATGATCACATATTGCGGCGGCCAATAGGCACCGGCAATGGCGAATTTGTCCTCGTAACCCTCGAATTTCGAGGTTTCCACTGAACGGGCCTCGGAACCAACCTTCAATTCGGCAACGGTGGCCGGCGGGTCCATCCACAGGTCGATCATGTTGATCTTGGCATCGCGGCCGATGACATACAAGTACCGCCCCGAAGCCGAAATTCGGCTGATATGAACCGCATAGCCGGTTTTGATAACGGTTACGATTTCGTATGTTGAACCGTCAATCAGGGCAATCTGGCCGGTATCACGCAGCGTGACCGAGAACAGATTGTCGATATCCAGATCGTTCATCTTCTTGGTCGGGCGGTCTGCCGGTGCAACCAGCACCTTCCAGCTGTCCTTGATCTCCGGCAGCCCGAATTCCGGCGGTTGCGGCGGCTCAACCATCACATAACGCGCCATCAGGGCTACTTCGTCTTCGGTCAACTCGCCCGATGTGCCCCAGTTGGGCATCCCAGCGGGCGATCCATAGGTGATGAAATCCCGCGCACCTTCGAAACCCAATTCATGAGTAACATCGGTTGTCAGTGCCGGGCCGGTCGCCCCTTTGCGCAGAACCCCATGGCATCCGGCACACCGCTGGAAAAAGATACTCTTGCCTTTCTCGAATTCTTCCGGGGTTAGAATCGGCTGATCGGGTTTCATACCCTCAACCGCAACTCCCAACTGGGCGAGCGTATTCGCTTCCGGATTATAATCTTCCGCCATCGCGCTGGAAAACGGCAAAACCACAAAGACCGCAGCGCTGGCCATCAGGGTTGTTCTCCAGTTTCTTGTCAGAGGTTTCATCACTTGATTCTCCATAAGGTCTAAGAGACAAATTCAGCTGGTGAGGCACCTGTGAGTCTAACCCGGAATGGCTTTGACCACCTTGACTTTGGTCAAGCTGAAATCCAATTGCTATAGCTGCTCAAATGCAGCGGCCTCTCAAAAAATGCATAATTTGCATTTGTTTTTTGATGAGTTGACTTTCGTCAAGGACGAAGCGCCGGACAATCTCCAGAATCACCCCATCCTTAACGACTCCGCAAAGGAGGACGCAATGCGTGAAGTCATGACCAAAAGCATGGCCCGGAACATATTTTATGGCGGGTCCGTGTTTTTCTTAGTTATCTTTCTGCTGCTGACGTATCAAAGCCGCAGATACATAGAAACCACATCTACAAATGCCGAAACCCTGTCCCCCAGCGTCGTGGCTGGAAAACGGGTGTGGGAGCGTAAAGGTTGTATCGATTGCCACACTATTCTGGGAGAAGGTGCCTATTTCGCACCAGAGCTGGGAAATGTAATGACCCGCTGGGGCACAGAAGATGATCCGGACGGAGCTTTCGAAATGCTCAAGGGCTGGATGGAGGCACAGCCAAGTGGCATTGAAGGCCGCCGGCAGATGCCGCAGTTCAACCTGTCTGATGAGGAAATACGCAACCTGAGCGATTTTCTGCTGTGGACCAACACCATCGACACGCAGGGCTGGCCGCCCACGGATGCAGGTTGAGGAAAGGATGAACCGATGAAATATCAAACTCAAAAAATCGCTCTGGCTTATTTCCTCGTCGCGATGGCGCTGTTTCTTGTGCAGGTCTTGATGGGGCTGCTGGCCGGGTGGATCTATGTTTCGCCCAATACGCTGTCGGAACTGATGCCGTTCAACATTATCCGAATGCTGCACACCAATTCACTGGTGGTGTGGCTGCTGACCGGTTTTTTCGGCGCCGCCTACTTTATCATTCCGGAAGAAAGCGAAAACGAGATCTATTCGCCGAAACTGGCCTACCTGCAACTGATCATACTGGTGCTGGGCACTGCCGGCGTTGTGCTGACCTATACCTTCAACCTGTTTGAGGGAAACTGGCTTCTGGGCAAAGAGGGGCGCGAGTTCCTCGAGCAGCCGATCTGGGTCAAGGTGGGTATTGTGGTTGCGGCGCTGATCTTCCTTTTCAATGTCACAATGACAGTGCTGAAGGGCAAGAAAACCGCGATCAGCAACATCCTGTTGCTGGGCCTCTGGGCGCTGGCGCTATTGTTCCTGTTTGCCTTTTACAACCCCGCCAATCTGGCATTGGACAAGGAATACTGGTGGTATGTGATCCACCTGTGGGTCGAAGGTGTCTGGGAACTGATCATGGCTTCAATCCTGGCCTTCCTGATGCTGAAACTGACCGGTGTTGACCGCGAAGTGGTGGAAAAATGGCTCTATATCATCGTTGCCACATCGCTGTTTTCCGGCCTGCTGGGTACCGGACACCATTACTACTGGATCGGAACACCGGCCTATTGGCAGTGGATCGGCTCGATCTTCTCGTCGCTGGAAATCATCCCGTTCTTTGCGATGATGAGCTTTGCCTTCATCATGGTCTGGAAGGGCCGTCGTGACCACCCGAACAAGGCTGCCTTGCTATGGTCGCTGGGCTGTGCGGTGCTGGCGTTCTTTGGTGCCGGTGTCTGGGGTTTCCTGCACACGTTGCACGGGGTGAACTACTATACCCACGGCACACAGATCACTGCCGCCCACGGTCACCTTGCCTTCTTTGGCGCCTATGTGGCCCTGAATCTGGCGATGTTCACCTACGCCATGCCGATCCTGCTAAAGCGCGATCCGTACAATCAGGTGATCAACATGGCGTCGTTCTGGCTGATGTCGGGCGGCATGGTGTTCATGACATTCTCACTGACCTTCGCAGGCACTGTGCAGGCGCACATGCAGCGGGTCATTGGCGACAACTACATGGACGTTCAGGATACGCTGGCCGTGTTCTACTGGATGCGCTTTGGTGCCGGTGTCGCAGTTGTGCTGGGAGTCCTGCTGTTTCTTTATGCGATCCTGTTTCCGCGCAAGGAAATCATCAGCCGTGGTGTCGACGCCACCCCGGCGGAGTAGATGCCGATGGATGGCATGATAAAAACCAGTAAGGGGGCGGCAGATGCCCCCTTCTACCTGCCTCAGGGGGACGAGTGCGAGATTTTCCGCGCCGCCCACGCCAACAATCTGCCCTTGCTGCTGAAGGGGCCGACCGGCTGTGGCAAAACCCGTTTTGTGGCCCATATGGCCGCCGAACTGGACCGGCCGCTTTATACCGTGGCCTGTCACGATGATCTTTCCGCCGCCGATCTGATTGGCCGCTACCTGCTGAAGGGTGGCGAAACCGTCTGGGTCGATGGCCCACTGACCCGCGCCGTGCGCGAAGGGGCGATTTGTTACCTCGACGAAGTGGTCGAGGCCCGCAAGGACGTAACCGTGGTGTTGCACCCGCTGACCGATGACCGGCGCATCCTGCCGATCGACCGCACCAGCGAGGAAATCGAGGCCGCTGACGGCTTTATGCTGGTCGCCTCCTACAACCCCGGTTACCAGAACATCCTGAAAACCCTGAAACCCTCGACCCGTCAGCGGTTCCTGTCGGTGGAATTCGGTTTCCCCGCACCCGATCTGGAAGCCGAAGTTGTGATGCGCGAAAGCGGTCTGGACAAGGACCGCGTGCAGGGTCTGGTGCGTCTGGCGGGCAAACTGCGCGCGCTAAAGGGGCAGGATCTGGAAGAAGGCGTTTCAACCCGCCTGATCGTTTACGCCGCCACGCTGATCCATCAAGGCATGCCTTTGGAACGCGCTGTTCTGGTGGCAATGATTGAACCGTTAACAGATGAAGAGGATGTGAAACGTGGGCTCCTGGACCTTGTAACTGCCGTCTTCGGGTGAGGCATGGCATGACCAAGGTTGAACTGGATCCGTGGGAACCCGAAGAAACAGTCGGGAAACTATGGCATTCCTTCGCCAGCCGTCTTGATGCGCCAATTCAGCATCAGGGGGCCACGGTCAACCTCTCCGAGGTTGAAGGGCGGCTGGCAATCTTTTTTCGCGGGCTGGGGGGGGATCCTTCAGTCGAAATCAGGCCGGTTGCGGTTGAAATCAGCCGCCACCGCCTGTCATTCCGCCGCCGTCTGGGCACCGATGCGGAACGTATCGCCCATGCCACATTTGACGGCGAGGCCCTGAGGCTGCCCGACAGCATCGCCCATTTCCCCAACCGCGAGGCCAACGCCGCACTCTATCTGTGGCTGACCGCCTGCGCTGCCCATGCACCGGCGCGGCGCGATGATCCCGATCCCTTGCGCGCCGATCTTCTGGCAATTTCCGCCGCCCGTGAAATGACGCAGGCCACGCTGGAACAGGCCCCCGGCCTGCGCCCGCTTTATTCCGCGCTGTGCCAGTTTGCTTTGCGCAGCCGCAACCGCGCCAATCTGCCTGCCCGCGAGGCCGAGGTAGAGGCACTGATCCGGTTTATGCTTGAACACCCACAGAGAACAGCGCCCGACCGCCGGGTGGGCGAGAAGCGCCCGCCCGTGGGGGGCGGTCGGGCGCTGTCCGGCAATGCCGGACTCAAGGGGGAAGACACCCCCGCCCTGCTATCCGCACTGGATGATCCGGCAACTGTCACCGCCCCGCGTGGTTACCGCCCTTTCCTTCCGGTGCCGCTGTGGCCTGCCCTGCGCGCCGTCGAATTCAGCGCGCCGAGTGAGGCCGAGACCCGCGCCACCGATGGCCGCCCGCCCGAAGAAGGCAGCGAGGTGGTGAAAAAGGCCAGGCGCCACAAGGCCGACCTGGCCGAGCGCAAAGACAGCCTGACCCTGTTCAATTTCGAAACCATCCTGTCATGGGCCGAATTCCTGAACCTGAACCGCAAGGTCGAGGACGACGAATACGACAACGCCAAAAAGGCCGCCGATGATCAGGACGAAATCGGGCTGGGGCAAATCTCCAAAGCCCCCGCAACCCGCCTGAAACTGCACCTTGATCTGGCCCCCGAGGACGTGGACCGCGAACGGCTTTCCGGCGTGTTCACCTATCCCGAATGGGAAACGCGCAGCAAATCCTACCTGCCCGACCACACCCGCGTTCTGGCCAGCCGCGCCGACATAACCGAAGAAACCCCGTCCTTTCGCACCGATCCAAAAGCCATGCGCCGCATCCGCGCCGTCAAACGCCAGTTCGAGGCGTTGCAACCGGGCCGGATATACCTGCACGGCCAGCCGGACGGCGAGGAACTGGATATGGACGCCGCCGTGCGTTCCTATTCCGACCTGCACGCCTATGGCGAAGGCACCGATCGCATCTGGCGCCAGTCCCGCCCGCAGAGGCGGGACCTCGCGGTTTCGATCCTGCTGGATATTTCCCGTTCGACCGAAAGCGCCGTCACGGGCCGCGCGGTGATTGATATCGAGCGTGAGGCCCTGGCCGCGCTGGCCTGGGGGCTGGACGCCTGCGGCGACGATTTCGCCATCCATGCCTTTTCATCCTTGAAACGAGATCGGGTCTATATGCTGTCCTGCAAGGAATTCGGCGAGCCGATGAACGGGGATGTCGAAGCGCGGATCGGCAGCCTGAAACCCGGTTTCTACACCCGCATGGGCGCCGCCATCCGCCATACCTCGGCCGATCTGGCGAAGCAGGCGAAAAAGAAACGGCTGCTGCTGGTGATCACCGACGGCAAGCCCAACGATCTGGACCATTACGAGGGGCGCCACGGGATCGAAGACACCGCCATGGCCATCCGCGAGGCCCGCCGTGCGGGGCATTCGGTTTACGGCATCACGGTCGAGGCCCGCGACAAGGCGTGGTTCAACCGCATGTTCGGGCAAGGGGGCTATGCGACCATTGCCCACCCTGACAAGCTGACGCTTGCCTTGCCGGAAATTTACCGTCATCTGGTGGGCGCATGAGCGATATTGAACAACACAGCGTTCTGGACGAACTGCCCGGCGATTTGATGATCTGGGTGCTGATTGTCAGCGAACTGTTGGTGTTCGGCGCGGGGCTGGCGGCGTTTATGGCTGTGCGGATCACTGACCCCGCAATGTTTGCCGAAGCACAGGATCACCTGAACCGTGCCGCCGCCGGTGCCAACACCGCCATTCTGGTGACCAGCGGGTTTCTGGCCGCCAAGGCCCTGCGTCTGCGCGAAGCCGCGCAGCGGGCAAAGGCGCGGCTGATGTTGGTGATGGCGGCGGTTCTGGGCGTGGCATTCCTGTGGATCAAGACGATTGAATACCGCGCCGATGCCGCCGCCGGTATCAACATCGACACCAACGCCTTTTTCACCTTCTACTACCTGCTGACCGGTTTTCACGCGGCGCATGTGTTGGCGGGTATCCTGATCCTGCTGTTGGTCGCATGGCGCGACGCCCCCCGCAATATCGAGGTCGGGGCGGCGTTCTGGCATATGGTCGATCTGGTCTGGGTGCTGCTGTTCCCCGTCATTTATCTGCTGAGGTAACAGGCATGCTTAACGATAAACTGTTCCGCGCATGGGTGGCCTTGCTGGTGCTGAGCGCCATCAGCACCACCGTGGCCATTTTCATTGATCGCGGCAAAACCGCGGAAACAGGAGGCTGGATACTGGCTGCGGCAGGGGCGGTTATCCTGCTGCTGGCGCTGTTGAAAGGGCGGATCATCCTGTCGCGCTATCTGGGGCTGGAAAAGACCCGCTTCTGGCGACGTGGGTTCAATACGGCGCTGACAGTTTTTGCTCTTTTGCTGCTGGGTTTGTATCTGGCGCCTGCTTTTTGAAAGCAGTTTATACGGACTTGCGCAGGCGCAATTCATCCTCGCCGGTCGCGTAGCTGTGCAGCAACTCAACATCGCCAATTGCGGCATGGTTCTGGCGTACGTTAACACCGAATTTGCGCAGCTTTGCGAACGCCCGTGACAAGCTTTCGGGTTTCATCCCAAGGTGCCCGGCAATCAGAACTTTGTCATAAGGCAAAGTCACGGTACAGGCCCCCTCGGTCACCGGGCATAACTCGACCAGAAACTCTGCCACGCGCTGTGCTCCGGACAAAGCCTTGATCTGCTCGAGTTGCAATACCAGAGCGTGCAAATGGTGAAAGGTTGCTGCCAGCATGGAAATTGCGATTTCAGGATCGCTCCGAATCATATCTGTCAAGACGCGCGTCGGCAGTTTGAGAACGTGGCTGTCCGTTACCGATTCTGCGGCAACAGGATAAACCTCGTGACGCAGTGCCAGAGCTTCGCCGAAACTCTGCCCGCCAGTGAACACGCCAACAACGGCCTCTGACCCATTGGCAGCAATGCGATACAATTTTACCCAGCCATGAATGACGATATAGATCGAGTTGGCGGGATCTCCCTGTAGAAAGAGAGTTTCGCCATGGGTAAAATGGCACTCGGTGCTTTGCTCCAGGATGGTTTTTACAGATTCTCTGGGCAGGCTGGATAGAAACAGCGATTCCCGCGCCTTGTTTTCGACAATTGGTTTCATGGCTTTCAGTACCTGTTGAGAATCGTCTGTGATAAACTGCAGTTTTGATATTTCCGCTATTTTTTACTTGCCCACAAGATAAGGTTTAACCGATCAAGTGCTTTGGGTTGGGCATATTCAGTAATTATAATTGCAAGTATCTACCGTTAAATGCCAGAAAACCATGCGAATTTTCATTGCTGTCAATGATAATTTACTCAGCAAAATTGTTGCAAAAAATATCTCAGCAGGAGGTGGGGCGTGTCCGGGAAAGTGAAGCGAACTATTGCGGTTCGAAACATACCCAAAGTATGGCGGTGAACCACACCCCGTTAACAAAGACAAGATTATATATATTCAGCTTGTAACATAAAGTGGAGTCGGGCCATTA
>Ga0256841_1002581_pt1 | contig 14310 bp, 12 predicted proteins | sample 356308metaG_FD_185971 | JGI IMG/M metagenome (GOLD analysis project Ga0256841, IMG submission 185971) | Hydrothermal vent microbial communities from Mid Atlantic Ridge, Atlantic Ocean - 356-308 | ecosystem: Environmental > Aquatic > Marine > Hydrothermal vents | place: Atlantic Ocean: Mid...
GGAATATGTGTTACATCACCAAAAGCATAATCAATTTTGTTGTTTTTATCAAAAAATCTCAGATATTCCCATGCATCAAAAAAGTAAACATTCTTTTGTTGGTTTTTATAGAAATATTCCAAACTTTTAGCATGTGGACTCAAATCATAAGGGTTTTGTAATTTGTTATAATATTCCACTCGATCCAATATGTAATTTTTATCTGTTCTTTTTTCAAATCGATTGAGTATTTGGTTGAATTTCGATTGATAGAATAAGCGAGGAGTATAGTATCTTAAATAATTTTTCAGATAATATAAGCTTTTGTTTTTTCTAATTTCAATATTCCAAGAATTGAATGGGATCATTTATATCTCGTTTTGGTATAAAAAAGCCGCTATGTTTGGAGCGGCTTTATGATGTATCATTTTAAAAAAATTTTAGTCTAGCCATTGGGTAAAGAAATTCATCATTTCTTCTTTTAAATCATAGTGCAAACGAATATATGTTTTCATTTCATCCCTTAGTGGAATTTGTTCACGATAAAGTCTTCCATCTACAGGTTCATTTAAATCGGCAGTTTTGATATTCATTCTTTTTTGCTTGATTTTATGTAATAGATCGGAAATGACTTTTCTTTCTCTTAAAATTTTATTTTGAAAACTTTCCAAAGCAATATTTGCTTCTTGATCCAGATTTTTACGCGAAGCGATTTCATCCAATTTTTCTTGAAAAGTATCCATTTCGTCTCGGTGGAATTTAAGTTCTCTTTTCCAAGTATCCAAGTTGAATTCCAAATCACTTAGATAATTAATTTTTTGCTCCATAACATCCAATTTTTATAAATTATAAATATGTTATAAAATTAAAACATTTTTTTTTAATATACAATGATTATTTTCCAACTTTTATCAATTCCACTTCAAAAATCAAATCGGCATTGGGAGGGATAATACCACCAGCACCCATTTGTCCATATCCAAGATACGAAGGAATGAATAATATAGCTTTTTCTCCTTCTTTCATTTTCATGATTCCTTTATCCCAACCGGCGATAACTCTTCCGGTTCCAACCTTGAATTTGATAGGTTGTCCTCTGTCGTATGATGAATCAAATTTGGTTCCGTCGGTTAAATACCCTGTATAATGCACTTGCACGGTTTCTCCTCTTTTGGGTTGTGCTCCTTTTCCTTCTTTGATGGTGTAAATTAATAAACCTGAATCATCTTTTTTTGCTAATTTTTTCTTTGCGGCAAAATCATCAGCGATTTTCTTTTTGGCTTCTGCTTTCTTTTTGTCTTGAGCTACTTTTTCTTTCATGTAGTCATTGAATACTTTTACTGCGTCAAAAGCTTTGGCTTTTTTTCCTTTTCTTATAATCACTACCTTTTTGATAGTATCTTTGGGACGTATTTTTTGAACCACATCAAAACCTTTGACAGTTTTTCCAAAAACACTATACTGTCCATCTAAAAAAGGAGTTTTATCCAAAGTAATAAAGAACTGACTTCCATTGGTATCGGGACGATTTTCACGAGCCATGGAAATAGCTCCTTTGACATGTTTGAGGTCTGAAATTTCATTTTTAAATTGATATCCTGGACCTCCTTGACCTGTTCCCAATGGATCTCCTCCTTGGATGACAAAATCTCTTTTGGCACCGGTAGCTTTGCTAACCACTCTGTGGAAAGTCAAGCCATCATAAAATGGTTTTCCTTTGTATTTGCTATCAACATAAGGATTGGTTCCTTCTGCAAGTGTTACAAAATTGGCAACTGTAACCGGAGCTTTATCCGGTCTTAATTGCACCAAAATGTCTCCTTTGTTTGTTTGAATATCTGCGTATAAACCGGGTTCCAAATCTTTGTATTTGGATGATTTACATGAGATAAAACTCAAAACTAAAATACTGCTTAATAAAAATAATTTTTTCATGGGTTATTTTTTTATGTTTTCTTTATTGTTTTTTTTATGATCTATTTTTATGATTTTTAACTTCATTTGCAAAGGAATATTTTGTCCAATACGTTTTTCATCGCCATGATATCCGTAAGCGGCATTGGAAGGGAATATAAACATAGCTTCTTCTCCTTCTTTTAATAATTTAACGGCTTTATGAAATCCTCTAAAATAATTTTCGTGATCTACGTGATACTTTTTTTTCCCAATTTCTTTACTGCTGTATATTATATTGTTGCTTAAATCTCTAAGTTCATAATTTAATGTAACCCAATCGTGTGTTTGCGGAAATTTATCGGTTGTGGGATTTTTTTTGATATAGTAATACCAAAAACCATGTCCCGAATTAATATATTGATGTAAGCTATCGTTTTTTATCATTTTTTTAATATACAGTTCTTCTCTTTTGTTTAAATCCTTGTTGTAATTTACAGAACGCATATCCACATGATTCACTTGATGATTAACTGGTTGTCTCGCTGATTGTTTATTGTTTTTACAAGCAAATAATCCTAAAAAAAGTAATAATATGAAATAGATTTTTTTAGTCATAAATTTTGGAGTTTTTCATTTGATATTCGCGGTAAAATTTTGGCAAAACTTTTAGAAAATATTTCTCTGCTTCTTCTATATTCATTTTTGTTCTACCTCCGGCTGCATTGAGATGTCCACCCCCATTAAAATATTTTTGGGCAAATTCATTAGCGGGAAAATGATTTTTTGAACGAAAAGAAATTCTTACACTTCCATCTTCATTTTCAGTAAACAATACGGCAAAAATAGCATCTTTCAAAGCTAAACCATAATTTACAAAACCTTCGGTATCTCCTTTTTTATAATGATATTTTTTTAGAGCATTTTGATCCAATACAATATAAGCAGTTTTATATTCGGGTAAAAAATGAAGTCTTTTAAGTGCTTCACCCAGTAATCCTAATTTATCTTGGGTAAATGAATCGTAAATCTTTATTTGTATTTGATTATGCTCTGCACCTTTTTTCATCAATTCTCCGGCAACTTTCATGGTATGTGGAGTGGTAGCTGGAAACTTAAATGAACCTGTATCAGTCATAATTCCTGTATAAAGATTGGTTGCCATATCTTTATCTATTGCATGCGCTCCATTTAAAGCGGAAATAAAATCATAAATCATTTCCGAGGTAGAAGATTTGTTACTATCGGAAAAAGTAAATTGCGCATAATTTTTGGGATGCAAATGATGATCAATCATCACAAAAATTTTATTTTTCAAATTATTCAATATGTTTTCTAAATCTTCTCCGGTTCTGGATAAATCATTAAAATCCAAAGTAAAAATTATCTGAGATTGTTCAAGTGCTTGTTTAACTTTTTTTTTGTCTTTGTCAAAAATAAGTATTTGTTTACTTCCGGGTAACCATTTTAAATAATCGGGTAATGTATTTGGTGAGATCAGCCAAACTTCATGTCCTTTTTTTTCTAAAAATTTTTTAAGTGCCAAACCTGATCCCATTGCATCTCCATCCGGATTCTTATGGATAACAATACTTATTTTCTGCGGTTTTTCTAAAATGCTTTTTATTTCTATCAAATCCGGGTTAGTTTTCATCAGCTATTTACTTCTATTTTACAAAAATACAAATATTATTGCAATTTTTGTGTTGAATAATATTTATGAAATTTATAATAAGCTATACTGGATATAAGCGCAATACTTACTAAAGCATAATAAATAATTACGGGGGTTTTTTGAGGTTCTCCTTTTGCATAAGAATGTAATCCTGCCAGATAAAAATTCACACCGAAATAGGTCATCAAAATAGAAGCAAAACTCAGAACTGCCAACAGGTTAAAGGTGAATAAACCTCGCAGTCCGGGAACCAGACGGGCATGTATAACCAGCGCATACACTACAATGCTGATTAAAGCCCAAGTTTCTTTGGGATCCCAGCCCCAATAGCGTCCCCAACTTTCGTTTGCCCATTGTCCGCCTAGAAAATTTCCAATGGTCAGCATGACCAATCCAATGGTTAATGACATTTCGGTAATATAAGTGAGTTCTTTGATTCGTAGTTCTAGTTTTTGTTTGTTTTTTTCATTAGTAAATGCTATCAATGAAAGATTGAGCAAACCTAAAATCATACCTACGGCAAAAGGTCCATAACTTGCTACTATAATGGCAACGTGGATATCTAGCCAATAGGAATTCAAAACAGGTCTTATATTTTCTATTTGCGGATCCATCCAATTCCAATGGGCGATCATTAGCATCATAGAACCGATAAATAGGGTAGAAGCCAATGTAAGCGCCGATTTTCTTCCCAATAAAATTCCTGCCATAATGGTAGCAAAGGCAACATAAATCATTGATTCATAAGCATTACTCCAAGGCGCATGCCCACTGATATACCAGCGGAGAATCAAAAAGAAAATCATTTTCAGCGTAAGTAAAATACTGATGCCATATAGCAGCCAATATGAATATTTTAGCCATTTTTTGCGATAGAAAATTTCTAAAATTCCCAAAATAAATAAGAATAAAGAAAGTGTCATGAATTGCCAAAACAAACTACGAAATGCATCGTATTTGTTATAAAATATTTCCCATTTGATTTTGTTTTCATTCGGATAAACTTCTTTGCCGAATTTATGTTGATATTTATCTATAGCTTGAAGTATGTCATTGGTAAGTTTGAAATCGCCGGTTTGTTTGGCTTTATAAATTTCTTTGCTCCAAAGAGGAATGGCATTTACTGCAAAATTTTTATCATCATCATTAAATTTGAATTGTGCAATATCAATCCAAGAATACCATTTGTGTTCTTTGTCATTTGGAAGGGGAAATAAACGTAGGTTTTTGTAATTCAAAGTATTCATCAAAAGTGTAACTCTTCCCGTAATATTGATTACATCATTATCAAATTTTCCTTTGATACGTTTTTTTTGTGCTTCTTCCAATTTTTTTTCCAATTTGTAATCGCCTGTGTTATGGTCAAAGAAATCAGCAAGTGTAGCATATTTGGTGTTTTTTGCAACACCTATCAGGTTTCTAACCGATTCATCACCTCGTTCCAAGTAGATTATTGGGACATACCACCAACCTTGTGGGTAGCTTATCATTCCTGTTAAGATTTGGTCAGCTGAAATTTGCTTGCCGTCTTTCAAGGTATATGTATCGTGTTTGGTTAGTTTTCTTAATAATTCTGAAGCATAGGTGTTAACTGGTTTCATCCTGCCACCATAATCTTGAATGACTAAATGACCGAACTTTTCTGCTTGCGTGGCAGGTGCAATTGTTTTGATAATCAAAGAATCGATTTGAAGTTCTTGATGTTGATTTTGTGCATGAAGGTTTTGAGAGAAAATCAATAAGAATAATATGGATAAACTTGCAGATTTTTTTCTGTTTTGTTTAAGTAATTTTTTAAGCTGATCAAAACGTGTTCCTTTAATAAAAAATATCATTAAAAGCCCAAAATACAGAAGTGCATATCCTGTATAAGTAATCCAAGTTCCCCAAAAATCATGATTGACTGATAGTTGAGTTTCTTCATATTGTGGAGTTATGGTATAGGAGGATTGATAAAACCTGTATCCTTTGTATTCCAATGGATGATTCATGAAAATTCTATAATCAAAGGATTTTTTGGGTTCTATGACTGTAATTTCACTTGCGTAAGATTTAGGCATATTGGAACCGGGATATTTTTCCAATTGAAAATCTCTTAATTTTATTTGAAAAGGTAATTTTTTTAGATCAGGACCGAATTTTAATCGAAAATTTAATCCGTTTATCCTAAAAAATTTAGGTAGGTCGGGGGCGTATTGTCCTCCATGAATTGCTACCGTTTTTTCTTCTTTACCTGATTTTACTTTGATAAGCAATAAGTCCAGCGGATTCATATTTTTATTTCCGGTAGTATAAATTGTTTTTCCTCTTACCGGTTTTTCAGGGACAACAAAAGAAGTATTTTCAAAGCGATAAAGCGAACGCAAATGAAACGTTTGCACACTATCGGGTTTTACTTCAAAAGTTTTCTGATCACTCATGCGCATATAAGTTCCGGCAAATGGAGATAATATTTTCAAGGTATCGTTTTCTTCAAAAATATTAATGGTTTCATCTTGCACATTGTTAAAACTAATTCGTTTGTCATTAAGAAGGGATAGTTGTCCATCTTTGAGATAAACATCTTTGCGTCCTTTGGGGGTGGAAACTACAATTTTTAAGTGTTTGGGTTCTTTACCATCTGCTATAAATTTTTCAGTAGCGTTTGGAATATATTTTAAGATTTTTACTTCAATGGGTTTATTCTTAAATCGCACTTCCAAGTCATAATGATTATCTGTTAGAAAAGGAACATCAATAGCCGAAAGTGCCAATTCTTTTTTGATAGGTGGGTCAAATTGGTCTTGTCCGTCATCTACGTGAATTTGTAAATATGTTTTTTCAGTCATGAATTGGTCTGAGGTTTCTCCTTCACGAATGGGCATCATTCCTTCATAGCTGATATAACGGGTAATACCTGCGCCAATCAATATAATCAAAAATGCAATATGAAAAAGAAAAACTGCCCATTTTTCTTTTCGGTAAAGTCTATATCGAATGATATTGCCTATAAGATTTATTGCCAATAATATCATAATTAGCTCAAACCACCAGGAATTATAAATCAGAGTTCTGGCAGTGGCTGTGCCAAAATCATTTTCTACAAAAGTGGCAATTGCCATGGAAGTGGCAAAAATGATCATAAGCACCACCATACTTTTCATTGAGATGATTTGTTGATATATTTTTTTGATAAAATTCATTTACTTTTAATTTTATACAAAAATACACTTATGATGGAATATACAAGGTTTTTTTAACATAATTTTATTTTATAAGGATTTATATGAAATAAGAAAAATTTATTTGGTATAAAATTTGTAATAATGATCATAAAACTATGATTATTAAAAATTTAACGAAACATTAAGACTTTGTTTCATAATATTATTTGAGTTTGGCACGTTATTTGAACATTAGCTAGTGAGAGTTTTTTTTCATAGTTGAGTTATTTTGGTTAATTATGCGGCGCCCTTGGAATCAAGGACGCCGCATTTTTTTTTGATGTTTTTCAATATTTAAATATTGTTTTGATATAATTCAAAAGCCTGTTTGGCAATTTCCAATTCTTCATTGGTTGGTATTACATATATTTTTATTTTTGAGTCTGATGCTTGAATTTCTCCATCGAATTCATTCGGATTTTGATTTTTTTCTTCATCTATAACTATTCCTAAAAAATCCATGTTTACAGTAGTAAGCTTTCTTATGATAGTTGAGTTTTCGCCAATCCCCGCTGTAAATATCAATGCATCCAATCCATTCATCTTGGCAGTGAAATCTCCAATGTATTTTTTAATGGCATTTGCATACATTTTAAGTGCAGTTTGTGCTTGGATATCATCATGTTTGGCACGTTGTTCAATATCCCGCAAATCATTATTGCCTGCCAGTGCTGTCATTCCGCTTTTTTTATTTAAAATATTTTTTATTTCGCTTAAAGGATAATTTTTTTGTTCAGCCAAATAAAAAATAATAGATTGATCAATATCGCCACTTCTGGTTCCCATAATTAGACCGTTCATTGGCCCAAAACCCATAGACGTATCAAAACTTTTGCCATTTACTACTGCTGTTGCACTGGCACCATTTCCCAGATGTAACGTAATGATTTTTTTGTTATTTTTATCTTTTTTTAGAGCTTGTTCGGATACATATTTATGACTGATTCCATGAAAACCATATTTCCTGATACCTTGTTTATAAAATTTTTCGGGAATGGCATATTTATGGTTTTCTATAGGAATACTTTGATGAAAAGCCGTATCAAAAATTCCGATTTGTATGGCATTGGGAAATATTTTTTCTGCCGTTTCAATTCCTGTTAAATTTGCCGGATTATGCAAAGGAGCCAAAGGAAACAATTCTTTGATTTTGTCTTTTACTTCTTCGGAAATTACCACAGGTTGCACAAATCTATTTCCTCCGTGAACTACTCGGTGTCCTATAATTTTTATTTCGTCTTTGGATTGTATTAATTGATTTTTTCTGTCCAAAAGATAATTGGTAATCAATTGCATGGCTTCATGATGATTGGCTATGGGTTTTTCTATGATGGCATTTCCCGCTTTGAAATTTCCTTGTTTTTCACCAATTCTTTCTACCAAACCTTTAGTTAAAACCTTTTCAGAGGGCATATCAAACAATTGAAATTTTAAGGATGAACTTCCGGAATTTAATACAAGTATTTTCATTGATAATATTTTAGATTTTGATTTTACAAAGATATGCTATTAAGGGTCTTGTAAAAATGATAAATGATTTAAAAAATAAAATGTAAATTTGTATCGATAACAAGAATATGCAAGAAAAAGATTCGAATATTATTGCCAAAGGTATTGTTAAAGCAGTGTTTTCATTGTTTAGTTTATTATTATTGCTGTGGTTTTTGTATAAAATAAAAATCATTATTGTTTATTTGATTATAGCTTTTGTAGTTTCACTGATGGGACGACCTTTGAAACGTTTTCTTATCAAACGCTTTAAGTTTAAAGATGGCTTGGCAGCCGGAATTACACTACTGATTTTTGTATTGATATTCGTTCTTTTGCTTTCAGGTTTTATTCCGATGATATATCAGCAAGGCAAGAATTTGTCTTTACTTGATTTTGACCAATTTCAAATAAAAATGCAACATATCTTGGATAATATCAATATCTATTTGCAAGCAAAACATATCAAAATTTTTGATGATTTTTCTTTGAGTAAAATTTTATCCAAAATAAATTTAACTATTGTCCCTCAAATGGTCAATAGCCTATTGAGTATTTTAGGAAATATTACCATTGGATTTTTTGCGGTGAGTTTTATTACCTTTTTTATGTTGAAGGACAGTAATCTTACATCCGATTTTGTTTTCAAGTTTATCCCTGATGACGATAAAGAAAAATACATGAGATTGATTGATCATATCAAAAATATTTTATCTCGTTATTTTTTGGGATTGGTTATTCAAATAACCATTCTTTTTACCTTTTATACTATTTTATTAAATATTTTTGCAGTAGAAAATGCCACGCTTATTGCTCTTTTTGCTGCACTTCTCAATTTGGTTCCATACATCGGTCCGATTGCCGGTTGGGTTTTGATGGTAAGTTTGTCTTTAACTTCTTCCATAAATCATGTGGAATCTATGCAGATGCTTCATCTTGTTCGTAATATCAGCATTGGGTACATCTTGATACAAATGTGGGATGCGTTTGTAGATCAACCTTTGATATTTTCCAAAAGTGTTAAAGCACATCCTTTGGAAATTTTCTTGGTAATTATGATTTCCGGCACCTTATTTGGCGTAGTAGGTATGATAATAGCTGTTCCTTCTTATACCATGCTTCGTTTGTTGTCCAAAGAATTTTATCAAGAATACAAATCAATTTTGACTATCTGGTAAAAAATCAATTGATTAAAATTAAATCTTTTTTGACGGCGATTTCAATATCAGTCCAATCATCCGTATCAAAAGCAATGCCTATGATTCCACTGGTGCGTAGATGCATTATACCTTGATTAGAAAATGCATCAGCCATTTCAGTCCAAATGGGATTGTGTCCTACAATAAATATTGTATTTTTTTTATTTGGGAACGAAAGTATTTCGTTATATACAAATTCTTTGGGTTCAAAATAAAATTTTTTATTTATAAGGATTTTATCCAAAGGATATTTATAAATATCTGCAACAATTTCTGCGGTTTGATAAGCTCGTTGAGCCGGGCTTGTAATTATTAAATCAGGATAAATATTGTGAGTTTTTAGCAAATTTGCATGTTTTCTTGTCCTGCGAATGCCTTTTTCTGTTAAATATCTATCGATATCGGGCATTGGCTCGTGTGTGGCTTTGCCGTGTCGGATGAAAATAAGATTTTTCATCAATTAATAATTTTCAATAAGATAATGAACAGCCATTTCATATCCATCCAAACCTTTTCCCATGATTCGATGAACAACATAATCCGATATATAAGAATAACGACGGAAATTTTCACGTTTGGAAATATCCGAAATGTGAACTTCCACCACCGGAATTTGCATAGCCAAAATAGTATCTCCAATGGCTATGGATGTATGGGTATAACCAGCAGGATTTATAATTACGGCATCATATATTGTGTCTGCTTCTTGCAATTTGTCAATAATATCTCCTTCGTGATTGGTTTGATAATAATCGATTTGATATTCTGAAAATTTGGAGATTAATTCTTTAAAAAAACTTTCAAAGGATAAGTTTCCATAAATTTCAGGTTGTCGTTTTCCCAATAAATTCAGATTGGGACCATTGATTATCAAGATTTTTTTCATCTGTATTATTCATAAAAATTCTTTTCAAATTTATGAAATTTCTTTTGTTTACGGATGAAAATTTTCCAAATTCCGTATAAAAATCCACTTGCATATGCCCATAACATTTCCAAACTTGTCAAAACTGATATCAATCCTGTTTTTATTGAACGGTATTGAATACTTGAAAATATAAAAATCAATAGAAAATATAGAATGTATATCCAAAATACATAGGGTATAGAAAAGATAAGTAAAATCAATGAACTGATTAGACCCAGAATAAACAATAATGGAAAAAAATGAACGATTTTTAAGGATTTTGGATGTTTTTGATAAAGATGAATTCTGGCAATTCCCGAATTGAAAATTTGTTTAAAAAATTGCTTTAAGGTGTTTCTGCGTTTATGGTAAACAAATGCTTCTTTGATTAATGCTGTTTGAAAACCATCTGTTATTATGCGAATACTCAAATCCATATCTTCGCCGAATCGCATATTGGAAAAGCCACCGGTTTTTTGAAAAACCTTTTTTGAAATTCCCATATTGAAACTTCTGGGACGAAATTTTTCTAATTTTTCTGCTTTTCCTCGAATGCCACCGGTTGTCAAAAATGAAGTCATGGCAAAATCAATGGCTTTTTGTAAAGCTGTAAAGTCCGGATGTGCCGCATCAGGTCCTCCATAGGCATCAACGGGATTCTTTTTTAGATATTCTTCTACAGTTTTTATATATGCGGAAGGCAAGATAACATCAGAATCCAAAATGATAAAAAAATCTCCTTTGGCATGTTTCATTCCAAAATTTCTGCTTGGTCCGGGACCCGAATTTTTTTTATATAAATATTGAATATCCAACTGATTGTCGAACTCTTCAATAATTTTATCAGATTTATCTTTTGATCCGTCTTCAATGATGATTACTTCAAAATTTTTTTGGGTTTGTCCGGTTAAACTTTGCAGTAATTCTCTAACTTCTTCCGGTCTATTGAAAACCGGAATAATAATGGAAAATTTATTGATTTCGAAAGTGCTATTTTTTATTTTTGGGTTCAAATTCAATAGATGTTGAATTAACACAATAACGTTTTCCGGTAGTTTCTTTGGGTCCGTCATCAAAAATATGTCCGAGATGCCCGCCACAATTGGCACAAATAATTTCGGTGCGTATCATATTATGACTGTAATCCGGTTGATAAATAATTGCTCCTTCAATCGCATTATCAAATGAGGGCCAGCCACAATGACTTTCGTATTTATTATCCGAATAGAAAAGAGGTGCGCCACAAGCGGCACAACGATAAACACCATCTTCAAAATGATAAGTATATTTTCCTGTTCCAGGCAAATCGGTTCCCTTTTTACGCAAAATATAAAATTGTTGTGGGGTGAGAATTTTTTCCCATTCTTCGTCGGATTTATTGATTTTTATTTGTGGTTTCTTATCCATTTTCTTTTGATTTTGATTTTGACAACTGCCTGACATGGCAAGGGTCAATAATAATATTAAAAATTGAATTTTCATAAAAATAATTTTACATTCTTTCCGGCACTTCTATTCCTAACAGTTGAAAACTGTTTTTTATTGTATCGCCGGTTTTTTTTGAAAGAGCAATTCTGAATTTTTTTTCTTCTTCGTCAGAAGTAGCCAAAATGGGAATACTTTGATAAAACGAATTGTAAAGCTTAACCAAATCATATACATAATTGGCTATAATACCCGGATTTTGTTGTAAAGCAGCCACTTGAATGATTTCGGGAAATTGTGATATGAATTTAATAATTTCTTTTTCTTTATCTTGTAATTCAACCTTGTCAAAATTTAAATTCTTTGGTTCACCCGCCTTACGTAAAATAGACTGAATACGCGCATAGGTATATTGAATAAAAGGGCCTGTGTTTCCTTGAAAATCAATAGATTTTTTTGGATCGAACAATATGGTTCTTTTGGGATCTACTTTCAAAATAAAATATTTTAAAGCGCCCAAACCGATAATTTTAAACAAGCGTTCTTTTTCATCTTCAGAATAACCCTCAAGTTTTCCCAATTCTTTTGAAATATCTCTTGCCGTGTCGGTCATTTCTTGCATTAAATCGTCAGCATCAACAACGGTTCCTTCACGCGATTTCATTTTTCCGTGGGGTAATTCCACCATCCCGTAAGACAAATGATATAAGCGGTTTGCCCAATCGTATCCTAATTTTTTCAGAATAGTAAATAATACTTTGAAATGGTAATCTTGCTCATTGCCAACCACATAAATATGACTATCAATATCGAAATCTTGAAAGCGTTTGATGGCTGTTCCAATGTCTTGCGTGATATAAACCGAGGTTCCATCGCTACGCAATAACAATTTCTCGTCCAAACCTTCGTCGGATAAATCTACCCAAACCGAACCATCTTCTTTTCTAAAGAAAATGCCTTTGGATAGTCCTTCTTCCACTATTTGTTTTCCTAGTAAGTAAGTTTCACTTTCGTAATAATTTTTATCAAAATTTACACCCAAATTTTTATAAGTTTCATCAAAACCTTTGTAAACCCAGCCATTCATTTTTTTCCAAAGTTCCATTACTTCGGGGTCTTTTGCTTCCCATTTTCTAAGCATTTCTTGAGCTTCCAACAAAATTGGTGCTTGTTTTTTTGCTTCTTCCTCAGTCTTTCCTTTTTCAATTAAGACTTGAATCTGTTTTTTATATTCTTTATCAAATAAAACATAATATTTTCCAGCCAATTTGTCTCCTTTTAAGCCGGAGCTTTCAGGTGTTTCACCATTTCCAAACTTTTGCCAAGCCAACATAGATTTGCAAATATGAATACCTCTATCGTTGATAATTTGCGTTTTGATTACCGGTTTTCCAGTAGCTTTATAAATTTCGCTAATGCTGTGTCCTAATAAATTATTTCGGATATGTCCTAAATGCAAAGGTTTGTTGGTATTTGGTGAGGAATATTCTACCATTAAAGATTTTTTGGATGTCTCTACCGGAATAAAACCAAATTGCTCATTTGAATAGATTTTTTTCAGGAAATTTTTATAATATTCCGGACTAATTACTAAATTTAAAAAACCACCCACAACATTAAAATCTATTATTTCGGCAATTTCTTTGGTTAGATAATTTCCAATATTTTCGGCAATTTCTTTTGGATTTTTTCGTAATTGTTTGACATAAGGGAAAACAACCAAAGTAATATCACCTTCAAAATCTTTTTTGGTAGTTTGCAATTCGGGATGATCAATTTCCAAATTATACAACTCCTTTATTGCTTTTTGGACACCCTTTTGTATTTTCTTTTCTATATTCATTCTTTGATTTCTATTTTTGTGCATACAAAAGTAAGGATTATTTGTTTTTGTAAAAAATCTTTCTTTACTTGTCAAAGTAAAAGACAAATATATTTTTCTGTAATAGATTAACTTACTGATAAACAATAAATTATAAACTAAAAAAATAAATATAATTGATTTTGGTTATTTGGCTATAACAGGCGGCATCATTCCGTGGTGGAACAAATATGCTACAAAATATGCTATGGGAGCAATAACGGCAAACAAAGCGACGGCATATAAAATCGCTAATTTTCCCATTCCTTTCAATTTGCTAAAATCTGTTATTATTCCAATGCTTAAAAAAGTAAGCATAAACAATAATTTTCTGTAAGGTCCTTGGGCTATATGCGCACCGCTTTTGGCTGCTCCCACAATATCGGGAAAGAAATACATAATTCCCAAATAAATCAACCAAACAAAGATATAAGCCATTACGAATTTCGGTAGGCGAAACCAAATTTCCGACAATGGTATTTTTTCTTTGATATGGCTGCTATCCACTTTTTTTATCCATACGTAAGCCAAGATGAAAGACCAAATTCCGATAAAAATATCAATCCATACTTTCGTAAGAATGGCTGCACTTAAAATCCAATCTTCTTCCCAATGTTCGCCTGTTTTTTTCAAATGTTTGGATATCATCAATTGGTCCAAAATTGCTCCGGCGGCTGCGT
>Ga0256841_1002582_pt1 | contig 14309 bp, 13 predicted proteins | sample 356308metaG_FD_185971 | JGI IMG/M metagenome (GOLD analysis project Ga0256841, IMG submission 185971) | Hydrothermal vent microbial communities from Mid Atlantic Ridge, Atlantic Ocean - 356-308 | ecosystem: Environmental > Aquatic > Marine > Hydrothermal vents | place: Atlantic Ocean: Mid...
CCCGGGGACAACGTGAACTTTACGGTGGAGCTGATCAAGCCGATTGCGCTTGAGGAGGGTTTGCGCTTCGCGATTCGCGAGGGCGGCCGCACGGTGGGCGCCGGCGTCGTCACCAAGATCCTGGAGTAGGGCGAAGGGGGGGGCCGGGCCTCCGGCCCCCTTTCCGACCGGTTAGGGGGAAAAGGACAGCATGGCCAGCGACGTCCGGATCATCGTCCAGCTCGAGTGCACCGAGTGCAAGCGCCGCAACTACACCACCGAGAAGAACAAGCGCAACACCCCGTCGAAGCTCGAGCTGAGGAAGTACTGCCCCTGGTGCCGGAAGCACACCCTGCACCGGGAGGTCAAGGTCTAAGATGCTGGCGCGGTTTTTCAACTACTTCCGCGAGGCCCGGGCGGAGCTCGCCCGGGTGACCTGGCCGAACCGCGACGAGGTGATCCAGTCCACCGAGGCGGTGCTCCTCTTTACCTTCTTCATGATGGTGATCCTCTGGGTCTACGATCTCTTCTTCGGTTGGTTCGTCCAGCTCGTGACCGGGTTCCTGCGATGAGCATCGAGTGGTACGCGGTCCACACCTACGTCGGGTACGAGGACAAGGTCAAGGCCAACATCGAGAAGCGGGCCCGGGCCTTGGGGATGCAGGACAAGATCTACCAGGTCCTCATCCCTACCGAGGAGATCGTGGAGCACCGCGAGGGCGGTAAAAAGGAGATCGTCAAAAGAAAGCTCTTTCCCGGCTACGTCTTCGTCCAGATGGACCTCGGTGACAACCCCGAGGAACCCAACGAGGCCTGGGAGGTGGTGCGCAACACCCCCGGGGTCACCGGGGTGGTGGGGGTGACCGAGCGGGGCAAGTACCGCCCGGTGCCGCTAACCCCCGACGAGGTGGAGCGGATCCTCCAGGCCGCCGGCGTCGCCGGCGAGCGCGAGGGGCCCAAGCCCGAGGTTTCCTTCAAGGAGGGCGACGTGGTCCGGGTGGTGAGCGGTCCCTTCGCCGACTTCACCGGGGTGGTCAGCGAGCTTCACCCCGAGCGCAACAAGGTCAAGGTTTTGGTCTCGATCTTCGGCCGGGAGACCCCGGTCGAGCTCGACTTTTCGCAAGTGGTCAAGGCCTAGTCCCGGCGCTTGTACCCCGAAGTTCGGGGGAGCTAGGGAGGTTCGTAAATGGCAAAGAAGGTCATCGGTTTCGTCAAGCTGCAGCTGCCCGCCGGCAAGGCGACCCCGGCCCCGCCGGTGGGCCCGGCGCTGGGTCAGCACGGCGCCAACATCATGGAGTTCGTCAAGGCCTTCAACGCGGCCACCGCCAACATGGGCGACGCCATCGTCCCGGTGGAGATCACCATCTACGCCGACCGCTCGTTCACCTTCGTCACCAAGACCCCGCCGGCCTCCTACCTGATCCGCAAGGCCGCCGGGATCGAGAAGGGGGCCAGCGAGCCCGGGCGGCAGAAGGCCGGCAAGATCACCTGGGACGACTGCCTGAAGATCGCCGAGATGAAGATGAAGGACCTAAACGCCGCCAGCCTCGAGGCCGCCGCCCGGATGATCGCCGGCAGCGCGCGCTCGATGGGCGTGGAGGTGGAGGGGGTGCCCGATGCCTAGGCGGGGCAAGCGCTACCTCGCCCTCCTCGAGAAGGTCGACCGCAGCAAGGCCTACCCCCCCGAGGAGGCGGCCCGGCTGGTCAAGGAGCTGGCCAGCGCCAAGTTCGACGAGACCGTCGAGGCCCACGTCAAGCTGGGGATCGACCCCCGGAAGTCCGACCAGACGGTGCGCTCGACGGTGGCCCTGCCCCATGGCACCGGCCGCCAGGTTCGGGTGGTCGCCATCGCCAAGGGGGAGAAGCTCAAGGAGGCCGAGGAGGCCGGGGCCGACTACGTGGGGGGCGAGGAGCTGGTCAAGAAGATCAAGGAGGGCTGGCTCGACTTCGACGCCGTGGTCGCCACCCCGGACATGATGGGCGCGGTGGGGAAGGAGCTCGGCCGGATCCTCGGTCCGCGCGGCCTTCTCCCGAACCCCAAGGCCGGCACCGTGGGCTTTAACGTCGGCGAGATCGTCCGCGAGATCAAGGCCGGGCGGATCGAGTTCCGGAACGACAAGACCGGGGCGGTGCACGCCCCCATCGGCAAGGCCAGCTTCGACGCCGAGAAGCTGGCCGAGAACCTCCGGGCGTTCATCAAGGCGGTCGAGGCCGCCAAGCCCGAGGCCGCCAAGGGGACCTACATCAAGAGCGTGCACGTGGCCACCACCATGGGGCCCTCGGTGCGGGTCAAGTACCCCTGAAATGTTCCCCAGGACACGAACGCGAGGAGCCCGAGCCGGTAGCATCTGCCTTTGGCACCCCGGTGCGGACGCGTTCCGCGCCAAGCGGCCCAAGACAGCGGGGGGCAGCGAGCCTTAAAGATCCCGCCGAGGCGCTTAGAGGGGGAAAGCGTTTCGAAGTCGGCAAGCGAGTCAGGGGGTGCCCCCACCCCGGGAAGGAAGGAAGGCGTGCCCAACCCGAGAAACGTACGTCTCCTGGGCGAGATCCGATCCGCCCTCGAGGCCACCGGGGGGTCGTTCTTCCTGGTGGACTACCAGGGCCTCACCGCCGGCGAGGACCACGAGCTCCGGCGGCGGCTCCGGGAGCAGCGGGCCCGGCTCTTCGTGGCCAAGAACACGCTGATCCGGATCGCCCTCAACGAGCTCGGCCAGCCGCCGCTCGACGACCACCTCAAGGGTCCCTCGGCGCTGGTCTTTTTCGAGGACCCGGTGGCGGCCGCCAAGGCGCTGGTGAAGTTCGCCGAGGAGCTGGACAAGGGGATCCCCCGGGTCAAGGCCGGCCTGCTCTCCGGCCAGGTGCTGACGGCCCCCGAGGTCGAGAACCTGGCCAAGCTCCCCAGCGAGGAGGAGCTCAAGGCCGAGCTGGTGGGCGTGCTCACCGCACCCTTGCAGGAGCTCGCGGGCGTTCTGGGCGGCGCGCAACGCGAGCTGGTGGGGCTTTTCGAGGCCCAGGCGAGGAAGCTCGAGGAAGCCGCCTAAGAGGAGGGAAGCAGCATGGCTTTGGATATCGACGCGATCATGGAGCAGCTCAACCAGGCGACGGTCCTGGAACTCAAGGCGCTGATCGACCGCATCAAGGACGAGTGGGGCGTGGAGGCGGCCGCGCCGGTGGCGGTGGCCGCCGTCCCCGGGGCCGCCGGGGCCGAGGAGAAGGCCGAGGAGAAGACCGAGTTCGACGTGGTGCTGAAGTCGCCGGGCGGCCAGAAGCTCCAGGTCATCAAGGAGGTTCGCGCGATCACCGGCCTCGGCCTCAAGGAGGCCAAGGAGCTCGTCGAGAAGGGCGGCGTGGTCAAGGAGGCGATCGCCAAGGACGAGGCCGAGGAGATCAAGAAGAAGCTCGAGGCCCTGGGGGCCGAGGTCGAGCTGAAGTAGCGCTTCGGCAGGTGATGCCCCTGCCGTCCCACCGGGTGTGCGTTCTCGGGGTGTCCGGGCCGATCGGCCCGGCCCCCGCCCTTCGCTCGAAGAGGTGACCATGGAAAAAGAAAAAAGGTTCGGTAGGATCCGCGAGGTCGTCCCCCTCCCCCCGCTGATCCAGATCCAGATCGATTCTTTTAAACAAGCTTTGCAGAAGGACGTCCCCCCTTCCGAACGAAAAAACGTCGGCATTCAAGGAGCGTTTCGCGAGGTTTTCCCGATCGAGGAAGGCAACATGGTCCTCGACTTCCTCGGCTACCGCCTGGGGGATCCCCCGTTTTCCCCCGACGAGTGCCGGGAGAAGGACCTCGCCTACCAGGCCCCCCTCTACGCCAAGCTCCAGCTCATCCACAAGGACACCGGGCTGATCAAGGAGGACGAGGTCTTCCTCGGCGAGATCCCCCTGATGACCGAGGACGGCTCGTTCATCATCAACGGGGTCGAGCGGGTGGTGATCAGCCAGATCCACCGCTCGCCGGGGGTCTACTTCACCGCCGACGACGCCCACCCCGGCCGCTACGTGGCCTCGATCATCCCCCTCCCCAAGCGGGGACCCTGGATCGACCTCGAGTTCGACAACGCCGGGGTCCTGCTCATGCGGGTCAACAAGCGGAAGTTCCCGGTGGTCTTGCTGCTTAGGGTCCTCGGCTACGACGAGAAGGGCCTGAAGCGGGCCTTCCGCAAGTTCGGCGACCTGGCCAAGGGGGTCTTCGACGAGGAGATCCTGGCCATGAGCCCCGACCGGGCGCTCCTCAAGCTCTTCACCATCCTCCGCCCCGGCGACCCCCCCAAGCGCGACAAGGCCACCAACTACCTCTACTCCCTGCTCGCCGATCCCCGCCGCTACGACCTCGGCAAGCCCGGCCAGTACAAGGTCGAGAAGAAGCTGGGGATCGAGATGCGGTCGCGCACCCTCCTGCTCTTCGACCCTAAGAAGGGGTTCAAGGACCAGGCGCTCCTGCCCACCCTGCAGTACCTGATGGGGCTCCACCTCGGCCTCGAGGGCTACGAGGAGGACGACATCGACCACCTCGGCAACCGCCGCATCCGCACCGTGGGCGAGCTCCTCGCCGACCAGTTCCGGGTGGGGCTCGGGCGCATGGCCCGGGGGGTGCGGGAGCGCATGCTGATCGGGGCGCCGGAGACCGCCACCCCCGCCAAGCTGATCAACAACCGGCCGCTGGCGGCGGCGATCCGGGAGTTCTTCGGGCGCAGCCAGATCTCCCAGTTCAAGGACCAGACCAACCCGCTCTCGGAGATCCGCCACAAGCGCCGGATCTCGGCCTTCGGGCCCGGCGGGCTTACCCGCGAGCGGGCGGGCTTCGACGTCCGCGACGTCCACCGCACCCACTACGGCCGGATCTGCCCGATCGAGACGCCCGAAGGCGCCAACATCGGGCTGATCAACTCGCTGGCCGCCTACGGCCGCATCAACGAGCTCGGCTTCATCATGACCCCCTACCGCCGGGTCAAGGATGGGGTGGTGAGCTCCGATCCCCGCGACGTCGTCTACATGACCGCCGACGAGGAGGACCGGCACACCATCGCCCAGGCCAACACCCCCCTCGACGAGGACGGCCGCATCGCCACCGACCGGGTGGTGGCCCGGCGGAGGGGCGACCCGGTGATCGTCCGGCCCGAAGAGGTCGAGTTCATGGACGTCAGCCCCAAGCAGGTCTTCTCGGTCAACACCAACCTGATCCCCTTCCTCGAGCACGACGACGCCAACCGGGCCCTGATGGGGTCGAACATGCAGGCCCAGGCGGTGCCCCTGATCCGGGCCGAGGCCCCGGTGGTGGGCACCGGGATCGAGGACCGGGTGATCCGCGACTCGATGACCAGCGTCTACGCCGAGGAGGCCGGGGTGGTGCGCTACGTCGACGGCGACCGCGTCGAGGTCGAGGCCGAAAACGGCAACGTGTTCACCTACCCCCTCCGCCGCTTCGTCCGCTCCAACCAGGGCACCACCCTCGACCAGCGCCCCCGGGTCCAGGTGGGCCAGAGGGTCGAGAGGGGCGAGCTCCTGGCCGACGGGCCGGCCGCCGACCGGGGCCGGCTGGCGTTGGGGCAGAACGTGCTGGTCGCGATCATGCCGTTCGACGGCTACAACTTCGAGGACGCGATCATCATCAGCGAGGATCTGGTCCGCCGCGACTTCTACACCTCGATCCACATCGAGCGCTACGAGATCGAGGCCCGGCAGACCAAGCTCGGCCCCGAGAAGATCACCCGCGACATCCCCAACCTCTCCGAGGCGGCGCTCCGCGACCTCGACGAGGACGGGGTGGTACGGATCGGGGCCGAGGTCAAGCCCGGCGACATCCTGGTGGGCCGCACCAGCTTTAAGGGCGAGACCGAGCCGTCCCCGGAGGAGCGGCTGTTGCGCTCGATCTTCGGCGAGAAGGCCCGGGACGTCAAGGACACCTCGCTCCGGGTTCCCCCCAGCGAGGGCGGGATCGTCCTCCGCACCGTGCGGCTTAGGCGCGGCGACCGGGGGGTCGAGCTCAAGCCCGGGGTCATCGAGCTGGTGCGGGTCTACGTGGCCCAAAAGCGCAAGATCCAAGCCGGCGACAAGCTCGCCAACCGCCACGGGAACAAGGGCGTGGTGGCCAAGATCCTGCCCCCCGAGGACATGCCCCACCTCCCCGACGGCACCCCGGTGGACATCGTGCTGAACCCCCTGGGCGTGCCCAGCCGGATGAACCTGGGTCAGATCCTGGAGACCCACCTCGGGCTGGCGGCGCGGGAACTGGGCATCAAGTTCGTCACCCCGATCTTCGACGGCGCCCGGGAGGAGGAGATCAAGGACCTCCTGGCCGAGGCCTTCGAGAAGCGCTGGGCCGAGCGGGAACGGATGGGGCAGGGGATCGACAAGCGCGAGCTCGAGGTCCTGACCCGGGCCGCCAAGCTCGGCCTGGTCGACCCCGAGAAGCCCCCCCGGGAGCAGCTCAAGGAGCTCTTCACCCAGGGCAAGATGGTCCTCTACGACGGCCGCACCGGCGAGCCCATCGAGGGGCCGATCGTGGTCGGGCTGATGTACATCATGAAGCTCTACCACATGGTCGAGGACAAGATGCACGCCCGTTCCACCGGCCCCTACTCGCTGATCACCCAGCAGCCCCTCGGCGGCAAGGCCCAGTTCGGCGGCCAGCGCTTCGGCGAGATGGAGGTCTGGGCGCTGGAGGCCTACGGCGCCGCCCACACCCTGCAGGAGATGCTCACCGTCAAGTCCGACGACATCGAGGGGCGGAACGCGGCCTACGAGGCGATCGTCAAGGGCGAGGACATCCCCACCCCCAGCGTGCCCGAGTCCTTCCGGGTGCTGGTCAAGGAGCTCCAGGCCCTCGGCCTCGACGTCGAGACCCTGGACGAGAACGACCGGCCGATCGACATCTTCGAGGGTCTGGCCTCGAAGCGAGCCTAAGGGGAGAGCATGAAGAGGGAAGTCAGGAAGGTCCGCATCGCGCTGGCGAGCCCGGAGAAGATCCGCAAGTGGTCCTACGGCGAGGTCGAGAAGCCGGAGACCATCAACTACCGCACCCTCAAGCCCGAACGCGACGGGCTCTTTGACGAGCGCATCTTCGGCCCGGTCAAGGACTACGAGTGCGCCTGCGGGAAGTACAAGCGCCAGCGCTTCGAGGGCAAGGTCTGCGAGCGCTGCGGGGTCGAGGTGACCCGCTCGATCGTGCGCCGCTACCGCATGGGCCACATCGAGCTGGCCACCCCGGCGACCCACATCTGGTACGTCAAGGACGTCCCCAGCAAGGTCGGCACCCTGCTCGACCTCACCGCCGGCGAGCTGGAGCAGGTCCTCTACTTTGCCAAGTACATCGTCATCGACCCCAAGGGGGCGATGCTCGAGGGCGAGCCGGTCAAGCGCGGCCAGCTGCTCACCGACGAGCAGTACCGCGAGCTCAAGTTCGGCCGCCAGGAGACCTACTCGATCCCCCGCGGGGTCGACGCCCTGGTCAAGGACGGCGCCTACGTCACCCAGGGCCAGGACCTCGCCCCCGGGGTCCGTTCCAAGATGGAGGGGGTCGCCTTCTACCGCTTCCCCCGCAAGCTCCTGGTCGAGTACCTGGAGAAGGACCGGGCCCACCTGGTGCTGCCGGAGGGCAGCTGGGTCGAGGCCGAGCGCTACCAGAGCGGCGACACCCTGGCCGAGCTCGAGGCCCCCTTCCCCGTGAGCGCCGAGGAGGGCGGGGCGGTGGCCTTCCAGCCGCTCGGCGAGGGCGGTCTGCTGAGGCTCAAGGACCCCGAGAAGGACGAGGTCCGCGAGGTCTACCTGGTCCCCGAGGGGGCCGCGCTCAAGGTCGGCGAGGGAGAGCTGGTCGAGCCCGGCGCCGAGCTTTTCGTCCTCGAGGGCGAGGTCCGGTTGCCGGCCGGGGTAGAGGTCACCGAGCTCGAGGCCGAGCCCGAGGACGGGCGCGTCCACCTCTCGATGACGGTGGTCAGCCGGCGCCAGGTCGTCTACGAGGTCGACCCCCACATGCACGTCCTGGTCGCCGAGGGGGCCCGGGTCGAGAAGGGCGACAAGTTGGTCGGGGCCATCGACCCCGAGGAGGAGATCTACGCCGAGGCCGAGGGCGTCGTCCACCTCCGGGAGCCGGCCTCGATCGTGGTGATGAAGGCCCGGGTCTACCCCTTCGAGGACGACGTCGAGGTCACCAACGGCGACCGGGTCGCCCCCGGCGACGTGCTCGCCGACGGCGGCCGGGTCAAGAGCGAGATCTACGGCCGGGTCGAGGTCGACCTGATCCGGCAGGTGGTGCGGGTCATCGAGTCCTACGACATCGACGCCCGGATGGGGGCGGAGGCGATCCAGGTCCTCCTCAAGGAGCTCGACCTCGATCGCCTCGAGGCCGAGCTCGAGGCCGAGATGCAAAGCCCCTCCCGGGCCAAGCGGGCCCGCGCCCGCAAGCGCCTGGAGGTCGTCCGGGCCTTCAAGGACTCGGGGAACCGGCCGGAGTGGATGGTCCTCGAGGTGGTGCCGGTCCTGCCCCCCGACCTCCGGCCGATGGTCCAGGTCGACGGCGGCCGCTTCGCCACCAGCGACCTAAACGACCTCTACCGCCGCCTGATCAACCGCAACAACCGGCTTAAGAAGCTCCTCGCCCAGGGCGCCCCGGAGATGATCATCCGGAACGAGAAGCGGATGCTCCAGGAGGCGGTCGACGCCCTGATCGACAACGGCCGCCGGGGCAGCCCGGTCACCAACCCCGGCTCCGACCGGCCGCTCCGCTCCCTGACCGACGTCCTCTCGGGCAAGCAGGGGCGCTTCCGCCAGAACCTGCTCGGTAAGCGGGTGGACTACTCCGGCCGCTCGGTGATCGTGGTGGGCCCCCAGCTCAAGATGCACCAGACCGGCCTGCCCAAGCAGATGGCCCTGGAGCTCTTCAAGCCCTACCTCCTCAAGAAGATGGAGGAGAAGGGCATCGCCGCCAACATCAAGGCGGCCCGGCGGATGCTGGAGCGCTCCCGCGACATCAAGGACGAGGTCTGGGACGCCCTGGAGGAGGTCATCCACGGCAAGGTGGTGCTTTTGAACCGCGCCCCCACCCTCCACCGGCTCGGCATCCAGGCCTTCCACCCGGTGCTGGTCGAGGGGAACTCGATCCAGCTCCACCCCCTGGTCTGCGAGGCCTTCAACGCCGACTTCGACGGCGACCAGATGGCGGTCCACCTGCCGCTCTCCCTGGCCGCCCAGTCGGAGAGCCGGATCCAGATGCTCTCGGCCCACAACCTGCTCTCCCCGGCCTCCGGCGAGCCCGTCGCCAAGCCCAGCCGGGACATCATCCTGGGGCTTTACTACATCACCCAGGTGCGGCGGGAGAAGAAGGGGGCGGGCCGCGCCTTCGAGACCCCCGAGGCCGCCCTGGAGGCGCTGGAAAAGGGCGAGCTCGCTCTGAACGCGCCGATCACCGTGGCCGGCGAGGCCACCACCGCCGGCCGCCTGAAGCACGTCTTCGCCAGCGTCGACGAGGCCCTCCACGCGGTGGAGCAGGGGATCATCGACCTCCAGGACCAGGTGACGATCCGGGTGGCGGACGGGCTCAAGCCCACCACCCCGGGCCGGGCCCTCTTCCTCCGGACCCTGGAGGAGGCCCTGGCCGAGGCCGGCGCCGAGCTCCCCGCCGACCTGGTCGACTGGGACCGGCCCCAGGAGAAGAACTCGCTCAAAGAGCTGGTCTACCGCGCCTACCTGGCCCTCGGGATCGAGCGGACCGCGATCCTCCTCGACACCCTCAAGCAGGCCGGCTTCTACTACTCGACGGTCTCGGGGATCACCATCGGGATCGACGACGTCGCCATTCCCGCCGAGAAGCAGGCCCTCCTCGACGAGGCCGACCGGGCGGTCGACCGGATCGAGTGGGCCTACCGCCGGGGCTTCCTCTCCGAGACCGAGCGCAAGGCCCAGATCGTGGCGGTCTGGACCGAGACCACCGACCGCATCACCCAGGCGGTGTTCAGGAACTTCGAGGAGAACTACCCCTTCAACCCCCTCTACGTCATGGCCCAGTCGGGGGCCCGGGGGAACCCCACCCAGATCCGCCAGCTGGCCGGGATGCGGGGGCTCATGGCCAAGCCCTCGGGCGAGGTCATCGAGGTGCCGGTGCGGGCCAACTTCCGCGAGGGGCTCACCGTGCTGGAGTACTTCATCTCCACCCACGGGGCCCGCAAGGGCGGCGCCGACACCGCGCTCCGCACCGCCGACTCCGGCTACCTGACCCGCAAGCTGGTCGACGTCACCCACGAGATCATCGTCCGCGAGCCCGACTGCGGCACCACCGACTTCGTCGAGGTGCCCCTCTTCGTCCGCGACGAGGTCAGCGGCGAGAAGCGGCTGCGGCCCGCCTCCGACCTCGAGCAGGGGCTCTACGGCCGCACCGTCGCCCGCGACTTCGACGCCGCCGGCAAGGCCTTCAAGGAGGGCGAGCTGATCCAGCTCGACGACGTCAAGCGGATCCTCGAGGCCGCCAAGGCCGGCGAGCTCGAGGCGGTGCCGGTCTACTCCCCGCTCACCTGCCGCACCCACTACGGGGTCTGCCAGAAGTGCTACGGCATGGACCTCTCGATGGTCCGGCCGGTCTCGATCGGGGAGAGCGTGGGGGTGGTGGCCGCCGAGTCGATCGGCGAGCCGGGCACCCAGCTCACCATGCGGACCTTCCACACCGGCGGGGTGGCCGGGGTCGACATCACGCTGGGCCTGCCCCGGGTGATCGAGCTCTTCGAGGCCCGAAAGCCCAAGCAGAAGGCGGTGATCAGCGAGATCGACGGCACCGTGCGCGTCACCGAGGAGGACGACAAGCTGATCGTCACCGTCGAGGGCGACGGCTTCCGCAAGGACTACAAGCTCGACAAGAACGTCCGGCTGGCGGTGCGCGAGGGGCAGTTCGTCGAAGCCGGCACCCCCCTGACCCGGGGCGCCGTCGACCCCCACCAGCTCCTCGACGCCAAGGGGCCGGAGGCGGTGCAGCGCTACCTGGTCGACGAGATCCAGCGGGTCTACCGCGCCCAGGGGGTGAAGCTCCACGACAAGCACATCGAGATCGTGGTGCGGCAGATGCTGAAGTACGTGGAGATCACCGACCCCGGCGACTCGCGCTACCTCGAGGGCCAGGTCCTCGAGCGCTGGGACGTCGAGGCCGAGAACGAGCGGCTGATGGCCGAGGGCAAGAACCCGGCCTCCTGGAAGCCGGTGCTGATGGGGGTGACCAAGAGCGCCCTCTCGACCCGCTCCTGGCTCAGCGCCGCCAGCTTCCAGCACACCACCCACGTCCTCACCGAGGCCAGCATCCAGGGCAAGGTCGACGAGCTGATCGGCCTCAAGGAGAACGTGATCCTGGGCAAGCTGATCCCGGCCGGCACCGGCACCGACTTCGTGCGCCACACCCAGGTGGTGGACAAGCGGACGCTGGAGCAGATCCAGGCCGCCCGCCGCGAGGCCGAGGCCGCCATCGAGGCCCCCGCCCCCGAGGAGCGCCCGGGGCTTTGAGCCCGGCGGCGTTCTGGTAAGCTGGGAGGGGTCGGATGAAGGCGGTGTGGCTGGAGGGGGAAGCCGAGGCGCTCCGGGCCCTGGCCCGGCGCTACCCCTACCCCTACCGGCTCTTCGCCGATGAGGAAGGCGGCCACGCCCTCTTGGTCTACGCCGCCGGCGAGGACCTGATCGCCGAGGCCCGGGCCCGGGGGGCCCGGGCCCTGGTGCTTTTGGAGGAAGGATGCGGGAAGAGATCCAGCTCGTCCCCGTAGGCGAGGCCGAGCTCTACGTCGAGGACGTGGGGCCGCTCGACGCCCCCACCTTGGTGGTGGTGCACGGCGGCCCCGGGGGCTCGTCCTACCCGGTGCGGGCGCTCCTCGGCGAGGAGCTCGCCGACTACCGGGTGATCTACTTCGACCAGCGGGGCACCGGCCGGAGCCCCCGCCTCCCCGAGGACCCCCGGCTCTTCACCGTCGACGCCCTGGTGGGGGACCTCGAGGACCTGCGCCACGCCCTCGGGGTCGAGCGCTGGACCCTCCTCGCCCAGGGGTTCGGGGCGGTGATCGCCCTGGAGTACGCCCGCCGCTCGGCCGGCGCGGTCGCGGGGCTGGTGCTGGTGGGGCCCTGGGTCCACTTCCCCTGGTTGGTGCGCAAGCTCTGGCAGAGCTGGGCCGAGGGCGCGCCGCCGGAGGACCCCGAGGAGGCGGTCGCCGAGCTCTTCGCCCAGGTCCCGCCCCGGCGGGCCCTCGACCGGCTGATGTTCCCCACCGCCCACGGCCGGATGCACTACGAGTGGGTGGAGGACGGCGCCCTGCTCGGCCCCGATGAGACCGTGCTGGGGCTCTTCGCCTACAACGGCCTTTGGCGCTTCGACTACACCCCCTACCTGCTCGAGCTCGGCCACCGGCCCTACGTGATCGTGGGGGGGGCCGACGGCACCAGCTACCCCGAGCAGGCCGAGGCGGTGGTCGACCTGGCCGGGGGCGAGCTGGCGGTGATCGAGGGGGCCGGCCACCACCCCTGGATCGACGCCGCCGAACCCTTCCTGGCCGAGCTCTACCGCGCCCTGGACGCCATCCACGCCTACAGCGACGGCTCATGAAGTCCCGGTAGAATCGCATCCATGAGCCCCTCCGACCTCAACCTCTTCGCCGCCTTCGTGGGAGGGATGGCCTCGTTCCTCCTCCCCTGCGTGCTGCCGCTGGTGCCCACCTACCTCCTCTACCTCTCTGGCGAGAAGGGGCGGCCGTTCGTGAACGCGGTCTTCTTCGTCCTGGGGTTCTCGGTGGTCTTCGTGCTGCTCTTTGGCCTGCCCACCACCCTCCTCGGCAACTGGCTCTACAGCGAGAAGGAGCTGCTCGCCCGGGTGGGCGGGGCACTGTTTTTGATCTTCGGCCTCTACATGCTGGGGCTGCGGATCCCCCTGCCCTTCCTCACCGGCGGCGGGGGGGCGGTGGCCCGCTACCAGGGGGACCCCTCCCGGCCGCTGGGGGCCTTTCTCCTGGGGCTGGTGCTGGCGCTCGGGTGGACCCCCTGCATCGGCCCGGTGCTCACCCTGATCCTGGCCATGGTCTTCAACCAGGGCGGCTACCTGGGGCTCCTTTACATCGTCGCCTACACCGTGGGGCTGGCGGTGCCGTTTTTGCTGGTGGCCCTCTTCACCGACCGGGCGGTGGCCTTCATCCGTAGGAACGCCCGGGTGGCCCGCTACGTCGAGTACGCTTCGGGGGCCTTCCTGGTCCTGGTCGGGGTGCTGATGATGACCGGCCTCTGGGCCCAGGCCAGCCACTACCTGGCCCGGTTCGGGGTCTAGCATGCCATCCGGGCCGCTGCTCGAGCTCGAGGGGGTCTGGAAGCGCTACGGCCGGGAGTGGGTGCTCCGCGACGTCAACCTTTCCCTGCAAGCCGGTGAGGCGGTGGCCCTTTTGGGCCCCAACGGGGTGGGGAAGACCACCCTGCTGCGGGTCGCCGCCACCCTCACCCGCCCCCAGCGGGGGACGGTGCGCCTTTTCGGCAAGCCCGCCGCCGGCCTCGAGGCCGAGCGGGGCTGGCTCGTTTACGTCGCCCAGCCCCCGGCCTTCTACCGCCACTTCTCGGGGCTCGAAAACCTCCGCTACGGCCTCGCCCTGATGAACCGCCCCCGCCCCGAGGCCGAGCTCAGGGCGGCGCTGGCGGCCTTCGGCCTGCCGCCGCAGAAACCGGTCGCCGCCTACTCCTCGGGGATGAAGAAGCGCTTGGCGCTGGCCCGCGCCCGCCTGCTCGCCCCCCGGCTTTTGCTCCTCGACGAGCCCGAGACCGCCCTCGATGAGGCCGGCCGGGCGGCGCTCCTCGCCTTGGTCGAGGAGGTGCGGGGGCGGGGGGCGGTGCTGATCGCCACCCACGACCGCGGCTTCGCCCAGCGGGCGGCCGACCGGGAGGTGGTGATGGGGTGAGGCGGATCGTCACCCTGGCCCTTCGCGACCTGCGGCTTGAGCTCCGGGGCCGGGCCGGGCTGTTTTCCGCCCTCTTCTTCCTGGGGGTGGTGCTCCTGATCCTCGGCTTCGCCCTCGGGCCCGAGCCCGCCGACCTGCGGCGGGCCGCCCCCGGGGTCCTCTGGGTGGCGCTCGCCTTCGCCGGCAGCCTGCTCGCCGGTCGGGCCTGGGCGGTGGAGGTCGAGAACGACACCCTGGACGATCTCCTCCTCACCCCGGGGAGCCGGGAGTGGATCTACTGGGGAAAGTTCCTCTTCCTCTGGATCCTGCTCCTCGGTGTCGCCCTCCTGCTCTTGGTGCTGGTGGCCGGGATGTTCTACCTCCCCCTGGAGCGGGGCCCCGGCCTCTTCCTGACCCTGGTGCTGGGGGCCACCGGCTACGCCGCGGTGGCCACCTTCTACGCCG
>Ga0256841_1002583_pt1 | contig 14306 bp, 13 predicted proteins | sample 356308metaG_FD_185971 | JGI IMG/M metagenome (GOLD analysis project Ga0256841, IMG submission 185971) | Hydrothermal vent microbial communities from Mid Atlantic Ridge, Atlantic Ocean - 356-308 | ecosystem: Environmental > Aquatic > Marine > Hydrothermal vents | place: Atlantic Ocean: Mid...
GCCAATGCCCAGTTTCCCAACATGGGCTACCTCGAGACCAACGGCCTGCCACCAGTGAACACGGGTGAAGGCGGGCCACTTTCGGAGACACCAGGCGAGCCCGATCCGGCCCTCGAGCAGGCGCTCCGAACCTGCCAGAGGTCGGCGAGACAGCGCTTGGGAGAGGACTACACCCAGGCCGACGACTCCTTTGACCTGATTCTGGGTGAGTGGTACCAGGTCATTGAAGAGGTGAACTCCTCCGATCAGGTCGTCGCACTGCGGAAGGACTTCTCCTCATGTCTGGTGGATGAAGGTGTGCCACCTGAATTTGCCGGCGATGAATACGGCTTCCTGTCTCACGTGGACGCTCTACTTGTCGCCGCTGATTTCGATCCGGAGGCGGTACGCCGCATTCTCAGGGAGCAGGGAGCCCTGTACATGAAATGCGGGAAGGAGTACCTGACCACCCGGGCCGAACTCCGGGCCGCCAGACGCAGCGACTTCATCCGCAAGTGGGAACCCGACATCAGAATCATCGCCGACTACGTCGACAACCTCCCCCGCTGACACCCCGACGAAGACTCCCATGCACCACCATCACCAACCCACGGGTACGCCCCACGAGGCCGAGGCCGTGATGGTCCACCGGCCATCGACGGAAGGAGTCCGTCCTTGAGATCCAGATCCGCAAAGCTCGTGGGCCTGGGGGTGTTCGTGATTCTGGCCGCCCTCGGTGGGCTGTGGTTCGTCTCCAACTCCTCGGTATCGTCCGAGCAACGCTTGGCCGACGCCGCTCCGCCTCCCCCTCCCGACATCGACGTCGAGATCGAGCAGCGACCACTGCTGGAGGCGGTCACCCTGCGGGGTGAGGTCGTGCCCACCAGCCTGTGGGAGATCGGACTTCCCGCCGGGCGTCCCACCGACGCACCACCACCGGTGGTCACCGGTCTCCCACGGCCGGGGGACCACATCTCGGCCGGTGGCGCCGTGGCCTGGATCGCCGACCGGCCGCTGATAGCCCTCCCCATGGAGATCCCCCTGTACCGGGAGCTGACGGTCGGGGACCGGGGTGAGGACGTCAGACGCCTGCAGGTCGCCCTCACCGAGGCGGGGTTCGACCTGGAGGCCGATGGGAGGTTCGGGCCCGCCACCCGCAGGGCCCTCACGTCCCTTTACGAGGCCGTCGGGGTGAAGCCCCCCAGGGGCAGCCGCGAATCGGGGACGGCGGGAGCCTCCACCCCGGGCCCCGGCGGGACCGGCACCGCTTCGGGGGGAACCCGGTCTCAGCGGGAGACCGTCATCGCCTCACCCGGCGAGCTTCTGGCCGTTGCCGATCTGCCCGCCGACGTGGTCGACGTCCGAGTGGAGCTGGGGGACCTGGCCGGGACCGACGCTCCCCTGCTGTCCCTGACCTCGGGCGGTTCGGCGATCGAAGCGATGGTGGGTCCGGCCCTCGGGGCGGAGATCCGGGAGGGGATGGCGGCCACGGCCACCGACCTGCAGCCTCCGGCCGAACTGGTGGTCGACAGGGTCGAGTTCACCGACACCGGCGACTACGGGATCAGGCTCTCCTCCGGGACGGCGACGCCCGCCATCACCGCTCCCCGGGGCACACCCACCCGTATCGAGGTGGTTGTGGCCGCGTCGGATGGTCCCGTCCTGGCCGTTCCCACCGCGGCTGTCAGAAGCGACGGTGATGGCCCGTTCGTGCGTCTGGTACTTCCCGGGGGTGAGGTCCGGAGGGTCCACTTCACCCCGGGAGCGAGCATCGGGGGCTGGGTCGAGATCCCCGACCCCCCCGCAGGCATCGTGGCCGGTGCGAGGGTGCGGGTCAGTTGACATGGCCTCCACCCCCCTGGTCGAGGCCACTGACCTGGGCAAGACCTTCGCCGGTCCCGTGCCCGTGGAGGCCCTGCGCGACGCCACCCTGACCATCGAGGGGGGTGAGCAGGTGGCCATCGTGGGCCCTTCAGGGTCCGGCAAGAGCACCCTGCTGAACCTCCTCGGCCTGCTGACCGACAGTTCGGCCGGGAGCTACCGCCTCGACGGGTTGGACACCACCGGTCTCTCCGAGCGGCAGCGGGCGTCGCTACGGGCCGAGAGGATCGGTTTCGTCTTCCAGGAGTTCCACCTGATGGGGCCCCGATCGTCCCTGGAGAACACCGAACTGGGGCTCCTCTACCGACGGTTCCCCAAGAGGGAACGGCGGCGCCGGGCCGAGGAGGCCCTGGTGGCGGTGGGTCTGGAGGACCGCATCGGCACCAAGGTGGACCGGCTGTCCGGCGGTGAGCGCCAGAGGGTGGCGATCGCCCGGGCCATCGTGGGAAAACCCCGGCTGCTGCTGGCCGATGAACCCACGGGAAACCTCGACGAGGCCAATTCCATGGCCGTGCTCGACCTGTTCGCCGCCCTCAGGGAGGAGAACACCGCCCAGGTCATCGTCACCCACGACCCTCTCGTGGCCGATCATTGCGACCGGAGGATCACCCTTCGGTACGGGCGGATCGAATCCGGGGGGCCGAGGTGAGGCGACCTACCGTCAGGCGGTCCGGTGTTCGTCCCCTCGACTTTCTGCGCGAGTCCGCCGCCGAACTCTCCGGGCAGCCCGTGCGCTCCCTGCTGACCCTCGTGGGGATCGCCATAGGGGTGTCCTCCGTCGTGGTGAGCGTCCTGCTGGTCACCACCGTCAGATTTCAGGTCTCCGACCAGTTCGACGCCCGACTCGCCACCCAGGTGGTGGTGGCGCCTTCGGGGTCCGATTCGGCCCCGGGCCCCGAGCCGGAGTCCGCGGAGGCCCCCTGGCGGCAGGACGGGGTCGACAGGGTTCGCGCCATCCCCAGCGTCACCGCCGTCGCCTCAACGGTGAGGAGCCAGTTCGATCAGGTGGTCCGCCCCAATGCGCTGGTGGACCCGACCGCCATACCGGAGACGACGGCGGTGTTCGGGGTCGACCCTCTGGCCGTGCCCGAACTCGACGGCGACCTGCGGGGCCCCGGATGGAGCGCCTGGCACGCCGCCCACGCCGAGCGGGTGGCAATAGTGCCCGAGCGGGCCGCCGCCGCCCACGGACTCCAGGGTGTCGAAGTCGGCGACCGCATCTTCATATCCGGCCTGGATTTCACGGTGGTCGGCACGGTCGGCCCCGTGCCGCGGTTGCCGGTCCTGGAAACCGGGATCCTCGTGCCCGACACCACCCTGATCCGCCACTTCGCCGCCGACGCCACCACCCGGAGACTACTGGTGGTGACCCAGCCCGGCGCCGCTCCCGACGTTGCCGAGGTCCTGGCCCCGGCCCTGCTGCCCACTGATCCCGCCGCCCTGGCCGTGTCCCGACCCGTGTCCGACGTCACCCTGCGACAGGCGGTGGACCAGAACCTCACGAACCTCGGTCTGGTACTCGGTCTCGTGGTCGCCGTCATCGGCAGTTTCGCGGTGGCCAACACCTCCCTGGCGTCGGTCATGCGTCGGTACGGTGAGTTCGGACTGCGCCGGGCCCTGGGGGCCTCCCCGTTCCACATAGGCGTCCACGTGCTCACCGACGCCACCCTGCTCGGATTCGGAGGGGGCATGATCGGTGCCGTGGCCGGCGAGGCCATCATGTTGGGGGTGGCGGCCAACCGGCACTGGCAACCCGTCATCGATGTCCGGATCCCGCTCCTGGCCATCGCCGTGGCCACTCTCGTGGGGGCCCTGGCTGGGGCCTATCCGGCCCGGGTGGCGTCTCGCATCGAACCCACCGAGGCCCTTCGTCGCTGACCCCCGGGCGCGCCGGGTGCGACGCCATGCCGCCATGCCGCCATGCCGCCGTCCCGGGAACCGCTGGTCACCGGATGGGAGATCCGCCTCAGTCCGCCCCGGCCGCCAGAACCAGTTGCAGACCCTCGTCCAACGAGGTCCACGGGGACCATCCCAGGACCTCGGCCGCGGTGTCCAGGGGAACCGCCGTACCGTCCCGGTCGAAGGGGCGGGGCAGGGCGGCCTGCACCGGGGAGTCGCTCCCCGCCAGTTCGATCACCCTGCGGGCCAGACGGGCCAGGGTCACCGTGGTGCCCGATCCCACCGGGATGATCGCCCCCGCCGGGGACTCCGCCGCCCGGAACAGGGCGTCGACGGCGTCGTCCACGTACAGCAGGTCACGGGTACGCGAACCGTCCCCGTCGACCCTGAGGGGCTCACCCCGCCGGGCCCAGCGCACGAAGTTGGCCACCACCGGGCCGGCCTCCCCGGGCTGCTGACGGGGTCCGTACACGTTCGTCAGGGCCACGGTGCGGGCGTCGAGGTCGTAGATGTCCCCGTGGACCCGGACGTAGTCGGTGACCGTGTGGGCCGCCACCTGGCTGGGGGTCTCGGGGGGTCGGGCCGCCACCACCGGACCGGAGCACGGTTCGGCCCGGCTGAACAACCCGTGGACGGCCACGATCAAACGGGTACCCGGATTGGCCCGGACCGCCTCCAGCACGTTCAGGGTGCCCAGGATGTTCACGTCGGCGTCGAACACGGGGTCGGCGAGGGATCCCGGACGGCCGACGTGGCCCGCCAGGTGGAATATGGTCCTCGGGCGCCTCTTGCCCACCAGATCGGCGAAGTCGGGGACCCGGACGTCGAAGCGGTGCATCTTGAGGCCACCCGTGCCCCGGGCCTCCTCCAGGTTGGCCATGGAACCGGTGGATAGATCGTCTATGACCTCCACCTCGTGACCGGCGGCCAGGAGACGATCCACCAGGTGGGAACCCAGGAAACCGGCTCCCCCGGTGACCATCACCGGACCGGGCCCGGACAACTCGGCGGTGGCCGGGCTGGAGCTCACCCCGCCACCCCGTCGGGTGAGGGGATCCGCATCCCCTCGATGACCGCTCCGGCGGTGATGGACTCGTTCTCACCGATCACCGATGATCCGGTTATGTGGGCCCCGGCACCCACCCGCACCCCGTGCATCAGGATGGAATCGGTGATGACCGCCCCCTCGCCCACGGACACGTCGGAGAAGATGACCGAACCCGCCACCCGGGATCCCTCGGCGATGGTGGTTCCGGATCCGATGACCGAGTCCGACACCTCGGCCCCGACGTGCACCGTGCCCTCGATGGCCTCCACGGATACCCCCTCCCTGGCCCCGGAGATGATGTCCAGATTGGCCCGGATGAACAACTCCGGCGTGCCGGTGTCCAACCAGTAGGCGTCGGAGGCCATGGCGTACAGACCCCCGGCGTCGACCAGGGCGGGGAAGGTCTCCCGCTCTATGGAGACCTGACGACCGGGCGGGATGGATGCCACCACCGCCGGTTCCAGTACGTAGGTTCCGGCGTTGATGAGGTCGGTCGGGGCCTCCCCGGGAGGGGGCTTCTCCACGAAGGCGGTGACCCGACCGGTCTCGTCGGTGGGCACGACACCGAAGGCGGAGGGATCCTCCACCCGGTGGAGGGCGATCGTGGCCACCGCTCCGGCCCGTCGGTGGAACCTCACCAGTTCGCCCACGTCGAGGTCGGTGAGGACGTCGCCGTTGAGCACCAGGAAGGTGTCGTCGAAGCCGATCTCGTCGGCCGCGAACCTCACGGCACCCGCCGTGCCCATGGGCTCGGGTTCGGTGACGTAGCGGATCGGCAGACCGGCGCAGTGTCCGTCGGGGTAGGCGCTCACGAAGGAGTCGGGCCGGTATCCCAGGGACAGGATCACCTCATCCACCCCGAAGGGGGCCAGTCGCTCCACCACCCACTCGATCATGGGCCGCCCGCAGATGGGCAGCATCTGCTTGGGGGCGGTCAGGGTCAGGGGCCGCAAGCGGGTGCCGAATCCGCCCACCAGAACGAGGGCCTTCACCCCTCAGCCGGCCGTGGTGGTCGTCGTCTCACCCGGGGAGGTGGTGGTGCTGGAGTCCCCGGTGGTGCCCTGATCCCCCCCGGTGTCGGTGCCGGTGCCGCCGTGACCGTCGGGGGTCTCATCGAGGGGCTGATCGGCCGGGGGCAGGCCGATGTACTCCCGCAGGTAGGCGTCGTCGGGTCGTGGGATCTCGTCCACGGGGGTGTCGGCGGGCATGAAGGCGATGGTGAAGAGCTGCCCCTCACCGGGCCGGTTCTGGTCCAGCCGCACCTGGCGCAGGTGATCCTCGAACACCAGTGGAGCCTGGGCGCTGACACTCGCCCACTTGTAGACCTTCAGGACCCCGGGTTGACCGGGGCTGCACTCGGTCTCACCCGACTTGAGGATGCGCCCGTCGGGCAACTCCAGGGTGTCGTCGTCGAACTGGAGCTGAACCTCATCGAAGAAGGCACCGAGGTTGGCGCCCGTGCCGGTGACCGTGGTGGCGAAGGGGTGGATGTGGATGAGGCTGTCACCGTGGGTGTGGATTCCGGTGCGGTCATCGGCGGAGTCGTTGGGGATGGGGTCGACCTGCTCACCGCAGACGTAGAGTTCGTAGGTGGAGTGGAAGTGGTCGCCGATCTGGGGGGCGCTGGAGTCATGGGAACCGATTCGTTCCTGGCGGCCCAGGAAAACCAGTACCACCCCGACCAGCACCACCACGGCCATGGCCACGGGGAACATGAGACTGCGATCGCTTCGACGTGCCGAACGCCCGCCTCCGGCGGCGGCTGCCTTGTGGACCTTCTTGGCCGATGATGATTTCGCCATACGGAGGCTCAAGTTACCGCTTCGGCGATCCAATTCCGCTCCACCCTCCGTCGGGTCCCTACCTGGGCGGTTCCCCCGACCCGATCGCCTCGCCGGTCACCGACTCCGCGCCCCCAGTTCACCGAACAGCCTCTCGTACTCGAGGGCCACGGCGGCGGGGGACAACCAGCTCTCCACGTAGCTGCGGCCCGACCGCCCGAAGCGGACGAGGGCCTCCCGATCGGACAGCATCTCCACCAGGGCGGCGCGGAACGCCGTCGGGTCCTCGGGGGGCACGGACACACCCGCACCGGCGGTCTCCACCACCCGGGAGATCTCCGAGCCCGGATCGACGCTGGCCAGTACCGGGCGCCCCGCGGCCAGAATCGAGAACGTCTTGGAGGGAACGCTGGACCGGGCCAGGCCCTCCCTCAGGAGAACGAGGTGGAGATCGGCCGAGGACAGGACCTCACTGAGCCTCTCCCGGGGCTGATACGGGGCGAACACCACGTTCGGCAGGTCCGCCGCTCGCCGCCGGAGCCCCTCGAGGGCCGAACCACCACCGTTGACCACGAACCGAACGTCGTCCCGCTCGACCATGGAGCGGGCGGCGTCGACCATGAGCTCCAGGGGCTGGGAGAAGCCCACGTTCCCGGCGTACATCACCACCAGCTCATGACCGATGCCCAGCTCCCTGCGGTAGGGGGTCATGCGCGAACCGGGCCGGATGGCGGCGGTGTCCACGAAGTTGGGGATCACCCGGACCCGGGTCGGATCCTCCACCTTGGCCCTGAGGTTCTCCGCCAGATCGTCGGAGAGGACGGTCACCGCCGAGCTGCGGGCGTAGGTGAACTTCTCCAGCCACCGGGCGGCGGAGATGGCCCGGCGCCCCGTGAGGGCCCCGACCTCGATCGCCACATCGGGGAACACGTCCTGGATGTTGAACACCAGGGGCGCCCGCCGGACCACGGCCAACACCTTTCCCGCCAGCCCCAGGGTCAGGGGGGGTGACATGGCCAGGACCACGTCGACCCGACGTCCGGGGAGGCCCACGGTGGTGACCAGGGCGGTGAAGCCCGCGAATGACAGGGCCCGGCGCCACAGGCTGCGCTTGTCGGCCGGGGGGAAGGGGTGAACCCGGGTGATGCGACCCCACCCGGTGTCCTCACGGGCCACGATCCGGCCCTCCCAGCCATCCTCGATGCGGTGCTCGCGGTACCACGGGAGCGAGGTCAGGACCTCCAGATGGTGACCGCGGGCGGCCAGCTCGTGCACGATCCGGGTCATGACGTCCCCGGTCGGGGCGGTGTCGGGCTCGAAATGGGGGCAGACGACGAGGATCCTCACGGCCGCCCCAGGGTAGAGGGCACGGTCAGGCCCCGGGCCCGACCACCAGGTCGTGGAGGGCCTCCCGCCAGGGCCGCAGGGGTCCGATCCCGAACTGGCTCAGCCCCGAGCAGTCGAGGGCGGAGAACCGGGGACGGATCGCCTCCCTGGGGGGCTCGAGGTCGGCGGTGGAGACCGGTCTCACCAGGGCCGGGTCCAGTCCCGCGGCCCGCACCGTCTCCCGGGCCAGCTCGAACCAACTGGCCGTTCCGCTGTTCACCACGTGGTGGATTCCCGAGGCCCCGAGGCCGATCAGCTCCACCAGGACGGGCGCGACGTCGTCCACGAAGGACGGGGAGCCGACCTGATCGTCTACGAACGTCAGCTCCCGCCCGGCCCGGACCAGGTCCAACACGGTGTGGACCACCCCGGAGCCGGTGAGGCCCCGGGGGCCGTTCAGCCAGGCGGTTCGGACAACCAGATCCGAGCCGGCCAACAGTCTCTCGGCCTCCAGCTTGGTGCGGCCGTACTCGCCGAGGGGGGCGGGTGTGTCGCCCGGCAGGTAGGGCCGGTCCGAGGTGCCGTCGAACACGTAGTCGGTCGAGATCAACACCACCCGGGCACCCACCGTCCGGGCAGCGTCGACGACGTTGGCGGTGGCGGTCACGTTCTGCTCCCACGCCCAGCCGGGCTCACGTTCGCAGCGGTCGACCGCGGTGGCCGCCGCGCAGTGCACGATCGTCCCCGGCGCCAGGGCCCCCACCGTCCGGCTGACCCCCATTGCGTCAGTGACGTCCAGCCGACTTCGGACCGGTGAGTGGACGGTGAACCCCCGCTCCGCCAACCGGTTGACCAGCGTACGCCCCAGCAACCCCCCGCCGCCGGTCACCAGGACCGGGCCCGGGGGGCTCATCGGAGGGGACTCGGGGCCGCCCGACGGGGTTCCCACCACCAGCGGTTCGAGCGGTACCACTCCACGGTGGCGGCCAGACCCTCGTCGATCCCCACCTCGGGCTCCCAACCCAGCTCCCGGAGCCTCCCCGTCGATATCGAGTACCGGAAGTCGTGTCCCGGGCGGTCGGGGACCTCGGTGACGTGGCTCGGGTCCCTACCGGTCAGTTCCAGGAGGCGGCCGGTCAGTTCCCGGTTGCTGAGCTCCCGCGAGCCCCCGATGTTGTACACACCACCGGCCACGCCACGTTCCAGGACGGTGAGCAGGGCCGCACAGTGATCGTCGACGTGCAGCCAGTCGCGAACCTGCCGACCGTCGCCGTAGAGGGGCACGTCGTGTCCGTCCATGAGCCGGGTGGCGAAGAGGGGGATGATCTTCTCGGGGTACTGGAAGGGGCCGTAGTTGTTGGAGGCCCGGGTCACCCTCACGTCCAGCCCGAAGCTGCGGTGGTGACTGAGGGCGATCAGGTCCGAGGCCGCCTTCGAGGCCGAGTAGGGCGAGGTTGGACGGAGCGGGTCGTCCTCGGTGAAGGTGCCCTCGACCCGCGACCCGTAGACCTCGTCGGTGGAGACGTGCAGGAAGGTCCGCACCCCCACCGTCAGGGCCACATCGCACAGCACGTTGGTTCCGAGGCAGTTGGTCCGCATGAACACGTCGGGGTCCACCAGCGATCGGTCGACGTGGCTCTCCGCCGCCAGGTGCATGACGACGTCGCATCCCGACATCGCGGAGGTCACGACCGCCCGGTCGGTGATGTCACCGGGTACGAAGCTCACCCTAGGGTCCTCGACCAGGTCGGCGATGGTGTCACGACCCCCGGCGTAGGTGAGGGCGTCCAGGATCACCACCTCGTGGGTGGTGTCGGCGAGGAGCCGCCGGACCAGGTTGGAGCCGATGAACCCGGCCCCGCCGGTGACCAGCACCCTCACCGGTTCAGGCCCTCAGACCGTGGTGGGGCATCAGGGCCGGGTCGATGGCCTCCCGGCGCGGATTGGTGCGGTCTCTCTCGGACAGCAGGGGTGAGGCGACGCCCCAGTCGGCCCCGACCTGCGGATCGTCCCAGGCCAGCCCCAACTCGTCGGCGGGGTTGTAGTAGCCATCGACCAGGTAGGTGAGGATGACGTCGGTGAGGGCCGAGAAACCGTGGGCGACCCCCGGTGGGATGTACACCCCGAGGGGTTCCTCGGCCGACATGTCCACCACCAGGGTGTTCCCGTCGGTCTCCGACCCCGAGCGCAGGTCGTGGAGGACCAGTCGGGCCCGCCCCACGATGATGTGGAAGTAGTCGGCCTGGTGGAGGTGGTAGTGCAGACCGACCACCGACCCCGCCGATCTCTGGGCCCGGTTGGCCTGGAGCATCTCGTGCCCGCAGTCGGGGAGCCACTGTCGACGGAAGGTCTCCACGAAGAATCCCCGCTCGTCGGAGTACACCTCGGGGACCAGGAGACGCACTCCGGCTATCCGGTCGGAATCGGTGATCCTCACCACGGTCGGGCTCCCGGCCGGGAACGGGCCGAGGCCCACCCTCGGTGGTCGTGGCCAGTTCCGGTGTGGTGACTGTCGGGGAAGTCGGGCAAGGAAGTGTCTCCGGGTCGGGGCCGAGGTGTCCTGACACCGTCGGGATCACCACCATTGGGAGTCGGCCGCGGGAGCCGGGCGGAAACCGGTTTGACCGAGCCGTCCGCCGACCCCTTGGGACCCGCGTTACGTCGGGGCCACCCCCCGATCCCGTCCGGAGCCACCTTCCGCGGGGTCCATCGCCGCAGTCCAACCAGACCCGGCCCATCGGCCGGTTACAACCCCGGGACACCGGCCGACAGGTCGCACCATGTACGAACGGTTCCCCCGATCTCACGGCGCGGCGCCACGGTCATGAAGGGGGTCATCCTGGCCGGAGGCACCGGATCACGTCTCCACCCCCTGACCGCCGTGGTCAGCAAGCACCTCCTGCCGGTGCACGACAAGCCCATGATCTTCTATCCCCTGGCCACCCTGCTCGAGGGCGGGATCTCCGAGGTGCTGGTGATCTCCACACCCCGGGACCTGCCGGCCTACCGGACCCTGCTCGGCGACGGGACCCGTCTGGGCATTCGTATCGGGTATGCGGTCCAGAACCGCCCCTCAGGTATCGCCGAGGGGGTGCTCCTGGCCGAGGAGTTCTGTGCGGGGGAACCCATGGCCCTGATCCTCGGCGACAACGTCTTCCACGGTCCCATCGGTCTGGATCTGGTGCACTCCGGTTTCGCCGAGGGGGACGGGGCGGTGGTCTGGGGCTTCCCGGTCCCCGACCCCGAACGCTTCGGTGTCGTCGCCCTCGATGAGCGGGGGACTCCCGTGGAGTTGGCGGAGAAACCGGAGAACCCCAGGTCGAACCTGGCGGTCACCGGCCTCTACGTGCTCGACCGAACGGCTCCCGAGCGGGTCCGGGCCCTGAGTCCGTCCCGACGGGGTGAGCTGGAGATAACCGACCTGAACCGGGCCTACCTGCGCGACGGAGCCCTGAGGGTGGTGGACCTGACCTCGGCCGGGGATGTGACCTGGCTGGACGCCGGAACCCCCACCGCACTTCTCTCGGCCTCCACCACCATCGCCACTCTCGAGGGCTACGAGGGGAGACCGATCGGCTGCCCCGAGGAGGTCGCCTGGCGCCGGGGCCACATCGACGACACCGGTCTGGCCCGGGCCGCGGCCGACCTGCCCCCCGGCCCCTACCGAGACCGCCTGGAGGCTCTCCTCACCCTCGACCTCACCCACCCCCGATCTATACCCGCCCAACGCGCCCCTGACGACCACCAAACGGGCACAGATCCGAGAAGCCCCGATCTATACCCGCCCAACGCGCCCCTGACGACCACCAAACGGGCACAGATCCGGGAGGGGTGGGGGGGTCAGAGGAGTTCGCGGTAGACGTCGACGGTCAGTTGGGCCGTTCGTTCCCATGAGTAGTCCCGGGCCCTCTCCAACCCCGACACCGCCATCGTCTCCGCCGTGTGGGGTGACTCCAGCACCGAGGCCAGGGCCGCGGCCACCTCGTCAACCGAGGTGGGATTCACCCCCACCACGGCCCGCCCCCCGATCTCGGTCATGGCGCTGTCAGCGCTGGTGACCACAGGGGTGCCGTGGGCCATGGCCTCCAGCACCGGCAGACCGAACCCCTCGTCCAGGCTGGGGTAGCAGAACACCGAGGCCAGCTCGTAGAGGGCGGCGAGATCCCCGTCGGACACCCGCCCCAGTGCCCTGACCCTGGTCCTCACCCCTTCGGGCAGCTCCGCGAGACGATCACCGAGGGACTCCTTCCACCCCCGGGGCCCGGCCAGGACCAGCTCCACATCGGGGTCCCTCCCCGCCAGGACCCCGAAGGCACCGAGGACCGTCGCCAGGTTCTTGCGGGGTTCGGCCGTTCCCACCGACAGCACGAACCTCCGATCCGGATCCATTCCCATCCTGGACAGCCGGACCTCCGACGACTCCCTCGAGGGCCGTTCCACGTCCATCCCCAGGGGGACGACCCGGGCCACATCGGTGGAGAGCCCGGCGTCAACGGCCAACCCCAGGGTGCGCTCCGATGAGCAGAGCACACGATCGGCCCTACGGACCACCCGGGACCACATCCTCCGGTAGAGACGCAGGGCCCGGGCCGGGAAATCACCCGGTCGGGTCACGAATGCCATGTCGTGGAGGGTCACGACCAGAGGAACATCCGGGTCGGGTGCGGGCAGCATCGGGGAGTGCAGCAGATCCACCGCCGGTGCCCTCCGGGGCAGTCGGGGGCGCCCCGTGCGGGACCAGGATTCGTAGAGCAGAACCCGGGGAAGGCCGTAGGCCACGGCGCCCGCCACCGGGTCATCGGCCGTGGTGTCTCCGGCTCCTCCCCCGTGACGGGCCAGGAGCGGAATCAGGGTCACGTCGGGACGCCACGACAGTTCACGGGCCAGGGCGGCGGTGGCCACACCGGTTCCACCCGGCACCCGGTGCCGGAGGGGCTCGACCACCAGAGCCACTCGCACGGATTCGGCCATCGGGCCATGATGCCAGCCCCGGCCCCTTCCGGGGGGACCGCGGCCACTCCCCAAGTGGAACCTCCGACCCCGCCGGCGGCCGCGCTCAGTGGCTCGCCTACTCAGTCGGGGTTGCCGACCAACCAGTCGGCGGTGAGACGGAGACCCTCCCTCAGGGGCACTCGTGGCTCCCAGCCCCCGGTGACCCGGCGGGCCAGACTGATGTCCGGCCGCCGACGGGTCGGGTCGTCCTCGGGTAGGGCCCGATGGACGATCTCCGAGCTGCTCCCCGTCACCTCCAACACCATCCGGGCCAGTTCGTTGATCGTGTACTCGTCGGGATTGCCCAGGTTCACCGGACCCACGTAGTCGCTCCCGATCAGGGCCATCAGTCCCTCGACCAGATCATCGACGTAACAGAAGCTCCTGGTCTGCTCACCCGAGCCGAACACGGTGAGGGGCTCCCCGGCCAGGGCCTGGGCCAGGAGGCTGCTCACCACCCGGCCGTCGGAGGGCCGCAGTCGGGGGCCGTAGGTGTTGAAGATGCGGGCGATCCGGACGTCCATGCCGTGGGCCCGGTGGTAGGCCATGGTCATGGCCTCGGCGAACCTCTTGGCCTCGTCGTACACACCACGGGGACCCACCGGATTGACGTGACCCCAGTAGGACTCGTCCTGGGGATGGCGTTCGGGATCCCCGTAGACCTCCGAGGTCGAGGCCAGCACGAAACGGGCCCCCTTCTCCCGGGCCAGGCCCAGGGCGTTGTGGGTACCCAGGCTGCCCACCTTGAGGGTCTGGATCGGCAGATTCAGGTAGTCGATCGGCGAGGCCGGTGAGGCCATGTGGATCACCACGTCGACCGCCCCGGGAATCCACACGTAGTTGGTCACGTCATGGCGATCGAACCGAAAGGCCTCGTTCCCGAACAGGTGCTCGATGTTGGCCACCCGGCCCGTGGCCAGGTTGTCGACGGCCACGACGGTGTGGCCCTCCGCTATCAGCCGGTCGCACACGTGGGAGCCGAGAAACCCCGCTCCCCCCGTGACCACGATCCTCACGGCTTGCCCAACCCCCGGATGGCGAAGCCACGCCGCCGGAGATCGTTGGCGTCGAGGATGTTGCGGGTGTCGATGATGTTGGGGGCCGACATGACCTCGGCCACCCGGTCGAAGTCCAGCCAGCGGAACTCGTCCCACTCGGTCAACAGGATCACGCACTCCGCTCCGGTCGCCGCCTCCAGGGCGGAGTCCACGACCTCCAGACCGTTCACCGAACGGTTGACGGCGGGGTCGTAGCAGGAGAGGACCGCCCCCCGCTCCTGCAGCCGGCCGGCCACCTCCAGGGCCGGGCTCTCCCGGAGGTCATCGGTGTTGGCCTTGAAGGTGAGGCCCCACACTCCGATCCTCACCCCGTCCACGGAACGACCGAGATGGTGCTCCACC
>Ga0256841_1002584_pt1 | contig 14305 bp, 10 predicted proteins | sample 356308metaG_FD_185971 | JGI IMG/M metagenome (GOLD analysis project Ga0256841, IMG submission 185971) | Hydrothermal vent microbial communities from Mid Atlantic Ridge, Atlantic Ocean - 356-308 | ecosystem: Environmental > Aquatic > Marine > Hydrothermal vents | place: Atlantic Ocean: Mid...
TTGTAATAACAAAAAATACAATAAGTATAAGTTGTCTTGAAAGATATATTATGATGATAATAACCTTATCAAGGTGCTAAATTTAATGAAAGTTTAATGTGTTTGCCCTGCTATAAAGTCAATTAAATCCAAAAAAATATTTTTCATTCCTAAATATTTTGAGTTTACATTATTATTGTATATTTGTCAGTTAAAAGTGTTTTCGCTCAGGTTTTTTCTGAGCAAATGGATAGGGTATTAATTTTATTAATTGATACTCAGGTAGATAACGGAATAATTAAGTATTCCAAATGAAATAATAACAATGAAAATAGAAACTTGTGATATACAAATCCCCGACAAAAAAAAGCCGGGTTGTTCAAAAATAGGAACTTGCGATATGGGTTCGTGTACCAAATTAACCACATTTGATTGGTTAAGCGATGTCCCTTTGGCTGATGGTCAAACCCCATTTCCTTATGTCGAAGTACGTTTTAAAAATTCAAGAAAAGATTTTTTTCGTCATAACGACTTGGAATTAAACATTGGCGATGTTGTTGCTGTTGAGGCAACATCTGGACACGATATTGGCGTAGTAAGTATGATTGGCGAAATGGTACGCCTTCAAATGAAAAAGAAAAAATATGACCCCGAAACCAAAGAAACTCTGAAAGTTTATCGTAAAGCATCGCAACGAGATATTGATAAATGGCAAAGTTTAAGGCTGAAAGAAGAGGAAGTGAAGTACAAATCACGCGAATATGTGATAAAAAACAATCTTCAAATGAAAATTTCCGATGTTGAATTTCAAGGAGATGGAACAAAAGTAACCTTTTATTACACCGCAGAAAGTCGCGTCGATTTCAGACAATTAATCAAGGATTTGGCAAGGGAATTTTCAACACGTATCGAGATGCGACAAATCGGTTACCGTCAAGAAGCCGCACGTTTGGGTGGAATTGCTTCGTGCGGGCGTGAGCTCTGTTGTTCCACTTGGTTAACGGACTTTCGCAGTGTCAGTACTTCGGCAGCCAAATATCAACAACTGTCATTAAATATGCAAAAATTGGCAGGGCAATGTGGCAAACTTAAATGTTGTTTAAATTTTGAATTGGATTCTTATTTAGATGCGCTTAATGAATTCCCTTCTCAACACAAAAAATTGATAACAGAAAAAGGAAATGCCAAACTGATAAAAACGGATATATTCAAAAAATATTTATGGTATGCCTACGTTGATACCAAAGAAAACGGCAATACTTGGCATAAATTGAGTTTGGAACAAGTCAATGAAATTATCGAACTCAACGATCAAGACCAAAAAGCAAGCAGTTTAGAAGAATATTCAGGCGATTTGGCATTGCAGGAAATAGTACCTGTTAATAACTTTGAAAATGTTGTAGGACAAGATAATATCAATCGTTTTGACGAAAAAAGACCAAGAAGAAAAAAACGTAAAAAACGCAGAAAAAATAACAATAACAAAAACCATAATCCACAAAATAATAATCAAAACTCTAATAAAAACAGAAGAAGAAAACCCAATAACAGCTCTAAAAACAACAAGAATAATGAAAAATAGTTTTGGCGTAATTTTGTTGATATTTTTGATGTCCGCTTGCAATCAATCAAGAATAGCCAAGCAGACTGTACTTGATTTACCTAATAATGGTTGGGCTAAAAACAGGGAAATAAAGCTTAATTTTAAACCTGAAAAAGGACAAAGCTATGATTTATATTTTTTATTGAGAAACGACACACAGTACCCATATAGCAATATATTTTTGATAGCAGATATTTCAAATAAACAACAACAAATAATCGACACACTGGAATATGAAATGGCTGATGCACAAGGCAAATGGTTAGGCTCGGGGTTTGGCGAAATGAAAGAAAGCAAACTGTTATACAAGAAAGATTTTCAATTTAAAGATACTTCCAATTATACGATTTCAGTGCAACAAGCCGTTAGAAAAACAGGTAACATCAAAGGGGACAGCATTTTAACGGGTATAAAAACAGTCGGTATAATTATTGAAGAAGCAAATCATAAATAACAAACAACACGATAAATGGCTAAAAAGAAACAAACAACAAATTACGGAAAATATGTAAAAATATTTTGGGGTCTATATTTTGCAGGAATACTATTCGTTGCATTAATATTATTTCTGGCTTCAAAAGGCGTATTCGGTTTTATGCCGGATTTTGATGTTTTGGAAAACCCGAAATCCAATTTATCTACTCAAATATTTTCAGAAGACGGTAAAGTTATTGGTAAATTTTATTTAAAAGAAAACCGAACTCCTGTCCGTTTTGATGAACTTTCTCCTTGGTTACCCAAAGCACTGGTAGCAACCGAAGACGAACGTTACTATGAACATTCCGGCATTGATTTTCGCGGTTTAACTCGTGCCGTTTTATATTTAGGTACAAAAGGCGGAGGAAGTACAATTACGCAACAATTATCAAAATTATTATTTCACAGACGTGAACACAAGAATTTTATACAAAAAGTCTTTCAGAAAATCAAGGAACAAATCATCGCTGTTCGTTTGGAAAAACAATATACCAAAGATGAAATTATTGCAATGTATCTCAATCAATTCGATTGGTTAAATCAAGGTGTAGGGATTAAATCGGCATCACGAATTTACTTCAACAAGGAACCGAAAGATTTAAAACCCGAGGAAGCCGCTGTTCTTATTGGTATGCTCAAAAACCCTGCTTTTTTTAGACCGATTAGCAAAAAAGAACGCACCAAAAAACGCCGTAATGTTGTGTTTCATCAAATGGCAAAAAATAATTTTATAACTGAAAAACAGAAAGATTCTCTACAAAAACTACCTTTAAAACTCAATTTTCGCCCCGAACGACACGATGAAGGAATGGCTACTTATGTCAGAGAATACATCAGACGTTTTGTAACCAAATGGGCAAAAGATCATCCTAAGGAAGATGGTAGCAAATACAGCATCTATACCGATGGTTTAAAAATATACACAAGCATAGATTCTCGCCTACAAGCCAATGCCGAAGCCGCCGTTAAAGAGCGGATGAAAGCCTTGCAAACGGTGTTTGATAAGCAAGCAAAAAAATATAAAAATGCACCGTTTTATTTTCCAAAACTGAATGCCAAAGAAACACAAAAAGAAATCAAGAAAATTATGCGTCAAGGTATGCGACGTTCCGAACGTTGGCACGCTTTGAAAAGACAAGGTTTAAGCGATAAAGAAATCGAAAAAAGCTTTTATAAAAAAACAAAGATGCGTCTATTCTCTTGGAAAGGAGATATTGATACATTGATGACCCCCTATGATTCTATTCGTTATACAAAAAAATTCTTTCACGCCGCTTTAATGTCAATGGAACCATCTACCGGACACATCAAAGCTTGGGTTGGCGGTATCAATTTTAAGCATTTTAAATACGACCACGTTAAACAAGGTGCGAGACAAGTCGGGTCAACTTTTAAACCCTTTGTTTATGCAACTGCCGTCAATCAAAAACACCTTTCGCCTTGTGATGAGTTTCCTAATATCCCTTATACCATTGAAGCAGGTCGTTGGGGACTTTCAAAACCTTGGACACCAAAAGGCGATAGTTACGGCGGAAAACTAACGCTGAAAGAAGCACTGGCACGTTCCATCAACCCGATAACAGCACAGCTCATAGATATGACAGGACCACAACCGGTCGTCGATTTAGCTCATAATTTGGGCATCAAAGCCAATATTCCACCCGTGCCATCCATAGCACTTGGAACGCCGGAAATATCCTTGTATGAAATGTTAGGTGCATTAAACGGATTTAGCAACAAGGGAGTCTATGTTGAACCCTATGTCATCACTAGAATTGAAGATAAAAACGGAGTTGTTCTTTATCAAAAAGTGCCTAAGACAAAAGATGTTTTGAGTCGTCAAATTGCTTATACGGTCATTAATTTGATGGAAGGCGTTACACAATACGGAACAGGTTCGCGTTTAAGAGGTTCTTGGGCAAAAAACAACAGGTTTTATAAAGAAATGATGACGGGTTATCCTTATGATTTTAAAAACGAAATAGCCGGAAAAACAGGTACAACGCAAAACCATTCAGACGGTTGGTTTATGGGAATGGTGCCTAATCTAACAACCGGTGTTTGGGTAGGAGCAGAAGATAGAGCCGTTCATTTTAAGAGCATTAAATACGGACAAGGCGCATCAATGGCACTGCCAATCTGGGGATTATATATGAAAAAGAATTATGCCGATAAGGAGTTGGGAATTTCAACAAAACCTTTTCCAAAACCCGGAAATTTAGACATCAATTTGGATTGTAACAAAAAAGATAACAATAAAGGTGATAAAGATAAACCTAAGGATAAACCCGATGATAATTCTGATGATTTAGATGGTTAAGTTTTTTTTTAAAATATGGTATATCTTTGCACTATGACTAAATTACTTGGAATAGATTACGGAAAAAAAAGAACAGGAATTGCCGAAACCGATGATTTACAGATTGTTGCAAGTGGATTAACGACGGTTGAAACAGCAGATTTATTGGATTTTTTAAAAGATTATTTCAGTAAAAATGAAGTAGAAAAAATAGTTATTGGCGAATCTTTGGATTTAGAAGGAAATGCAAACCCGATTGAAGAAGATATCCAAAAATTTATTGAAATTTTTCAAAAACGCTATCCAAATATCGAAATTATTCGTGAAGATGAAAGATATACTTCCAAAATGGCTTTTGAAGCAATGATAAAAGGAGGTTTAAAAAAGAAAAAACGTAGAAATAAAGCTATGATTGACCAAGTAAGTGCGGCACTCATATTGCAATCATATTTATACAAATAAAATTATACAAATGAAATTACCGGTAATGGCTTATGGTATGCCACTTTTAAGAAAAAAAGGAAAAGAAATCAGTTCGGATTATCCCAATTTACAAAAACTGATTGACGATATGTTTGAAACCATGTACGATTCAGAAGGCGTTGGTTTAGCCGCCCACCAAATCGGCAAACCTGTTCTTTTGTTTGTAATTGATGCCGAACCCTTTGCTAATCTGGACGATGTTTCAAAAGAGGAACAAGAACAACTCAAAGGAAAACGTGTGTTTATCAATGCTAAAATTTTGGAAAGAACAGGTAAAGAAGTAAATTTTACAGAAGGTTGTTTGAGTATTCCCGGCATCAATGAAGATGTCAAACGAAAAGAAAATATAAAAATAGAATATTACGACCGTGAATTCAATAAACATGTCGAAGAAATAGGCGGATTACTTTCACGCGTCATTCAACACGAATATGATCACACACAAGGCATCATGTTTACAGATCACTTGAGTCCGCTTAAAAAACGCTTGATAAAACGAAAATTAGAAAATATCAGTAAAGGAAAAGTCGATGTTGCTTATCGAATGAAATTTCCTAAAAAATGATTTATTGAACTTAACCCGAATTATTCATACATTTTCTATTACAAAGCCAAACTACCTGCTATAATTGGAAATGCTCAAAATTTATTTAGCTCAAAATTGGGCTACAATTCCTTCACTAAAAAACTTCTGCGCTTCCCAATTTTATTGGTATTTTGACTTTTCATAACGAAAACCTATGAATTTTTTCATCTAACTAATCGGATTACTCGCTGATATACAAATAATTATGTTTTTATTAATTACTTTTTCCATCGATGAAAAAGTAACAAAAAATCTAGGCTGACGAGTATTTTTCTAAATTTTTTGTTCATTTCACTAAACTGTCTGAACTCGGTTGAATAATTTTTCTAAATAGGACATTAACGTAACCTCAAACAGCAGACAGTTTTACGTTTCATTCACTTCAAATTTTACGAAAAATCCTCGTATGCCGAAAGGCTTATTCATTGGTCTGTAATAGAAATAATTTATCTCTAAAAGTTAGAAATTTTATGCTACTTTTTCTAAAGTCTTGTAATTCGGGTTAAATCCTTGTAACAAATAACGTATGCTTATCGTTATTATATTTGATTGTTAAATTGAGAAAATAGGAGAAAATGAATCTGATAGAATTAAAAGACATACAACGACATTTTAAAATGGGACAAGAGGTTGTCAAAGCACTTCGGGGCATTGATTTGAATATTAAAAAAGGGGAATATGTGGCTTTAATGGGACCTTCCGGCTCAGGAAAATCTACATTGATGAATTTATTAGGCGCTTTGGATACACCAACTTCGGGAAAATATAAATTAAATGGTAAAGAGGTTGAAAAACTAAGCGATAAAGAACTAGCTGAAATAAGGAATAAAGAGATTGGTTTTGTCTTTCAAACTTTTAATCTGTTACCTCGAACCACTGCTTTAGAAAATGTAGCTTTACCATTGGTTTATGCCGGTTTTTCAAAATCAAGACGAACAGAAAGAGCTAAAACTGTTTTAACACAAGTCGGTTTAAAAGACCGTATGACACACAAACCCAATGAGTTATCAGGTGGACAAAGACAGCGGGTTGCCGTAGCTCGCGCACTCGTCAATCAACCTTCAATCATACTTGCCGATGAACCTACGGGAAATTTGGATTCCACGACTTCCGAAGAAATTATGGAATTGCTTGACAATTTACACCAAAAAGGCAATACCATTATTTTAGTAACTCACGAAGAAGATATTGCGCAACACGCCGATAGAATTATCCGTTTAAAAGACGGACTGATTGTGAGTGATGAAAAGAATATCAAATAAAATTATACTAAAATCGAATTTCTATAAGTTTTTTTATACTAAAAACAATGAAGTATCAAAAAGATTATAGTATTTTTACCTAAAATATAATATTTTCTTATGGAAGAATTAAATAGGATGCCCTTATTGGGAGAAAAATTTCCAAAAATGGAAGTCCAAACAACACAAGGGCAAATGACGTTACCCGATGATTATGAAGGCAAGTGGTTTGTGCTGTTTAGTCACCCTGCTGATTTTACACCCGTTTGTACGACTGAATTTATTGCTTTTGCAGAAAAATATGACACGTTTAAAAAATTAAATATAGAATTAATAGGACTTTCCGTCGATCAAGTATTTTCTCATATTAAATGGATTGAATGGATAAAAGATAAGTTTAATGTTAGAATTCCTTTTCCAATCATTGCCGATAGTTCTGAGGGCATATCAAAATCATTGGGAATGATACATCCAAACAAATCACAAACCAATACGGTTAGAGCCGTTTTTGTAGTTGATAATTGGGGATATTTAAGGCTTATGTTTTACTACCCACAAGAAATAGGACGAAATATGGATGAGATTTTAAGGGCTATTAAAGCGATGAAAGTAACAGATACTTATGATGTTGCTACACCTGAAAATTGGCCATATAATGAATTTTTGAAAAATAGTCTGATTTTACCCCCGCCAAATAATCGAAAAGATGCAAAAGAAAGATTGGAGGAAGAAGAATGTTTTGATTGGTGGTTTTGTTATAGAGAATGGTTTGATAATTTCAATGAGATATAAATTTTTCTTATAATCTTATTTGATAAAAAGATAGCGAAAATAAGAAAATAGATGCAATTTGGTATAAATTTGCAGTAGAAAACAATAAAAAATATAATATTATGGAAGAAATAACAAGAATGCCCTTATTGGGAGAAAAATTCCCAAAAGTACAAGTTCAAACAACACATGGACAAATGACATTACCCGATGATTATCAAGGAAAATGGTTTGTTTTATTCAGCCACCCTGCTGATTTTACGCCTGTTTGTACAACTGAATTTGTTGCCTTTGCGCAAAAATCAGATGAATTTAAAAAATTAGGTGTCGAATTAATCGGACTTTCCGTTGATCAAGTATTTTCTCATATCAAATGGGTAGATTGGATTAAAGAAAACCTGAATATTGAAATTCCTTTTCCTGTCATTGCCGACAGTGCCGAAGGCGTATCAAAAGCACTAGGAATGATTCACCCCGGAAAATCAAGTAGTAATACAGTACGTGCCGTATTTGTTGTTGATCCAAAAGGAAATCTAAGGTTAATGATTTATTACCCACAAGAAATCGGACGTAATGTTGATGAAATAATCAGAGCTGTAATAGCCTTACAAACTTCTGATAGGTTTGGGGTTGCAACTCCTGAAAACTGGCCAAATAATAATTTAATCGGTGATCACATTATCATACCTCCGGCTTCGGACGTTGAAACTGCTGAAAAACGAAAAGGAAAAGACGGCTGCTTCGATTGGTGGTTCTGTCATAAAGAATTATAGAATTTTAAATTCACACACAAACAAAAAACCTCTCAAAAATTTGAGAGGTTTTTTTAATATTTTTTGTGTGTAGAAGTTTTTCGTGTTATGCCAAAAACACTTCAAATAAATTTAAGCAACACTATTATCATATAAATATTTTTGAAACTCTATAAACAAGGAGCTTATATCTTTAACATCACCTAAAACATTTAGGGCATCTTGTAGGGATTCGTATTTGGTTTGTAACAAAATAGGTAGTTTTTCTTGGTCTAATTCGGTTACACCTGCTTCTATATATTTTTTAAGAACAAAATCTATAAACTCTTTTTGTTTTTCATTTAGCAAGGCAAAAATAGTGGCTTTGGCTCTGTTGGCACGTTCTTCCCTTGTTATCGGTTTAAAATCGCTGTTAAAAACATATTCTAAAACATCAAACAAATCGCTTTTTTCTGCATCAATCAAAGTTTTAAGGTTTTTTAATTCTTCTTTACCAAAACCGGCTTCACCTAGTTTTTGCAATAATGTTTTTCGTGTAACAGGGTTACTCCAAATCTTTTTTAATTCTTCTTCATTTTTAAAGAATTTTGGCAATTCGCCAAACAAATTTTCTAAAAATTCCTGTGAACTTATGGGTATCCCTTCTGCACTATAAAACAAAGTAGCAATCATATGTTGTATTTCTCTTTCTTTGCCGTCTTTAAGTTTAATTTTTATTTTTCTAGGTCTTTCAAGTGGTTCATTTATAATTAAATCATCTTCGGAGGGTTCATTTATTGTTTGATTTCCAGGTTCATTTGGTTCATATATTACAGGTTCGAGGGGTTCGCCGTCCCATTCTGGGTCATTAAAATGATGATACGCATTGACAAAATCATAAATAGTAAAAAACTCTTTGCCTTCAAAAATACGAGTGCCACGTCCTACTATTTGTTTAAATTCTATCATTGAATTTACCGGACGTAACAAAATAATATTACGAACATTCCGAGCATCAACACCAGTTGATAATTTTTGTGAAGTTGTTAATATTGTTGGAATTGTTTTTTCGTTATCTTGAAATTCTCTCAAAAACTGTTCGCCTATTTTTCCGTCATTTGCTGTTACTCGCACACAATAGTTTACTTCGACAGGCTCAGTAATCTTATTATCCTCTATCCTATTCTCCACAAACCGGCTGTTGAGCTTGTCGAAACGGTATTGGTTGATTAAATCTCTTACAATAGCGGCGTGTTCTTGTGTTCTACAAAAAACTATGGATTTGTCATTTTGATTAATTTCATTCATAAAAATTTTAACCCTTTTTTCTTCTCTTTCTTTGATTTGTATAATCCGGTTAAAATCTTTTTCTTCATAAACTCTTCCTTGTTCTACTTCGCCTTCCAGAATTTTATCTTCATCAGTATAAACATATTCATCAAGGGTTGTTTGTATGCGTTTAACCTTAAAGGGCGTTAAAAATCCATCGTTTATTCCTTCTTTTAAAGAATAGATATATACAGGTTCGCCAAAATAGGCATAAGTATCAACATTTATATCTCGTTTGGGGGTAGCCGTTAAACCCAACTGAACAGCAGGGCTGAAATAATCCAAAATTCCACGCCAATTACTTTCATCATTTGCACCTCCTCTATGACACTCATCAATAACAATAAAATCAAAAAAATCTTGTGGATATTCGCCAAAATATCCTTCGGCAAGCTCAGGAACATTTATGTCGGCAAGCTCAGGAACATTTATGTCGGAAAGCTCAGGAACATTTATGTCGGCAAGCTCAGGAACATTTATGTCGGCAAGCTCAGGAACATTTATGTCGGCAAGCTCAGGAACATTTGTGTCGGCAAGCTCAGGAGCTTTTGACTCTACGAATTTAGCAATCTTTGGTTCATTATTTTTTGATTTGGATAGTTGTTTTAATAATTCAATATCATTATTTATCAGAGCTATTTTTTTTGCTCTGCTCCATTTTTGAATTTGTTTCTCTCTATTGAATGCTTTATCAATTCTATCAAAAGTCTCATAATAAACCAATTTCACTGGTAAATGAAGTTTTGTATATTTAGCTCCTTCACCTGATTTATGTTGCTTTAATCTTCGTGTTAAATTCTTTGTGCTTCCAACATAAAAACTATCATCATTGCATTGCAAAATGTACATATAAGCATAGGCATCTTTAATTGTTTCAACTTCTTTAAATTTAATTTCATTCTGTTCGATTGGTGCTATTGGTGAGCTTGATGTGTTTGGTGAGCTTAATGCGGTTGGCGAGCTTAAGCTTGATGCGGTTGGTGAGCTTGTCGAACCACCGCTCATAAAAGTTTGAAAAATTGTAAAAAATATACTGCCATTTGTAGGCACTTTTCCTCTTTTTCTGATTTCATCGGGTTTTATTCTGATTTTGGCATCATCGGGGAAAGCTGAAAACGAATTGTATGCTTGGTCTGCCAAAATATTGCGGTCTGCCAAAAACAAGATACGTGGCAATCTTTTTTTATAATTGTTGCCTTTTGTTGCCGAAAGATTCCAACGGGTGTGAAACAATTTCCAAGCAATCTGAAAAGCAATAGCTGTTTTTCCTGTTCCTGTTGCCAGTGTCAAGAGTATTCTGTTTTGGTTGTTGGCAATAGCTTCCATTGTGCGATTGATTGCTATTTCTTGATAATAGCGGGGTTGCCAAGTGCCTGACTTATCTTCAAATGGAATGGAAGCAAATTTTTCTCTCCACGCTTCGACAAGCTCAGCATTCACTTCATCTGATTTAGGATATATAGCTTCCCATAATTCTTGGGGCGAAAGAAAGTTATCAACTAATTTTTCTTCACCTGTTTTCATATTGATTTGATAAATCTCTTTGCCATTGGTTGCGTAGGTATAAAGCAGTTGTAGTTTTTCGGCATAAAGTTTGGCTTGTGCCACACCTTCACTAACATCTAATTCGTCTTTTTTGGCTTCAACAACAGCCACAGGAATACCTTTGTATGATAAAACATAATCGGCTATCAATGGTTTTTGTCTTTTACCGCCTACCATTATTCTTCCGTCCGTTATTTTTCTTTCACGAAAAATTTTGGAATTATCCACAACTCCCCAACCCGCTTCTTTTAGTTTTGGGTCTATTAACTCGGCTCTTGTTTCTGCTTCGTTCATAGTTTTATTTCTTTTTATTGAGCATTCTATTGAGCATTTATTGTTTTTTTACAAATTTTGCTTTATAAAATATCTTTTCCTTCTTTCATTTGATTAATTGTTAGTTTTATTTAAATTTGTTTCTATTATTTTAATAACATTGATACATACTTAAAATTTATTGTTTTTCGTTTCTAGATATTTTTCAAAAGCAATTTTTAATAAATACCTAAAAATATAATTAAATTTTTCATCATTAAAGCTAGTATTTTCAAAATTAATATTTTTTTTATCAATTACAATCTCATAAATATTTGCAAAATATATTCTTATATCACTCCCCCACCTTTCCATTTTATATTTTATTTCTATATTTAATGATGAATTGAAATATGAATAGCCTTCTGTTTGATATTTTTCAATATTTTTATAATTAATTAATGGAAGTAAAAACCCAAACCAAGTTTTTGATAAATCTTCAGCTAATTCAAAATGTTGATTGACAATTTTTTGTATTGCAATTTTAAGTGCTGAAATTTCACCATATAATTTTAGTAAAAATTCAAATAGTACAATCAATACAAATTCACAAGAACAACTATAATTACTCCAACCTTTTAGATTAAATTTATAGTTCTCAAATTCAAAAGTTTGTTCTTCATATTTTAATAGAGAACGTAAGTTTAATAAATCATTTTGTATTAAATTTAATATCATTTCTTTCAATAACAAATATTTAGTGTTATTATGGTTTTTTAAGTTGATAATTTTTTCACTTTGTTTCCCTAATTTTATATTTCCTAATATTTCATCCAATTGATTTATAATATATTTTTTGTTATCAAAATAATATACTTCATTATCAAAAAACTTATCTATATAACCTGAAAAATCTGTATTGTCACCATATTTTGAGTGAAAAATATTTCTGATATTATTAACATCTCCTACAATAATTATTTTATCAAAAGAAAAGAGATTATTTTTTGAATTTTCAATATCAACCTGATGAGCCAAAATATTTAATATTCTAAAAATATGTGCGGGGTCTAATCTGTCTAAATCGTCAATGATTAACACGGCTTTTTTATGATTCTCTTTGTTTTTATGACTTTCTATCTTTTCGGATAATAAAGAAGTGATGATATCATCCTCATAGAGAGACCCATCAATTTGACTTACAGATTTTAAATAATCAATAATTTCTTGTCTTTCTCCCTTATTCAAAGCTTTGTTTTGTTCTAATGCTTTTTCGAAAAATTCTACTAAATCTTTAATTCCTTTTCCTAGTTTTCCTGCATTTTTCAAAATAATTTTTAATATTTCAAGTTTATTATTTTTAACAAAAAAAGGTAAAGTTTGTGATAAAGAAAAATTATCATCGTTGAAATCAACTTGCTTATTTAATAGTTCATAAGCAATATCAAATTTGATATACTTAAAAATATCTTTATTTTGTGCAATAGAATAATTAATTGGAGAAATAAAATAGGTGTCAAACTTGTCTAGGTAGGAATTAAAAAAATCTTTTAAAAAATAAGTTTTCCCAATACCAAAAATTCCGGAAAAGAAAATACTACTATTAAAAGGGTTTTCAATATGTTTTAAAAACCTTTCTTTTTCAGTTTGAATAGGTATAATAATTTTCTCTTTCATTATTTGAATTATTTTTTATTTAAATCACTAAAACAATTACTATTGACCTCACAACTCCCCCCTAAAAGCTTTTTGTAATATTGATTTTTTCAACTCGTCTAAATTATCAATTTTTTGTTGATATATTGCTTCTAATTTTTTGGTTTCCGCCTGTAATGTGTCCAATTGGGCAACTATTTGTTTTTGCTCTTGCATTGATTTTGGAAATGAGACTAAAATATTTTCCCATTTAGTTTTGTTGATAATTGGCAAAGTCGCTTGCGCACTTTTACCTTGTTTTAAAATTTGTTTTTGAATAGTATCTGAAATAAACGCATAGTAGAAAAATCTTGCATAATAATTTTGAAAAGGTGTTAAACCATTTATTTGTTGATTTGCGCTTATTGGCTTTTCTGAAAAACCAGTTTTCCCAATAGTCGCACCGATACAAACCATTAAAATTGAATTTGCATCAAATAATCTTCCTTTTTTTAATCCTATTTTACTTAACATACTTTCCTCTGTTTCAATATCTCCATTTGATTTGAAATGAGGTGGTTTGGCAAAAGGAATATAGTCACCATAATTTGATTTATCTTTTGTTGGTGGCGTGCTTCCTGTTTGAACTTTTCCTAAACCTCCCAATTTCTTCTCCTCCCACTCTCCACTTTCCATTTTCAATTTTCCATTTTCAAAAATTTCTTGCAATTTTGATTGAAAAAGTTCTTTTGCATTGTTCAAATTTTGTTCGGCAATATTACGGCTTCGCTCAATAGCTGAAAAAATACGGTCTAGTAGGGCGACTATGCGTTTTTGCTCTGGGAGTGGGGGGATGATTACATCAAGTTCTTTTAATTTGGTTTTATTTAAAGTTCTGCCTTTTACTTTACTTTCTCCTTCTGTTGCTTTATCCCAATCAAAAAATGATAAGTAATGATACAAATATTCTTTATTTACTTCTTTTTCATTTTTAATTGACAATGCAGCGATTGCTTCATTTGTGAATAAGTCTTTTCCTGCAAAAGCAAGTCTCCCAATGGTTAATTTAAAACTTAACAAAAGAGTTCCCTTTTTTACAATTTTAGAGATTTTTGCTCCTTTGTCTGAGATATATTCTTTGCTATCATAGATATATTTATCTTCTGCATTTAACAAATCAGAAATTGAAAGCCAAACATTATTTGTTTGTTTTTCAGTATCCCAAAATGAGTTATCTTTTCGATAAGGGGTTTTTCCTAATTCAATTTCACAAACCTCCCCCAATTTCTTTATTTCCCAAGACTTCGGCTTGTTCAGTCTATCGCCTTTTGGTAGTTGGATATTATTTTTTGTTTTATTTTTCATTCCACTTTC
>Ga0256841_1002585_pt1 | contig 14304 bp, 9 predicted proteins | sample 356308metaG_FD_185971 | JGI IMG/M metagenome (GOLD analysis project Ga0256841, IMG submission 185971) | Hydrothermal vent microbial communities from Mid Atlantic Ridge, Atlantic Ocean - 356-308 | ecosystem: Environmental > Aquatic > Marine > Hydrothermal vents | place: Atlantic Ocean: Mid...
CCCCTTCGCTCAGGCAGGACCAGCGCCCCATGGAGAAGAGGTCTTTGACCAGGTCCTTCCTGGCCGTCTTGGGGAACCCATCGTGGCAGATGTCCACGGCCAGGGCCAGGTGACCTGTGTGGCAGATCAAGGTCTCCAGGTTTCCGAGGGTGCGTTCCCGATCGATGCGGAACCATTCCCCGAAGAGGCGCCGGGCTTTGGGGCGCAAGAGCAGGCGGGGCGGGCCCAGGGAGGCCGCGCCGGGCATCACCAGGACGAACCGGGTCAAGAGCAACCCGATCACACCCAGCAGAACGAGCACCACCAGGAGCCCCAGGAGCATCAGGGCGGCTCTGTCCTGGAACAGCGATGGGGTCCCTGGGGGGTCGGGCTGCGCCTGCACCGGTCTAGCCATCACAGACTTAGCCGTCACAGAGAGGAGAACGACAATCAGGAGCCCGGACAGAATGGCAGCCCTTCCCTGGCTTCCCAGATCCTCTCGCCATAGGCGGCTCAGGCGGATGCCGATGGGCGGTCGGCGGATGGCTTGGTAGCTCAGAAGAAAGGGCATAAACCCGGTCAGGACGAGCACCACGCCCAGGAGGGGAAAGATGATGAGGTCCAGGCCTTGGGTGTGGGCGCGTAGCCGGAGGAGGAACAGGCAGGCTGCCACACCCAGTGCCACAGGGGTGGTCACCAGAGGAGCAACCCCCAGGATAGGGAGATACTCACTCTGGCGGCTCACGCCTGCCCAGGCGAACATGCCGCCGATGGCCACAATCGCGAGGAACAACAGAAAGAGATAGCTGCTCCAATCCACCAGGGAGGCAGACACAGAGGCGGCTGGGAGATCGGTCGAGGAGGTGAACTTCCAGGGGAGCTGGGAGAGGCCCAGGAGCAGGGCGGTCCCCAGCAGGAACGAGGTGACGAATGTGTGCAGCAACAGAGAGGCCACCGCGGCCTGGAGGGCTTCCCGATCCGGCTGGATCCCTGGGCTTTTCTCGGTTGAGGTGTCAGTTGGACTGTCAGTTGAACTGTCCTTGACGTTTGTTTCCATCCTCCCCAGGTAGATGGCGCAGGTGCGAGGCGCGCAGAACACCCAGGCGAGCAGGACGAGATTGAGATGCAGGAGCCACCAGAGCGTCCGCAACCCAAGCCAGAGGACCTGGATCAGGAAGGGGAACAGCCGGGGAGGAGGGGTTGAAACGTTCGGCCGGGGCCGGATGGGAAGACGTGGATCGATGACGAGCGGGGGCACATGCTTCCTGCGGATGGACACGGGCAAGCCTCCTTGCGGATAGGGGGACGCGGGGCGGGGTGGCCAGCAGGGGAGGGCGATGGCCCGGGGGCTGGGGATGGGCGAGGATGGACAGCTCCCTTACTGTGCATTATAGGAGGCGGTCCGGACGGGATCAAGGGGCGCGGCCGGATTTTGGGCCATTGTGACAGCTCTGTGACAGCAGATTGACAGGCCCAGGCTTGGGACAGGGCGACAGAACGAGGGCGCGGCGAGGCCGGCGACGCTTGTCGCCGGCCTCGAGTGGGTCCCTGGGTTGTGGTCGGTTGCCGTTCAGCCGTCTAGCCCCGTCAGGCCCAGCGGTTCAGCCCCATTTCGTAGGGATGGATCAGGGCGGGGTGGTGGGGCCGGGCCCGGACGCCCACCGTCAGCTGGCCGCTGTCCTCGGACACGAAGGCGCCGCAGCAGACCAGGCCGCCCCCGGAGTCTGGGCTGCACTCCATGGGAATGGCCAGGGGGTCCTGGAGGATGCCCTCCTGGTCCAGGTGGCCGATGACGATCTCCACCGCCAGCTCCGAAGGCTGAAGGTTGCCGGGCAGCAGTCGGGCCGTCACCTCCACCGGCTCGCCCACCACGGTCTGGCTGGGCAGCTCCCCCTCCACCTGGAGCTGGACGCTCCCCCAATGGGCCCGGACCCGAGCCTTCCAGGCCGCCATCTCCCGGGCCAGGGCGAAGTGGTCCGCGGCGTAGCGGGCGCCGGTCTCCGCGGCGGGCATGTAGTAGGTGGTGGTGTACTCCTTCACCATGCGCCGGGTGCTGAAACGGGGCGCGCAGGTGCGGATGGAATTGCGCATGCGCTGGATCCAGGCCCGGGGGATGCCCTCCTCGTCCCGCTGGAAGAAGAGGGGGATGATCTCCTCCTCCAGGGTGCTGTAGAGGCTCAGGGCGTCCGCCTCGTCCTGGGTCTGTTGGTCCTTGTATTCCCGCTCCTCGCCGATGGCCCAGCCGTTGGAGCCGTCGTAGGCCTCGGGCCACCAGCCGTCCAGTACGCTGAAGTTGGGCACGCCGCTCAGGGCCGCCTTCTGTCCGCTGGTGCCGCTGGCCTCGTAGGGCCGCCGGGGGTTGTTGAGCCAGATGTCCACCCCGGCCACCAGGTGCCGGGCGATGTTCATGTCGTAGTTCTCCAGGAAGAGGACCTTGCCCTCGAAGTCGGGCTGTTGGCTCAGCTGGTAGATCTGCCGGATCAGGGCCTTCCCCGGCTCGTCCTTGGGGTGGGCCTTGCCGGAGAAGATGATCTGCACCGGCCGCTCCGGGTCGTTGAGGATGCGCTTGGCCCGCTCCAGGTCGTGGAAGAAAAGGGTGGCCCGTTTGTAGGTGGCGAAGCGCCGGGCGAAGCCGATGGTCAGGGCCTGGGGGTGGAGGACGGTGTCCGCTCGCTCCAGGCGCAGGGGCCCCTCCCCGTGACGTCGGTACTGCTGCTGGATGCGCTCCCGCACGAAAGCCACCAGCTGGCCCTTGCGCTGCCGTTCGTGGACGTCCCACAGCTCCTGGTCGGGGATCTCCGCTACATTCTCCCAGACGTGGGGGCTGTCCACCTCCTCCAGCCAGTCGGAAGGCAGATAGCGGTCGTAGAGGGCCCGCAGCTCCGGCGCCAGCCAGCTGCCAGTGTGCACCCCGTTGGTGATGTGACCGATGGGGACCTGCTCCACCGGCGTGTCTGGCCAGAGATCGGCCCACATGCGCCGGCTCACGTGGCCGTGGAGCTCGCTCACCCCGTTGTGGTAGGCGCTCAGGCGGAAGGCCAGGACCGTCATGCTGAACTGGGGCCCCCAGCCCTGGTCGTGGCTGGCCAGGGCCAGGAACTGCTCCCGGCTGATGCCCAGCTGGGTCCAGAACTGCCAGAAGAACTTCTCCACCAGCTCGAATCCGAAGGCGTCGTGGCCGGCTGGCACCGGGGTGTGGGTGGTGAAGAGGGCGCTGGCTCGGGCCGCCTCCACCGCTTCATCGAAGGAGAGCCCTTGCTCCTGCACCAGCCCCCGGACCCGCTCCAGGCCCAGGAAGGCGCTGTGCCCCTCGTTCATGTGCCAGACCTTGGGATCGTAGCCCAGAGCCCGCAGGGCGCGCACGCCGCCGATGCCCAGGATGTACTCCTGGCTGATGCGGATCTCGTGGTCCCCGCCGTAGAGCCGGGCGCTCAGCTCCCGGTCCTGGGGGGCGTTGCGCTCCACGTCCGTGTCCATGAGGTAGACGGGCACCCGCCCCACCTGGATCTTCCAGATCTTGGCGTAGACCGTGCGGCCAGGCAGGTTGACCTGGATGAGCACCTCCTTGCCCTCCGGGTCCAGGGCTGGGGTCACCGGCTCCTCCGCGAAGTCGATCTTCTCGTAGATGGCCTCCTGGTCCCCGTTGGCGTTGATGCGTTGGGTGAAGTAACCCTGGGGGTAGAGGAAGCCCATGCCCACGAAGGGCAGGCCCAGGTCGCTGGCCTCCTTGCAGTGGTCCCCGCTGAGGATGCCCAGGCCGCCGCTGTAGATGGGCAGGGACTCGTGGAGGCCGAACTCCGCGCTGAAGTAGGCGATGACCTGTTCCTGCTTGTCCGGGAAGGTACGGCGGAACCAGGTGTCCGCCTGGGGATCCATGTAGGCGTCGAAGGCGGCGAAGACGGCCCGGTAGCGGCTCAGGTAGTCCGGGTCCTGGGCGGCCTGGGCGATCTGCTGCTGGCTCACCTCCCGCAGGAACTTGACCGGGTTCTGGTTGCTCCGCTTCCACAGCTCTGGGTCGATGGAGGCGTAGAGCTCCTGGGCGTCCGGGTTCCAGCTCCACCAGAGGTTGTAGGCCAGCTCCTGCAGCCGTTCGATCTCCTTGGGCAGTCGAGGGAAGACAGAGAGCTTCCCGATCCAGTTGATGCTCATGTGGGCTCCAGTCAGGGATGGGCTGTGAGTGAGAAGAGTGATGAGTCCAAGAGGGTAAGCGAAGTTGCTCCTGACGCACCCCCAGGGCGATTAGGCAATTGGGTCATCCCCCATCTCCGCGTCGATGAGGGAGAAGGCGGCCTGATCCACCAGCCAGATGAGCTGCCCGTCGTGGGGGTGCACCCCCTGGCTGGGCAGGCGCTGGGGATCGTAGGGGCCGGTGAGCACTTCCCGCAGGGTTGCGGCCTTCCCCGCGCCGCTCACCAGGAAGAGCACCCGCCGAGCCTCGTTGATCAGCGGGTAGGTGAAGGTGAGGCGAGTGGTCTGCAGCTGAGGCACCGGGTTGGCCACCACCAGGCGCCGGGTCTCGTTCAGGGCCGGTGTGTGGGGGAAGAGACTGGCCGTGTGGCCGTCCTTGCCCATGCCCAGCAGAATGAGATCGAAGCGGGGGGGACGCCCCCCCGGGCCCTGGAACTTGGCCGGGACCAGCTCCCGCACGTTCTGCTCGTAGATGGCCGCAGCCTGCTCCGGCTCCAGCTCCCCGGGCATGCGCACCACCAGCCCCGGCGGCGTGGCCAGGTGATCCAGGAGGGCCTCCTTGACCATGCGGTAGTTGCTCTCCGGGTGATCCGGCGGCACGCAGCGCTCGTCGCTCCAGAAGAAGTGCCAACGCCGCCAGTCGATGTCCGGATCCTGGGCCAGGCGCTGGTAGACGGGCCGGGGTGTGGAGCCGCCGGCCAGGGCGATGCGGAAGGCCCCCCGGCGGGCGATGCTGATCATGGCCGCGGCGGTGATCAAGTCGCAGGCCACCCGGGTCAGGTCCTCCGGGTTGGGGACCACCTCGATGCGGCGGTGGGCTCTTCTCGGCTCCTGGGGCTGAGGGGCGTCTGCTTGCTCCACCGTGACGTTGCCTTTCTGCGCTGGTCTGCTCTCGGGTCTGCTCTGGGAAGGTCGAGTCGGGCCCATTTTCCACCAAAACCGCCAAAAGATCCACTCAGGCCGGGCGCTGCATCTCGTCCAGCTTCTCCAGCACCTGCAGGAAGATGGCGTCCGGGGCCAGCTGACCCACCACCTGGGCCAGGAGCTCCCCCACGGTGGCGCCCCGGAACTGGGCGATCCGCTCCAGGCGCACCTGCCCCTGGATGCGCACCAGGGTGCGGACCCAGCTGCCGTCCCCCAGCCGCTCCATGCGGAAGCGGCCACCCGCGTCCCGGCCAGGGCCCACCCGGTGGGCGTTCAGCTCCACCCCGATGATGGTCCCTGGCGCGGCGCCGGGCAGGGCCGCGGGGATGAGCTCCACGCTCACGTAGGGCTGAAACTCGGCCGCGAACTCGCAGGCGCCGATGCCCTGGGGCGAGAAGCGCAGGGGCATGACCGTCTGCCAGGATAGACGCTCGGCCAGCCAGGCCACCAGCAGGGCCGGGGCCACCGGCTGGAACTGGGGCTGGCGCACGTCACCCCCGGCCACGTAGCGCACGGTGACGCTCTCGATGTAGGGGAGCAGGGCCCGGTTCTCCGGGTCGTCGAAGGGGCGGGCCACCATCTCCCGCCAGGGGTGGATGCCCAGCCAGATCAGCTCGCTGATGGCCGGCGGCCTGGGCTCCTCTTCCTGGGCCAGGGCCCGAAGGCGCTGCAGGTCCTTCAAGGGGTTGCGGAAGACGGCCGCGGAGAAGACCAGCAGGTCCACGTTCCGGGCCAGGTGGCTGAAGAGGTGGAGCTCCTCCATTTCCTCGGGCAGGGGGGCGCACCACCAGAGGACGTTGGGCACGTCGGAGACGAAGAGGGAGACCACCGCGCTGTGCAGCTCCGCGATGACGGGGCGCGGGGCGGCGATGGTGATGCGTTCGCTGCAGACGTAGGGCCAGCTGGGGTCGGGCCGGTGGCAGAGGGTGGCGATCCAGGCCTGGAGCCCGGCCTGGCCCTCTTGGTCCCGGTCATCCGGTGGGGCGGCTCCCTCCGGGCTCTCCACCGCCTCCTGCTCCACCAGCACGATGGCCCGGGCCGGTTTGTTCAGGGCCAGATCCTTCAGGGCCTGGTCCACCCGCTCCTGCTGGGCCGGCTCCTTGACGAAGACCACCATGTTCACCGCGTGGGCCCGGGTGATGGAGAGCTCGGGGACGGGCTGCTCCGGGCTGGCCTGGGCCGCGGCCACCTGGCGCCAGAGCTCGTCCAGGGCTTGCTCGATCTGTTCCACGTCCACCGGCTGGGGCCGGCCCGAGAGGACCTGCTCCACCAGCTGGGTGATCTGTTGGTCGGCCTGTTGTGGCTCCGTTTGTGGATTCGCCTGTGGGTTCGTCATGCTCGTTTCGTCCGCCTAGCCTAGAGCCGCCGCCAGCGTCGGCCGTCCCGGGCCAGGAGCTCATCGGCCTCTCGGGGCCCCCAGGTGCCGGCCTCGTAGGTGGGTAGGCGAAATTCCCGGCCTTCCGCTCGGGCCTTCTCTTCCTCCAGCTGCCAGCCCTCCAGGATGCGGGTGACTCGCTCCCAGGCCACCTCCACCTCGTCCCGCCGGGTGAAGAGGGTGCCGTCCCCCAGGATCACGTCCAGGAGCAGGCGCTCGTAGGCGTCCGGCGGCACCCGTCCGAAGCTGCTGCCGTAGTGGAACTCCATCTTCACCGGCTGGATGTGGACCGCGGGGCCGGGCTGTTTCACGCTGATCTTCAGGCTGATGCCCTCGTTGGGCTGGATGCGCATGGCCAGCACGTTCTGGATCAGCTCCTCCTGGTGGTGCTGGGTCTTGAAGAGCAGGTGGGGCGCCTTGCGGAAGTAGATGGCCACCTCGGTGATCTTCTTGGGCAGGGCCTTGCCTGTGCGCAGGTAGAAGGGAACGCCGCTCCAGCGCCAGTTCTCGATCTCCAGCTTCCAGGCCACGTAGGTCTCGGTGGTGGAGTTGGGGGCCACGCCGGGCTCCTCCAGGTAGCTGGGGATGCGCTTGCCGTTGACGATGCCGCTGGCGTACTGGGCCCGCACGGTGTAGTCTGGCACCTCCTCTGGCTCCAGGGAGCGGATGCTGCGCAGGAGGTTCACCTTCTGATCCCGCACGGCCTTGGCGTCGAAGGCCACCGGGGGCTCCATGGCCGTCAAGGAGACCAGCTGCAGCAGGTGGTTCTGGACCATGTCCCGCAGGGCGCCGGACTTGTCGTAGTAGCCGCCCCGGTCGCCCACGCCGATGCTCTCGGCCACGGTGATCTGCACGTGGTCCACGTAGTTTCGGTTCCAGATGGGCTCGAAGATGCCGTTGGCGAAGCGGAAGACCAGAATGTTCTGAACGGTCTCCTTGCCCAGGTAGTGGTCGATGCGGTAGATCTGCTCCTCCTGGAAGATCTGGAGCAGGTGGTCGTTCAAGGCCCGGGCGCTGGCCAAGTCCCGGCCGAAGGGCTTCTCCACCACCAGCCGGGTCCATCCCCCCTCCTTGGGCCGGGCCAGGTCCACCGCGCCCAGGTTGGCGGTGATGGCCTGGTAGACGGTGGGGGGTGTGGCCAGGTAGAAGAGGCGGTTGTGGTGGGCGTTGCGGGCCTCGTCCAGCTCGTCGATGCGCTGGGCCAGGCGTTGGAAGTCCTCCCGGGAGTTGTAGGGGCCGGCCATGTAGAAGAGCCCCTGGGCGAAGCTCTCCCAGATCTCCTCCTGGAAGTTCACCGAGCTGTGCTCCAGGATGCCCTGCCGGGCCCGCTCCCGGAACTCCTCGTCGGTGTAGGGGGAGCGGGCGTAGCCCAGCACGGTGAAGCCCGGGGGCAGCAGCCGCTGGTAGGCCAGGTTGTAGAGGGCGGGGATCAGCTTGCGCCGGGCCAGGTCCCCGGAGGCGCCGAAGATGACCATCACCGCGGGGTCCCCGGTGCGGACCACGTCCAGCCCGTCCCGCAGAGGGTTTTCCTCCGCGATGGCCGTCCCCGCCGCTGTCGGCGTGGCCCCTGCTCTCCCGATTATCTCTTCCGCCATTGCATCTTCTGCCATTGGATGGATCCTTCTCCGGTGGTCGGGGCGCGAGCGCTCCTGTTGTTGGGCCCTGCTGACCGGGTGGCTCGGGTCGGCCGCGCAGAGCGGGGCTGTGGTAGAAAGTGGTCGAGAACAGCCCGCCTCCATGCTACCCGAGACCAGGCGGCGGAGCCGTGGGGGGCGTTACACTGCTCGGGAGAGGGCAGGGGAATCAGCTGGAAGAGCGGGGATAGGCCATGACCGGCCCCACCACCCGCAGCTTCACCGGCTGGCCAAAGGCGAAGTGGTAGGCCGGCCCCAGGCGCACGTCCAGGAGCAGGCCGCTGGTGGTCTGCACGGTGACCAGCTGATCGTGGCCGAAGAAGAGCTGGCTGCGCACCCGGGCGTCCGCGGCCTGGGCCGAAGCGGGGATGAGCTCGATGTTCTCCGGGCGGATGAGCACGTCCACCGGCCCCTGGACGGCCACCTGGGTCTCCAGAGTGCCCAGGGCGCACTCCACTTCCCGGCCGGACGCGCGTCCCTCCAGGAAGTTGGCCTCCCCCACGAACTCGGCCACGGCCCGGTTGGCCGGCTGCCGGTAGAGCTTCTGGGGGCTGGCCACCTGCTGGACCTGGCCGTGGAGCATAACCGCCACCTGATCCACCAGGCTCAGGGCTTCCTCCTGGTCGTGGGTCACGAAGATGGCGGTGGCGTTGGCCTGTTTGAGGATGGCCCGCACTTCCGCCCGCACCCGCACCCGCAGCCCTGCGTCCAGGTTGCTGAAGGGCTCGTCCAGGAGGATCACCGCTGGCTCCGGGGCCAGGGCGCGGGCCAGAGCCACCCGCTGCTGCTGACCGCCGCTCAGCTCGTGGGGCATGCGCTTCTCCAGCCCCAGGAGCCCCACCAGCTCCAGCACCGTCTTGACCCGCTCCTCCCGCAGGTGTGGGGGGTAACGGTGCAGGCCGAAGCGGATGTTCTCCAGCACGTTCAGGTGGGGGAAGATGGCGTATTCCTGGAAGACCATGCCCACCCGCCGCTTCTCCGGGGGGACGTGCACCCCCGGCCCGGCCACCAACTCCCCGCCGATCTCGATGACGCCGGCGTCCACGTGCTCAAAGCCGGCGATGAGGCGCAGGGTCGTGGTCTTGCCGCAGCCGCTGGGTCCCAGCAGGGCCAAGAGCTGCCCTGAGGGCACCTCCAGGTCCACGTGGTTGGCCGCCCCCACCTCGCCGAAGCGTTTCACCACGCCGCGCAGGCGCAGGCCCAGGGGAGGGGCCTGGGTCATTGATGGCTCGGTCGCTGGATGATCCGCCTGTGAGTGGTTGAACGACGGGCGGGCGGCCTTGGCATCCCCGTCTCGACCTTCCTCGAGCGTTCGAAGCTCGGCCGCCAACTCCCAGTTTCTCACATTGAATTTCTTATCGAATTTCTTTTCGAGCTTTTTGTCGGCCATTTCCTCCCGGACCGTCGGTTTCCGTTCGTCTACCATTCCTCTATTGTCCATACTTTCCCCTGGCCCGTCAATCTCCAGGCTCCTGGCTCATGATCAGGAGGATGCTCAGGGCGGAGACCAGGAGCAGGAGCAGGGCTGGGGCCGCGGCCCGGGCGAAGAAGGCCTCGTCCGTGGCCGACCAGATCTGGGTGGCCAGGGTGGTGAAGCCGGTGGGGCTCAGGAGCAGGGTGGCCGGCAGCTCCTTGATGGTGGTGAGGAAGACCAGGGCCAATCCGGAGAGGATGCCGGGCCGCAGCAGGGGCAGGGTGATCCGCAGGAAGACGGCCCGGGGGCCCAAGCCCAGGCTCTGGCCCGCCTCCTCCAGGCGAGGGTTCAGGTGCAGGAGCGTGGCCCGGATGGCCCCCATGGCCTGGGGCAGAAAGCGCACCGCGTAGGCGAAGAGGAGCATGGCCAGGGTCTGGTAGAGGAAGGGCGCGAAGTTGGCCCCGAAGAAGACCAGGCTCAGGGCCACCACGATGCCCGGCAGACCGTAGCCGATGTAGACGGACTGGCTCACCAGATTGCTCAGCCGCCCAGGGAAGCGCACGTTGAGGTAGGCCACAGGCAGGGCCATCCCGGTGACGATGACCCCGGCCAGCCCCGCCGCGATGACGCTGTTTCGGGCCGCTTCCCAGACGGGCAGCAGCTGCTCTCCAGCCAGGAGCCCCCGCACCAGCCAGTAGACGATGACCCCGGCCGGGGCCAGCAGGGCGGCGCTCACCAGGCCCAGGGTGAAGAGCAGGGCCGGCCAGCGCCAGCGTCCCAAGGCCACGGGGCGGCGGTGGCGAGCCGTCCCCGCGCTGCTACGGTAATAGCGGGCCCGGCCTCGGATGCGGCGCTCCCCCACCAGCAGGAGCATGGTCAGGGCCACCAGGGTCAAGGAGAGGACCGCGGCCAGGCTGCGGTCGAAGCTGCTCAGGTACTGGACGTAGATGGCCCGGGTGAAGCTGTTGAACCGGAGCAAGGAGACCGCGCCGAAGTCGCTCAGGGTGTAGAGGGCCACCAGCAGCGCCCCCGCGGTCATGGAGGGGCGCAGGTTGGGCAAGGTCACCCGCCAGAAGGTCTGCCAGGGGCTGTGTCCCAGGCTGCGAGCCGCCTCCTCCAGGGCCGGGTCCATGCTGTGCAGGCCGCTGCGGATGCTCAGGAAGAGGTAGGGGTAGGTGAGCAGGCTCAGGATCCAGAGCGCGCCGGGGAAGCCGTAGATGGCCGGTAGCCGCTCCACGCCCAGGGGGGCCAGCAGCTCCTGGAGCATCCCCTTGGGGCCGGCAGTGGCCACCAGGGCGAAGCCGCCCACGTAGCTGGGGATGACCAGGGGCAAGGTGGCCAGCAGGCTCCAGACTCGTCGCCCGGGCAGGTCCGTGCGCACAGTGAGCCAGGCCAGGGGCAGGGCCAGGAGCAGGGCGACGCCGGTCACCGCCAGGGTGAGGGCCAGGCTGTTCCAGAGGATGCGCAGGGTGCGGGGGCGGAGAAGCAGGGCCAGCGCCTCTTCCCCGATGCCCAGGGTGCGCACCAGCAGGTAGAGCAGGGGAAGGAGCAGGAGCAGGGCGATGGTGGTGGCGGTGAGGAGCAGGGAGAGGGGCGCACGCCTGGCCTGAGATGGGAGGGAGCGAGCAGGAGCGCCCTTGCCCTCCGGGGATGGAGGGCGGCGGGGGAAGGGCGACAGGGAGCGAGCCATGCGCGACACACTCATCCCAGGGGACGCCTTCGCCACCGGATGCCGTAGGCCCGCATGGTCTCGGGCCAGAAGAGCCAGATCAGACCCAGGAGAGGCTGGAAGAGGGGAAAGTAGCCGTAGTCCTCGCCGAAATGACGCCAGACCGTGCGTCCGATGAGCGCGGGGTGGGTGTAGCTCAAGGTCCCCACCAGCAGGGTCAGGAAGGTCTCCAGGCCCAGGACCCCCACAGAGAGCCACCAGGCCCATTTGGCCCGCCGGGTGAAGCCGATGGTGGCGGTCAGGTAGAAGAGAGCGGCCACACCGCTCATGGCCGGGGGCAGGTAGTTGGTCACCCCCTCCTTGAGCAGGAGCTGGTAGAGGGAGCGCACCCCAGTGGAGAGGGCCAGGATCGGGTAGGAGATGGCCAGGATGGCCCCGGAGGTGCGGGCCAGGGTGCTGTAGGTCTCCTGTGGCGCCTCTTTCGGGCTGGCTGCCGCGTCGGCCGTCGTAACCTGTTCCGCCCTGGGCTTGTCCATGCTCTCCTGTCTCCTTTTCCTCGTCTGCCAGATCCCGGGTTCCTGGATCCGCATCTGCCGGATCTCACATCTGCCGGATTTCGCATCTGCCGAATGCCCCGCCTCGCGCCTTCGCCCCCTGGACCAGGCGCCTCAGGCGGCTCGCTCCATTATCCCTGATCTGACCTGGGCTGTACAAAAATCCAGGCCGCCTGGCTCAGAGTTGGCTCAGAGTCCGGTCCAGTAGCCCACCGCAGCCAACAGGGTATAGAGGACGCCCAACCGCACCTCGGACCAGCCCAGCGCCTTGGTGGTGATGGGTTTGCGGTGGGAGGAGAGGCCGTAGACGGTCCGTGCCAGGAGGATGAGGAGGCCCAGGGCGGCCAGTCTGGGGATGAGGCCTGCCAGAGTGAGGGCCAGGCCAGCCACCGCAGCCAGGACGTGGACCAGAATGGCCGGCGCGATGGAGACAGGGATGTTCCGCTCCAGCCGCACCCGAGCCCGGACATAGAGCACCGTGGGCATGGTGCGCAGCCCGGGGACGGCCCAGAGGGCCAGGGCCGCGGGCCAGGACCATCCGCGAGCCAGGGCAATGCCCCCGGCCACGGAGGAGAGGGCCACCGGGCCGGCCAGCTCGGGCAGGAGCTGCCGGGCGGAGGAGAAGAGGTCGTAGTAGAGCTGCAGGCCGGTCACCGGGCTGGCGGCCAATAGAGGCAGCAGGGGCCTCAGGCCTCCTGTGAGAAAGGCGGCAGCGAAGCCCACGACCACCAACGCGCCGTAGAGGAGGAGAAACTGCAAGGCCAGACGAGTGCGGGGCAACCGTTGCCCCCGGCGCAGGTCCGTCCAGGCGATCTTCAGTGGAGTGCGGACCAGGAAGGAGCCCAGAGCAGCCAGGGCCAGGAAGAACCCGGTCACCGAGGGGGCCACCAGCAGCCCCAGAGCGATGGGCTCCAGCGCGATGCCCCAGCCGCCTCGTTCGGCGGGCAGCGCCACCGTGCGCCAGAGGGGTCTGCCTGGTTTTCCGCCCGGCCGGGGACGGCCCCTGGGCTGCCCTGTCTCCTCTCCGTCCCGGGAGGCGCGGTCCCGCTCCATCATTGCCTTGGCCCTAGCCGCTTTGATTTTCGTTGCTCTGGTTTCCGCCGTTTTGGCTTCCGGCCTGCCCTCCGTGCCTGCCCTGTTCTCGGTGGCGGTCATGTCGTCCTCTCGAAGTGTGTTCAACCGGTATTTGTTGGCCAGCTTGCGGTGTTGTTGGCTAGCTTGTTGACCGGCGTCCTGTGTCAAAGTCCTGAGTCAAGCGTTGACCCCAGCAGTGCGACCTGCCCGAATCCAGCCGAGGCTGTTCGAGCAGGTCGCACCGTCTGCGCGCCTGGGCGCCAGGTGTCGCTGTTCCGGGGCTACGTCGCCCGGCTTCCCAGCCCCGGGGTCGTTCCGTGGAGCCCCTGGCTGGCTCCCCGGCCCATCCTCAGTCCAGCGCCCCCACCTCCCGCAGGAGCTCCAGGGTGCCCTGAAGGTCGTCCAGGTCGTTCAGGTCCAGGTCCGGCACAGGGATCTGGTCCAAGGGCGTGAGCATGGGGTGGGCTGGCACGCCCTCCACCAGGGGATACTCGAAGGTGGTCTCGGCCACGTAGCGCTGAGCCGTCTCGGACAGGAGGAAGGCCACGAACTTCCGGGCCGCCTCTGGGTGCTGGGCCGTGTCCAGGATGCCTGCTCCAGCCACGTTGATCATGGCGGCTGGCCCGCCGCCCCGGGGGTGGTAGTTCCGGGCCGGGAAGGACTCGCCCTCCTCAGCGATGAAGCGGTAGAGGTAGTAGTGGTTCACCAGCCCTACCAGGATCTCGCCCCGGGCCGTGGCGTCCACGATGGGGGTGTTCTTGGGGTAGGCCTGGACGTCGTTGGCGATCATGGCCTCCAGCCATTCCCGAGCCTTTTCCTCGCCTTCCAGCACCCGCATGGCGGTGACGAAGGCCTGGAAGCTGCCGTTGGTGGGGGCCCAGCCCACCTGGCCCTTCCAGCGAGGATCCGTCAGCCCCCAGTGGTCGTCGGGCAGGTCCGACTCGCTCAGCTCCTCGGTGTTGTAGACGAAGACCCGGGCCCGGCCGCTGGCGCCCACCCACTTGCCGTCCCGGCTGCGGAAGCGCTCCGGCACCCGTTCCAGGATCTCTTGGGGCAGGGGAGCGAATCGGCCCGCCTTGTTCAGCGCACCCAGGGCGCCGGCGTCCTGGCCGTAGAAGACATCCGCGGGGGAGTTCTTCCCCTCCTCCAGGATGGTGGCGGCCAGCTCCGCGGTGCCGCCGTAGCGCACCTCCACCTGGATGCCGCTCTCCTCCTGGAACTGCTGGATGAGGGGGCCCACCAGGTTCTCATTGCGGCCCGAGTAGATGACCAGCTTGGCAGGCTCCTCCGTTTCCCCTTTCGTCTCTCCCGCCTGGGGTTGGCCTTGGGCCTGGGGGGGCGGCGTCTGGCAGCCGGCCAGCAGGATGGCCGAGGCCACGAACAGGGCCATGAGCAGGGTTGGGTAGAGTGGCAGGCGGCTACCGGTGGTGCGGCTACCGGTGGTGCGACGTGGACTCCAGATCCGAAAATGCATGAGGTTGCCTCCAATTAAC
>Ga0256841_1002586_pt1 | contig 14298 bp, 13 predicted proteins | sample 356308metaG_FD_185971 | JGI IMG/M metagenome (GOLD analysis project Ga0256841, IMG submission 185971) | Hydrothermal vent microbial communities from Mid Atlantic Ridge, Atlantic Ocean - 356-308 | ecosystem: Environmental > Aquatic > Marine > Hydrothermal vents | place: Atlantic Ocean: Mid...
TTCATCATCTTCACTTTTTGCTGTTATCTCTATATCCTCTGGTAATGTATTTTTATCGATAACTAAAGAATGGTACCTAACAGCTTCAAATGGAGAAGGAATATTCTCAAATAGTTCTTGTTGATTATGATATATTTTTGATGTTTTTCCATGCATAAGACATTTGGCTTTTATGATTTTTGCTCCAAAGGCTGCACCAATAGATTGATGCCCAAGACATACACCTAAAATAGGATATTTACCTTTAAGCTTTTTTATAACTTCTACAGAAATACCTGCTTCCTTTGGTGTACATGGTCCAGGTGATATTACAATAGCATCAAGGTTTCTTATCTTTTCTATATCCTCTACCGTTATTTCATCATTTCTTTTTACTAAAACGTCAGCGCCAAGTTCAAATAAATACTGAACTATGTTGTAGGTAAATGAATCATAATTATCAATCATAAGTATTTTCATCATCTGGCTCCTATATTAAATAACTTACTATCTGATTTATAATCATTAATCCTTTTGGAGTCAGAGAAATTTTATCATCTATAATATTCAAATATCCATCATTTTCCAGCTGATTTAATATCTCTGTATTTTTTATTAATGTTTTATCAATTCCCTGTGTAGTTCTTAAACCTAAAAATATTTTCTCTTTTTTTAGTTCTTCTTCGTCCACTACTTCTTTGTATGCTATAGGAAGTTTTCCAGTTTCTAATATCTGCATGTACATATCAAAGTTTCTTTCATTTCCAAATCTTTCATTATTTACATAAGACCACGCTGATACACCAATACCTAAGAATTGTTTATGAGTCCAGTAAAATAGGTTATGTTTACATGCAAATCCATCTTTTGCCCAATTTGAAAGTTCATATCTTTTAAATCCTTTATCTTCTAAATAATCATTAATTAAGAAAAACATTTGGGTAGATGTATTTTCATCAGGTAAAGTTAAAAGGTTATTTTGTATATATTCTTTAAAAGGTGTATTTTCATAAACTGTAAGCATATAAGCAGATATATGAGTTATTGGAAGCTTTGTATATAGATATAGGTCTTTTTCTAAATCTTCTATAGTTTGGCCGGGTATAGCATAGATAAGGTCAAGGTTTATGTTATATATGCCTGCTTTAAAAGCAGAGTCAACCATTTCAATAGTATGATTAGGTTTATGTTTTCTTCCAAGAATTTTTAGATTTTTTTCTAAAAATGATTGATTTCCTATACTAATTCTATTAACACCAGCTTCTTTGATAAGTTTGAATTCATAATATCTATATGTTTCAGGATTACATTCTACTGTTATCTCTAAATTTTCTACACATTTTACATTAGATTTTATAAAATCTATCAAATTATTTATCTGCTCTGGCTCTAAAAGGGAAGGTGTACCTCCACCAAAATATATTGTTTTTAGATTAAATTTTAGATTATTGTCTATGTGCAATAGTAGTTCTTTTTTTAAGGTCTTTATATATTTGTCCATTAAAGATTTATCTTCACTAACAAAAGACATAAAATCACAATAAGGACATTTCGTATTACAAAAAGGAATATGTATATACAGCCCTTCAATCATAGTATGAAAAATTTAGTAAGGATAGATTAAATAACAAGCATAAATAAGGAAGATAAACCTTTTTAATAAATCCTAAAATGCCTTTTAAGGAATTTCTTCCATGTTAGTGGGAGTTTATCTATCTCCTCCTGTGCTATCTGTCTGACTTTTTCTTCTATACCTTTTATATCTTTATTTGTTCTTAATTTTATATCGCATACTTGAGGTTCTGTTATTGGTTTTCCTATTTGACTTACAAGATAAACATATGCTTCATCTATTTCTTCAAATTCACTTACTATTCTTTCTGCCATATCCATAGCTGCTGTATTGTATATTTTTCCAATATGGCTAACAGGATTCTTTCCAGCAGCTGCTTCAAGGCTCATTGGTCTATAAGGTGTTATAAGACCATTTACTCTATTTCCTCTACCTACTTCTCCATCATCTCCTGCCTCAGCTGAAGTTCCTGTTACAGTTATATAAACAGAGTTTTCTTCAGGTTCATCTGCCGTATTTATAAAAACATCTACTTCGTGAGTAGTTAATTTTTTCGCTATTGAGTATGCATAGTTAGAAACTATCTCCTTCTTTTCCATATAATCCTTTATATCTTTTACGTATTTATCTACAAAAGCCATTGCTATAGTAATTCTTATATAATCTTCATTTCTTACACCCATAACTTTTATATCTTCTCCCACATATGGATGCTCTTTTTTAAAGTCTTTGTGATTTAATGCTCGTTCTAACTCGTATACTATAGTTTCTATATCATCAAAAGGAGCGTATCCAACTCCAAACGACGTATCATTAGCTAAAGGAATTTCACCTTCCTTTTGAAATCTTTCAAATAGTTCAACCAGGTCTTTACTTCCAGGTCTTAATTCCGGTTCTATAATGATGTGATTTGTAATATCAAGATTAGGTATATTTTCTTTTAACCATTTGTGAGCTGTTTCTACTGCTAACTCTCTAACAGGAAGTCTTTTTCCGTTTACTTCATCTAAAGCTCTACCTGTAAGGTAAACTTTAATAGGAGCAATAATAATACCACCATTAAACTTTGGTTCTGCAACTCCACCTACAAGTAATGCTTTATCTACATTATGGTGCATTATTGCTCCACACTCTTTTATATACATTTCAGATAAAGCGATGGATAATTCCTCTGCTAAAGCATCACATATTGTATCTGGATGACCTATACCTTTTCTTTCTACGATTTCTACAGGTTGTTTTGAAACCTTTGGAAAATCTAAACTGCCTATATTAATATTTGCCAATTTATAACCTCCGAAGGTAATTAAAACAAACAAATACAATAATATATTTTTTTGGCATTTACAAGTAAAAAACTTTTAGATATAATATCAGTCTCTTGACAATACTACATATAGGTTATAAATTTTTTAACCTGAAAAGGAGGAATTAATGGCTCATACAAGGTCAGCAAGAAAAAGAATAAGACAAGCAGAAAAAAGAAGATTATTAAACAGGTATCATATTTCTAGAATGAAAACCGCTATTAAAAGAATAAGAGAAGCTGTAAAGAAAGGTGATATTGAAACTGCTGAAAAACTGTTGCCTGTAGCACAAAAGTTAGCATATAGAGCAGCTGCAAAAGGTGCAATTCATAAAAATGAAGCTTCAAGAAGAGTTTCTAGAGTTTATAAACTTGTAAACAGTGCAAAATCATCTATACAGAAATAAATTTTTATACAGTGGCGGTATAGCTCAGCTGGTTAGAGCACGCGGCTCATATCCGCGGTGTCGGAGGTTCGAGTCCTCCTACCGCCACCATAAAAAATGAATTTAGAAAAAAAATTTCTAAAAGCTCAGTCAGATTTTTTCCTCTTTGAAAAAAACGATAAAGTGGTTGTAGCTTTCTCTGGTGGTTCAGATTCAGTGGTTTTAACTTATCTTCTTATTAAACTAAAAAATTATCTTCATATAAAAGAAATCATTTTAGCCCATGTTAATCATATGTTAAGAGGAAAGGAATCTGATGAGGATGAGAAATTCTGTGTAGACTTTGCAAAAAAAAATAACCTTAAAATAGAAATCTTAAGAGTAGATGTAAAATCTATTGCAGAAAAAGAGAAAAAATCCATTGAAGACACTGCAAGACAGATTAGATATGAATTTTTTAAACAGGTTAAAAATCAATACAAAGCGGATAAAGTAGCAACAGGACACCATCTATCAGATTTAGCAGAAACTATGATAATGTGGTTTATCCAAGGAAATAGGAAAGGTATGAAAGGCTTTAGTCCGAAAGAAGGATATATAGTTCGTCCTCTTTTTTATGCTTTAAAGGAGGAGATAAAACAGTATGCAGAAAAAAATAAAATTGAATATAGGATAGATACGTCAAATTATATGCTTTCTTATTTGAGAAATATTGTTAGATTAAAGGTTGTTCCACAGATAAAGTCTATAAATCCATCACTTGAGAGTTCATTAATGAATTTATCTTTTCTACTTCAGTATGATGATACATTTTTGGAAAATGAAACAGAAAAATTTTTTAATCTTTACAAAGATAAAGATTTCTTAGAAATAAAAGGGATTCCTGAAGCTGTACTTTATAGACTTATACAAAAGTGGGTATATTATAAGGCAAAAATTTATTTATCCTATAGTACTGTTATTGACATTCTAGGTGTATTAAAAAAAGGAGGAAGCAAAATTTATCATATAAGTGAAAAATATATTCTTTTGAAGGAATACGATAAACTATTCATCAAATCTATACCAGATAGTGAAAAAAATGAATTTCAATATAAATTAAAACTTGGTCAATCTTTGTATATAAAAGAAGTAGGGATGACAATTAGTTCGTATATTACAGATAAAGAAAAGCTAAATAACTTAAAAGACGAAAAAAGGATTGTATGTTTTGATATACCAGATTTTTCTGTAGATGAGGAGTTTATAATAAGAAACAGGAAAAAGGGTGATAAATTTTTACCTTTTGGTAAAAAAACAGAAAAGAAGCTTAAGGATATTTTTATAGAACTGAAAATACCTAAAAATATGAGAGATAGCATACCACTTTTAGTGTTTAGGAATAAAATATTGTGGATTATTGGATATAAACGTTCTGGGTATTTTCCTGTAAGTGAAAAAAGTACCAAATTAGTTTGTTTTGAAATTAAAGGAGGTTAAGAATGCAGTTTTCTAAAAGTATATTAATTTGGTTTTTAATTGGAGCTTTTATGATATTTGCATTTAATATGTTTGGCTCAAGACCTCATGTAGATAATAAGATATCTTTTACCGAGTTTATATCTTTAGTAGAAGAAGGTAAAGTTCAAGAAGCAACCATTAAAGGAGAGGAAGTTACAGCAATAACCACTGATGGTAAAAGGATAGAAACTGTAGTTCCTAAAGGATACAGTAAAATAGTAGATATCCTTACTGAAAATGGTGTAAAAGTAAAAGCAGTACCTGTAGAAAACAACAGTTGGCTAGCTACTTTACTTATCTCATGGTTGCCAATATTACTTTTTATAGGTCTTTGGATTTTCATGATGAGACAAATGTCTGGAGGAGCAAATAGAGCTTTTTCTTTTGCCAAAAGTAAAGCAAAGGTTTATCTGGAAGAGAAGCCAAATGTTAAACTTGATGATGTTGCAGGAATGGATGAGGTTAAAGAAGAAGTTAAGGAAATAATTGATTATTTAAAAGACCCTCAAAGGTTTCAAAAATTAGGTGGAAGAGCTCCGAAAGGTGTTTTATTCTATGGAGACCCAGGAGTAGGTAAAACATTGCTTGCTAAGGCAATAGCTGGAGAAGCTAATGTCCCATTTATTTCTATATCTGGTTCAGACTTTGTTGAAATGTTTGTAGGTGTTGGAGCTGCAAGGGTCAGAGATTTATTTGAGACCGCCAAAAAACATGCCCCTTGTTTAATTTTTATAGATGAAATAGATGCTGTAGGGAGAGCAAGAAGTGGTGTAGGTTTTGGTGGTGGACACGATGAGAGAGAACAGACCTTAAACCAGCTTTTAGTGGAACTTGATGGTTTTGATTCTAATGAAGGAATTATAGTAATAGCTGCTACAAACAGACCTGATATTTTAGACCCTGCTTTACTTAGACCAGGTAGATTTGATAGGCAAATTGCTATCCCTAAACCTGATGTAAAAGGAAGATTTGAGATATTAAAAGTTCATGTAAAACAGAAAAAAATTCCTTTAGGTGATGATGTTGATTTAATGGTTATAGCCAGAGGAACCCCAGGATTTTCTGGAGCAGACCTTGCAAATCTTGTAAATGAAGCTGCTCTTTTAGCAGCAAGAAGAAAAAAAGAAAAGGTTACTATGAAAGAGTTTGAAGATGCAATGGATAGAATTATGATGGGGCTTGAAAGAAAAGGTATGGCAATAACACCTAAAGAAAAGGAAAAAATAGCATATCATGAAGTAGGTCATGCTCTGGTAAGTGTAATGCTTGAAGAAGCTGACCCATTACATAAAGTTTCTATAATTCCAAGAGGTATGGCATTAGGTGTTACTGTAAACTTACCAGAAGAAGATAGACATATTTATTCTAAAAAAGATTTAATGGCTAGAATACTTACCCTTTTTGGTGGAAGAGCTGCAGAGGAGGTATTTTATGGTAAGGATGGAATAACAACTGGTGCAGAGAACGATTTAATGAGAGCTACAGAACTTGCATATAGAATTGTAGCTGCATGGGGAATGTCGGAAGAAATAGGACCTATTCATGTTTCAACATCAAGAAATAATCCATTTATGCCAAATATGTCACCGGAGATTAGTGAAGCCACTGCTAAAAAGATAGATGATGAGGTAAATAAAATTTTAAGAGAGGCCTACCAAAAAGCTAAAAATATAATTGAAACTTATAAAGATGCTGTTGTTGCCATAGTGGAACTACTGCTGGATAAAGAAACAATTACCTGTGAAGAAATGTTTGCTATATTAAAAGAGTATAATGTTCCTGTAGTTAATAAATGTAGAAAAACTGAGGTGACAGTTATTTCTGATTCTTCTTCACCAGATGCCCCTGCTGGTGGCTTACCAGCACCAGCATAAAAAACAGGGAGCTTTAAAGCTCCCTTATTAATATCCTTCTAAGAAATAGAAAAGTTATAAAAATAGTTATCAATATAACTCCTATATCTATATCTTGAGATATAAAACATCCACCGGATGAGGAGGTTTTCTTTTTATCTGTATCTGTGTTTGCTTCATTTTCCTGTTTTGCAATTACTAAAGAGCTTTCTATTTCCTGATTACGTAAACCATCAAAATCAAGTTCTCCTCCGTCAGCAATTTCTACTTTCATAAGTTTTTTATCTAAAGTATCAACAGATATAAAACTGGTTATGTTTTTACACTCATCTTTTTTGCATAAAAATACTTCCATATTGTATGGATTAAACTCCACTGGCAATTTTACATTTATGAGTACTCTATCATACTCTTTTAATAAGGCTATATCATATTTAAAAGAAAGCTCATTTAAAACTTTATATCCTGAAGGAAGATTTATTTTTTTTAATACTTCTGGTGGATTAATGAATTTTCCATTTTTTAAGGTAAATTTAGTACTTTTTAAAGTAGATTTATCTATAATTTCATATCCTTTTCCAGTTATTGGGATTATAATTGAACTTCCTTTATTTGAAAAGAAGAGTCCTCCACCTGAGTCATATGTAACTCTTATTTCTCCCTGGTATTCTTTAGGCTTTAATGGTTTAAACATTACAGTAATTTTGCATTCATCACCATTCTTAAGACTTATACCATCACATGTGTTTTCTTGATAAAACGCTTTTTCTTTTTGATGAAGTTCTATTTTTAGATTATTAAACGATTTTTTGCTTAAATTCATTACATAAATAATTTCTTCTTTCTCTGTATTAATCGGAATTTCACCAAAATCTATTTTATTTTTTTCTATGTAAGGTGCATTTTTGGTAGAAATAGACTCTCCTTTTAAATTTATAGTTATTTGTGGAGTATCAGGATCATTTGAAACTATTTTTAGTTTACCAGAAATACTTCCTTCATATTTAGGTTGAAAGATAACTGTAATCAGACAACTATTTAAAGGTTGGATAGTCTTGCAGTTATTTTCAGCTGTAAATTGTTCATTATTAGAGATAATATCGTTTATTTTTAGTTGTGCATATCCTTTGTTTGTAATAATAATATTTTGTGATTTTTCATCTCCTACATAAGTTTTGTCAAATATTATTTCATCTTTTGAAACTGAAATATCTGGTTCTAATTTTTTAGCTCCAATTCCGACAGCTGTGATAAATACGGTTGGAAAATCAGGATCATTTGAGTGAATTTCTATTTTTGAATTTTTATCACCTTCAGAGTCTGGAGAAAATAAAATTTCTATCTGACAACTTTCATAAGGTTTTAATTTACTACTACAGTTATGTTCTATACTAAAAGATTTATTATCTTCTATTAATTTTATACTGCTTATTAATAGCTCCTTTTCACCACTATTTCTTATTGATACTGTTTTTGACACAGTATTGTTTATTTGAACTACACCAAAATCTATAAAAGAGTTATCTATAGTTATTTTTGGTTTTTTTTCTATAGGTTGGGTGTTTATAGTTGATTTGTATATCGCTCCTTTTAAGCCAACAGCTACTATAGCATCTTCTGAGTTTGTAAGTCTCATTAAGAACTTTTTTTCTGGTATCTGTATTATTTTCCATTTTTCACCATCTGATGAAATAGCTATAATTCCATATTGTCCAACAACTATAAAATGATCAAATGCAAACAATATATCTATTAGTAATCTCTGGCGTCCATATGTCTTTGGTATTATCAATTTCTCCTGCCAAGTTTTCATGTCTGAAGAAATAAAGACTCTTCCTGCGCTCCCACACATAATCCATTTTCCTTTTCCATACGCTATAGAACCAAAGTGTCTTGGATTTTCAAGAGGAACATTTATTTTTTGCCAGTTTTTTCCATCTGTTGATTTTAATAGTGTAGAATTTGTGCCAGTAGCATAAAATGCGTTTGTAATGTATTTAACTCCAAAAAATGTTTCTTGTGGTATAGATAATGCCTTTTTCCAGATTATACCATCTGAGGAATATAGTATATTTCCATTTTCTCCAACAGCTACAAATGTACCATTTGCATATGTTACATCCATTAAACTTTTTGAAATTCCAGATTCTATTTTTTGCCAGTTTTTTCCATCTGTTGAAATCTGTATAGTTCCACCTTCTCCTACTGCAACATATTTTCCTTTACCATAAGTTATTCCTATAAGACCTTTTTCACCTTTTTTGATTGTTTTCCAATTAATTCCATCTGTTGAATTTATAATTATCCCTTTGCTACCAACAGCATAAAACATTCCTTTATTGTATAAGACATCATAAAACTCTTTGTTTTCTGGTGGATATTGTTTTTCCCACTCTGTTAATATTTCACTATACCCTAAAGAGAATAGAAAAAATAACGAAAAGATAAAAAAGTTAAAAAAAAGCTTCATCTTTAATCCTCCCGTGTTTCTTTGAGGGCTTTGTCCCTCCCTTTTAAAATATTTAGCACCTGTTGAAAATAATCTGGAAATTCTTTTATATTAAATTCTAAATATCTATTACTTCTTGGATGAAAAAAACCTAATTTATAAGCTATTAAATAATGATAATCCACTTTTTTTAAAATTTCTTTTAAATATTCATTCCTTACATTTGTTATTTTAAATCCATACACTTTATCATTCAATATAGGATGACCTATACTTGATAAATGTACTCTTATCTGATGAGTTCTTCCTGTATATATTTTTACATCAAGTAAGGATATATTGTTTTTTTCATCATATTTTTCCAGCCAGTATTCTGTGAGGGCATCTCTAAGGTTTGTTGCTTTAGTTCCCATTTTTTTTCTATCGTATATACTCCTTCCTATAGGAATATCAATAAGTTGATGCTGTTTTGGTTTTCCTAAAACTATAGCTTTATATTTTTTATCTACTTTTCTTTCTTGAAACTGTCTTTGAAGCTCCTTGTGAGCATATTCTGTTTTTGCTATAACCATTAAGCCAGCTGTATCTTTATCTAATCTATGGACTATGCCTGCTCTTTCTTTACCTCCAAATTCTGATATATTTTTAAAATGATAAAGTAGAGCGTTTACAAGAGTTTTTGATGTATGTCCTGGAGAAGGATGTACAACTATTCCTGCTGGTTTAAAAACCACAGCTAAATCCTCATCTTCATAGTATATATCTAATGGAATATTTTCTGGTTTTATATCTAAAGGCTCTGATTTAGGTATAAGTATAGTGTATATTTCTTTCTCTTTTACTTTCTTTGAAGGTTTTTTTATGGCTTTATTTCCTAAGAAAACAAATCCTTCTTTAATTAACTTTTGATAATAACTTCTTGAGTATTCTGGATATACTTCTGCTAAAAATTGGTCTAAGCGCTTTCCCTTGAATTTATCGCTGACGGTAAATTCTATACTTTCTTCAAAATCATTTTTATTTTCTAGTGTCATTTGTTTTGAAAATAAATCTACCTTTCAGGTCTAAATCTTATAGTTACTACTGCCCACTGTTTTTCATTAGTTTGTATCTCATTAAATTTCCACTTTTTTACATAGTTCCAGATAATACTATCGATTTTTTTATCATTAGTTGTTGTTATTGGTTCTACTTTTCCTACAGTACCATCTGGGTTAACCCAGATTTTTACTTTTACACTTGGAGGTGGTCTTTTGGTTTTTATTCTTGGAGGGTCTGGTTTATAAACAAGGTATCTTTCTGTAGCTGTACCAAAAGCTGTACTATCAAATTTAGATAGCTTTTGTCCAAATCTTGGTGAAAATACACCAAATGCTACAGTTTTTAGCTCTCCTAAATCTTTTGATTTGATAGGTACATCAACATCAAGTCCTACATCTACCTCTTTTTCTGGAAGAGCTATATCTTTCTCTTCAAAATTTTCTACTTTTGGAAGAGGAACTGTTGCTGCTGGTAATACTTCCTTTTTTGCTACTTTTGGAGATGTGGCTCTTTTTGTATAAACTTTTTTCTTTGATTTTATAGTTTTCTTTTTTACAACCTTTTTCCTTTTAACCTTTTTAATTATCCTTTTCTTCTTAGGCTTAGGTTTTTGTATTTCAACATATTTAATAACTGGTTCTTTTGGAGGTTCGATAGGAGGTACTTTAGATATGTAGTACTCAAATAAACCGAGAATACCAAGGTTTAAAAATAGACCCAGTACTAATGCTATAATTAATACACGCTTATTTATATAGTAATTTTCTGAAATAGATATGTTCATGTTGAGTATTATAGGTCAGTAATATTTTCTATGCAAGGAGAAGACCTTGAAGTTAGGAATAATAGGTTCTGGAAGCTGGGGAACAGCTCTTGCAAAGCTATACTCTCAAAATTTTGAGAAAGTTATATTGTGGACTCGAGATGAAAATGTGTGTAATTGGATAAATAAAAGTAAAACAAATCCAAAATATTTCCCAGAAGTAATACTTCCAGACAATATAGTATCAACCACTGATATAAATGAGGCGTTTAATATAAGTGATATTATTATCATCGTTGTTCCGGCACAGGCAATAAGGAATGTTTTAAGTCAGCTAAAATACAAAAAGCTTGAAAAACCTATCATTTCAGCTTCTAAAGGAATAGAAATAAGTAGCTTAAAACTAACTACTCAGGTAATTTCAGAACAGCTTTTGATTGATGAAAAAAACATATTTGCTCTTTCAGGTCCGTCATTTGCTAGAGAAGTTTTACAAGGTTTACCAACAGCTGTAGTTCTTGGCGGTGATATATGTAAAGGGCGTGAATTACAGAAACTTTTATCTACGGATACATTCAGAGTTTATACAAATAATGATATAAAAGGTGTAGAGATAGGAGGAGCTGTAAAAAATGTTATAGCCATAGCCACTGGAATAAGTGATGGGATAGGTTTAGGTAATAATGCACGAGCAAGTCTTATAACAAGAGGATTGTATGAGATGAAAAGAATAGCTCTTGTTTATGGTGCAAATTCAGAAACATTATACGGTTTGTCAGGACTTGGAGATTTAGTTCTAACAGCTACAGGAGACCTATCAAGAAACAGGAGATTTGGAGTTTTAATAGGAAAAGGACTATCTGTAAATCAGGCTTTAAAAGAAATAGGACAAGTAGTAGAAGGTCTTGATACAGTAAAAGCTATAAATCAGATAGCTAAAAAATATGACATAGAGCTTCCTATATCTTTAACTGTTTATAGAGTATTATATGAAGGATTAAAGCCATTAGAAGCTGTAAAAATACTTATGAAAAGGCAATTGAAGGAAGAATTCTAAATGGTGGCCAAGGGCGGAATCGAACCGCCGACACCGCGGTTTTCAGCCGCGTGCTCTACCAACTGAGCTACCTGGCCACTTTTTGGATTATATAGTTTATTACAACTTGCTTTTTTTGTCAATATATACAATATTTAAGAGGAAAACCTACTATAGAGGGTAGTTATATGATGAAAATATTAATATCTTTATTTATAGCTTTAACTATCAGTTCTTTTAGTTTTGCAGGATTAAAAGCTTATGACTTTTCATTGAAAACTCTTGATGGAAAAACTGTAAAACTTTCTGAGCTTAAAGGTAATGTTGTTATTTTAATTTTTTGGTCTACTAAGTGTCCAGTATGTAAAAAGGAAATGCCTGTTTTATGGAGATGGTATAAAGAAAAATATGCTGATAAAAATGTAAAAGTTCTTGCAATAGTGATAAATACAAAGGATAAAAAGAAGATAAAAAAAGCTGTTAGTGAATGGGGGTTTGGTTTTACTGTCCTACTGCCAGATAGTAAGGTGTTAAAGAAATATTTTGTTCCTGGTACTCCAACGTTTTATATTTTGAGAAAGAACCTCACTGTTGGTAAAATCCTATTTGGAGAACAGAAATTAAAAACTTTTGAAAAATATATAGAAAAATTTTTAAAGGAGTAAAAGTGGAGGAAAATAAAAAATTTGTCATCTGGGGAAGAAATCCTATCATTGAAGCTATAAAGGCAGGGAAAAGTTTAGAAAAAATCTTAGTTGCACATGATTCCCACATACCAAAAGAGCTAATTAAACTTGCAGAAAAAAATAAAATAAAAGTTCAAAAAGTCCCAAGAAGAAAAGTAGAAGAATTAGCAGGAACAAAAAAAACACAGGGAGTAGTAGCTCTTTTATCTCCTATTACTTATTGGAAGGAAAATGACCTTATGAATAAAGTTTTATCAGAAAAAGGTTTTATTGTTATTTTAGACCATATAACAGACCCTCAAAATGTAGGGAACATAATTAGAACATCTGAGGTTTTAGGAGCTGCTGGAGTTATTATCCCACGAGAAAGAAGCTCACCAATAAATGAAACAGTAGTAAAAGCCTCAGCAGGAGCTGTTTTTCACATACCAGTGGCTAAGGTTGGAAGCTTAAAAGGATTTTTAGATAGATTTCAGAAAAAGAATGGATGGGTTGTTTCAATAGAAAAAGGTGGTAAACCTATACATAAAATTGATTTTCCATTTCCTCTAGCAGTAGTACTGGGTTCTGAAGGTAAAGGTGTTTCCAAATCTGTACTTGAAACATCAGACCTTGTAGCTTCAATACCTATGAAAGGGAAAATAACATCTTTAAACGTATCTTCTGCAGGTGCTATAGCTTTATGGGAGATAGCAAAACAAAATTGGATAGATTAAATTTTTAGATAAAAAAGAAAAATGGAGGGGTCAACATGGAAAAAAGAATTCATTTATCAGATGAGGTTGTAAAAAATTATCTGAAGAAAAAAGGTATTTTAGAAACTGTCAAAGAAGCAATTAGAGAAACAAAACCAGATTTAAAATTTGCAGGAGCTACAGTTTATCTTTTAGGAAAAGAACACGTACTTGTATTATTTTTAGATGAAGAAGAAAATCCTATATCTGATATGCTTATTGATTTAAAAAATAATGAAGTTATAACAGACCCTAAAATGTTTAAAGTAAAAATAGAAATACCACCGCAAGAAACTATGGAACATTATAAGCTGTGGATAGATAACAGATACTACGAAGGTAAAGCAGAACTTTTACATCCCTGGCTTACTCAAGAGGAAATTTTTGGCACTTGACTTAGGAATCTTTTATAAAGAATTTTATTTTTATGGAGCTATTAGTTAATGGGAAACTTTATAAAATTAATGTCAGGAAAGATAAAAAACTTCTTTGGGTTCTAAGAGATGACCTTAACCTAACAGGAACAAAATATGGCTGTGGTAAAGCCCTTTGTGGCTTTTGTACTGTTTTAATAGACGGTGTGGCTGTAAGAAGCTGTCAGGTACCAGTATATCAGGTTGAAAGAAAGGAGATTTTGACTATAGAAGGAGTTCCAGAGAATCACCCTGTAAAAAAAGCATGGATAGAATTAGATGTACCACAATGTGGGTATTGCCAACCGGGGCAGATAATGCAGGCTATTTTTTTACTCTCTAACAATCCAGAACCTGATTTAGATGAGATAACTTCTGTAATGTATGGAAATCTATGTAGATGCGGAACTTATCCAAGAATAATAAAAGCTATAAAACTTGCATCAAAATATATGAGATATAACAATGCTAAGTAGAAGAGATTTTTTAAAACTTTCAGGTTTAACTCTTGCAATAGCTATTACACCTAAAGGTTATAGGGTTCTTTTTGCAAAAGACATACAGAACCTTCAAGTCAAT
>Ga0256841_1002587_pt1 | contig 14292 bp, 9 predicted proteins | sample 356308metaG_FD_185971 | JGI IMG/M metagenome (GOLD analysis project Ga0256841, IMG submission 185971) | Hydrothermal vent microbial communities from Mid Atlantic Ridge, Atlantic Ocean - 356-308 | ecosystem: Environmental > Aquatic > Marine > Hydrothermal vents | place: Atlantic Ocean: Mid...
CAACCGGGGGGAGCAAGGCCAGGACTAAAGCAGGGTCTCAAGCCATCCACAAAAAAATGAGTCATCGCTTTAAAAAGGGAAGGGGGACTCGAAAACGCTTCCGCTTTGTTCTATGCCAGCCACTTCGATGAGAACAATTCTTGTGACTCGTGAAGAAAGGAAAGCTGGAGGTTGAAATGAAAAAGAGCATCAAGGGTACCCAAACAGAGAAAAACCTTCTCAAATCTTTTGCCGGAGAATGCCAAGCGCGGATGCGCTATGACTACTGGGCCAGCGTCGCCAAGAAGGAGGGCTTGGTCCAAATCTCGGAGATCTTTGCGGAGACGGCGAGGCAGGAGAAGGAGCATGGGAAGCGCTTTTGGTCCTTTCTGGAGGGTGGGGATCTGGAGATTGAGGCGAGCTATCCTGCCGGGGTCACCGGTTCGACTCTGGACAATCTGAAAGCGGCCGCGGCAGGGGAGGAGCATGAGTGGACTGAGCTGTATCCGGGTTTCGCCAAGGTGGCTCGGGAAGAAGGTTTCCCTCAGATTGCGAAATGTTGGGAGATGATTTGTGTTGCGGAGAAGCAGCACCACAAACGGTACAAGGACCTTGCTGAAAACCTCGAGGCGGGTCGGGTGTTCCGACGGAATGGGAAAATCACCTGGCGTTGCCTGAATTGCGGCTACCTCCACGAGGGAGAGGTGGCCCCCAGTGTTTGCCCTGCCTGCCTGCATCCCCAGGCTTACTTTGAGATCCTCTGTGAAAACTGGTAGGGTCCTCCAAAGGGGTTTACATGAAATCCACCTCGCCTTTGTGGCTGTTTCCTTAGGGGCCGCTTGACAATCGTCTTCTTGGGTGGCCGCGGGTGCACAATCTGCGGCCGGTGACTGCCATCGACCCCTTCATGAAGAAAAAGTAAACCTTTGGATGTGGTTGTGGAAAATTGGGAGAGGGATTCCTTTTCCTGATTTCTGAGGGCTGGCCCTATCCGGGGGAGCAAGGAGACCATGATGAGTATCATCGCTTTTTCCCTCCTCTGTAGCTCTTTTTGTTTGCAAGCTGGAGGGCTTCCCCAGCAAAGTCCCAAAAGCCTTCTTCATAAGGCCAGGACTGCTCCTGGTCTCATCCCCTGGATCGTGGATCCCTATTCCCGGATCGACGGGCGACGGGGCAGGGTCCAGCAGCCGGTTGTGCCCAAAGTCAACCGGGCCGTCCTCTTGGACCAAGCTCTCGCTCAGGGCAAGGCTTTGGGGAGACCCATCCTGGTCTATGGTTTTCGGATCGAAGGGCGGCAGATGTATCGGGCCCCGCTTGTGGATGAGTACATGAAGCTCGCGGTTTTTTCGGATCCCGATTTGGCTGCCTTGATTCGGAGGCGCTTTGTGGCTCTCAGGCTCTATGTCGACAAGAGTGTTGGGAAGCGGCTTTTGGCCTACAACGGGGATCCTAAGGATCCTCTGTTTTTGAAGGTTGTGGAGCCGGCCCTCTTTCTCTTGAGCCCCAAGGGCAAGGTTCTGCACTGTGTCCAGCGTATTCGGACCTTTTCGCCGACCTGGATCCGTTCCCTGTTGCTGGCCTTTTTGGAACGTCGCAAGTTTTCGGGGGAAGGGAGTTTGACCAAGGCCCTTGCTGGGGCCAAGACCATGAGGGACAAGATTTTTTTGGCGGAGCAGGAGAGTTTGGATGGCCGGGATGCCGAGGCTCTAAAGTTGCTTCGGGAGATCGAAGGAGGGGCTCTGAAGTCCAAAAAATGGGGGGACCTGTTCTGCGGGACCAAGGCCGGGGTCCTGCGGCGCATGGGGCGCCTGGAGGAGGCTCTGGGCCTTCTTGCTACTCGGCCCAAGCTGCGCCTGGAGACCTTGCGCTGCCTTGTGCGGGCCGGTCGCTTTGAAGATGCTGTGGCCGTGGCGAGCAAGATTCCCGCCGGGGAAGCCGGCAGCGAAGCGCTCTGGTGGAAGGGAGCCGCTCTCTGGCGCCTTTGGCGGACCAAGGAATCGGTGAGGGCCTTTAGCCTCGCAGCCCAGGGGGGCGGCCCCTTTGCGATCCGGGCTTCAGCCATGCTCGCTCGCGGGGATGACACGACCCCGCTCTCCCCCCTTGCGCATGACTTCGAGGTCCTGCGGGACCTTCGGGTGTCTCTTTCCAAATCCAAAGCTCTACCCAGGACCAGCGAACTGGGATCGCCCAAGAAAACACAAGGCAGCTTGAGTGCCCGCGTAGGGGCGGGGCTCCGTTTTTTGCTTCGGGCCCAGCGACCTGATGGATCCTGGTCTGATACTCGTTACGCGTATTGGCCGGCGCCAAAAATTCTCCCCAATGTCCGTGTCGCGATTACAGCTCTTGCCGCAACGGCTCTCCTCCGTTGGCGTAAAAGACTTCCCTCGGGTTTTGGGATGATCCCCAAGCGGATCGACCAAGCCATCGCCAAAGCTCAGTCCTATCTCCAAGAGGACAAGCGGCTGGCCCTCGGCACGGAGGAAGAGGTCTACAGCGAGGCCTACCGAATGCTTTTCTTCCTTGAACGGCTGAAGCAGGGTAGGCAGAGCGAACATCAAGTCCTCGTCTCCGAGTTGGAGCGTCTCGCCCGTCGCGCGGGGCAGATCCAGGACAAGCAGAGCGGTTTTTTCGCCCACGAATACAAAAATGCCTTTTGCACGGGTGCCATGATGTGGTCTCTCTACCTGGCGAAAACGCACAAGATACGTGTACCCCAGGATGTTGTGGAGCAAGGTGTCAAAGCTCTCCTTTCCGCCCGGCGCAAGGATGGGTCTTTTAGTTATGGTGGGACGGCAAAGAATCGACGCGGAGGTTCCATCTCCTCCAATCTCAAAAACGCCTCCGCCCGCATGCCTCTTTGTGAAACCGTCCTTCGCGTGTTTTCAGCAAGTGATGCCAAAAAGGTCGCGGACGCCTTCAACAACTTTCTCGCCCATCTCAAAGAGATCGAACGTGTGCGCAAATGCGACTTCCATTCCGATGGGCAGCTCGGAGGCTTTTTCTTTTGGCACGCAGTATTCCACGCATCCGAAACCGCGAACCTCCTTCCCTCCAAGAGCAAAAAGGCCATCCACAAAGCCCTCAAGAGGCTCGTCCTTTCGATTCCTGAGTTGGACGGCTCCTGGGTCGACAGCCACGAGTTGGGCAAAAGCTATGGGACCGCGATGGCCCTTCTCACGCTCTCGAACCTTTAGGGCTTCTTGGGGGAAGGCGGTTGGCCGGCTCCAAGCTCCCATGAATCGAGAGCCGGGAAATGCAGGCGGGAGCCTTTCAATCCGGCTCGACGAATTGATGGAAGCGCCGGGCCAGATCCTTGGTGACAGGGCCGGGTTTCCCATCTCCCACCGGGTTGCCGTTGAGGGCTGTGATGGCGAGGATGTCCTTCAGGGTCGAGGTCAGAAAGATCTCGTCGGCCTCCAGAAGGGTCTCGCGGCTGATCGCTTCTTCGTAGACGGGGAGGTCCTCCCTACGTGCCATGTCCAGTAAGAGGCCCCTTGTGATTCCGAGGAGAATGCCTGCTTCGGGAGGAGGGGTTAGGGTCCTTCCGTCCTTGACGATCCAGACATTGGAGGTGGGGGCTTCGGTGAGAAATCCGTCGGAGTTCAGAAGCAAGGCGACATCGGCTCCATGGTCTTTGGCTTCCATCAAAGCGATGATGTTGTTCAGGTAGTTTCCGCTCTTGATGGCCGGATCAAGGGCTTGGCGATGGTTCCGCAAAGTATTGACGAGCCAGGCGCTGAAGCCTTTTTCGTATTGTTCCCTGCTGGGAAGTTCGAGGGGGCGGACGAGCAGGACGATGTTGGGGGCCGAAGGGGCGTGGGCTGGATCGATGTTGGGGGCTAGGCCGGTTCCCCGAGTGAGGATGATGCGTACATAGTGTTCCCCCGTCCCTGCAGCCTCTCGGGTGGCCTCGATGTTTTTCTCGAGTTCCTCCAGGGACCAGGGAAAGGGGATGCGAAGTCGCTGCGCACTTTGGGTCAATCGGGCATAGTGCAACTCGGGATGGAACAGCTTGCCTCCGCGGGTGCGGATGACTTCGTAGACTCCATCCCCAAAGAGGAAGCCGCGGTCCATTGCGGGGACGTAGGCCTCGCTTTCCGGGACGATTTTTCCATTGATCTGGAACATGACGGGCATTGTAGGTCTCCTTGTAGAGCTCCTTGTCAGAGCTTGTTGTGGCCGTGTGAAAAGGGATGGTATCCCCCCCCTCCCGGGAGTGCCAAGGGCGCTGATTGCCCTTTTGGATCTTTTTTGAACCCTTCGGAAAACGCCTCGTTCCCTTGCCTCTCTCCATCATTCTGGCTCCTTCCCGGGCGGACCCTTTGAGGGATCTTCCTTTTGCACCATGGCGCTTGGGCAGGTTCCAGGTCCCCTTCTAATTTTTCCCAAAGAAAAGGTTGTTTGATCGGATGAAAACACATTCTTTTTTCACATATTCTCTTTCTCTCGGATCCTTTCTGGCCCTGGCTGTCCTCGGAAGCACAAAGGGGCTCTTGGCCCAAGGGGGGGAAGGGAGTCATTGGAACACCATCCCTCTCGCAATGGGGACGGGCCGGGTCCAAGGAATGGGCACATCGGTGACCGTCCAGAAAAGCAATGAGGTGCTTTTCTATTCCGGGATCCTCCGCCAATGGACATCGATCCCCGTTTCCGCAAATGCCAAGGTCAGCACTCACAACGCCTATGCGATTGTGGAGGATGGAAACAAAGTCTTTGGCTGGTCGTCCCGCCTGGGAAAGATCGACAGCATTGCCGTTTCCCCCTCACGTAAAGTTCTTCCAGGTCCCCTCTCAGCGAACTGGGTGACCCTTGTCCAGGACGGGAGCAAGGTCTACGGTTTTTCGGCCTTTCGCGGGAAGTTTACCTCCATCTCCGTTGGGAGCAGCACTCCTGCGATCTCCGTTGGACAACTCTGCGCCGTTGTCCATGACGGTGTCCGCGCATTTGGATTTGGAGTGGGAAGCGGCAAGTGGACCGTGACCCCCGCTGTGGGGAAATCCATGAACCTGGTGACCTCTGGAAATGTTGGACTTGTTATGAGCGCCAAGACCGCCTTCGCTTTTTCCGGAGGAAGGAATACTTGGTCCATGATCTCGCTCGCTTCTACAGCCAATCCCACCTTGGGGCGAGGCTATGCTCTCTGGATCAATGGGCAGCAGGTGACCGCTTTCAGCGGCCATTTGGGGAAGGTTTCCAGCTTCATTGCGAAGGGAACTCCCACTCTTGCCTTTGGGCGGCATGTTGCAGGCATCGTGGACGGTGACCGGGTCGCCTGCTACGCCGCGACCCAAACAGGCTTCAGGATCCTCAACATGAAGACTCCGATTCTCCAGTCCCAATCCGAGTTGCTTGTGATCTCCTCCGTCGCAGAGAAAAAAGTCATCGGCTTCTCCGGAGTCACGGGCCGCTTCAGCCCGGCCCTCAAGGGGAGCTTTGTCCTCAGCCTGAACGAAGCCGTCGCCTATGCCAAGGGGACGCCCTTCTCCTATGCCTATAGTCCGATCCTGGATCGCTGGGTGCGCTCTCCCGAGCTGCTGGCCAGCAAGGTGACCTTGCTCCGAAACTCTGTCGTTGAGACGCGTCCGGGAGGTTTCACAGCTTTTTCCGTTCGGTCTTCTCAATGGGCGAAGCAAAATGCTTCTGCGTCAGCAAGCATGGTCCTCCCTCGGCGGGGGAGGGGTTCTCTTCTTTTGATTACCGATGGGACTTCCGTCCATGTCTGGGACAGCAAACTGGCTCGCTGGGCAAGTGTTCGCACTGGTACAAAACGGCAGATTGCCATGTATCGGGTCATTACCTTGGTGGAGGACGGAGTCAACGCCTACGGTTTTGGTTTGTTCAATAACCGATGGGACACGGTTTCCTTGCAAGGTCCCGTTCAGGCGATTCGCGCCAACTCCTCCATTGGGTTCATCCAAACCGCAAAGCAGCTCCATGTTTTTTCGGCCAACGGTTCCCTCTCACGGATTTCAAGGTTTCCCGAGTTCTCCAGGTTTCAACTGCGAGGCACCAATCTTCGTTTGATCCAACAGGGTCCCGGAAACAGCGTTGCAGTGACCCTCCTGGGAAGCGGCGCGGGCCTCACCCGGACCCCCCTTGGAACCCTCTTTCTGAATCCTCTCCTCCCCCTCTTTGTCCTGGGGGCCACTCCCATCCCGGCCGATGCGCGCTTGGATCTCTCACTTCCCATTCCCGCCGATCCATCTTTGAGCGGGCGTGCTCTGCATCTTCAAAACCTGATCGTTCCTCCGAGCAACCTTCCCTATCTGACCAATAGCGTTGTTCCCATCATTTCCTGAGGACGAAGTCCCTTCCTGTATCGGAGAGCATTGATGTCTCAAGAGGGCAAGGAAAGAGCCAGGAGATGGTTCTGTGTTTTTTTTCTCCCCATCTTTCTTTCCCTCTTTCTTCAGGCTCCCCTTCGGGCTCAAGGAGGAGGAGAGCCTACCCAAAAGAGGGACATCGCCTTTATCGGATTGCATGGGGGTCTGTTCTCGCCCCTTCAAAAAGCAGCGACCGTTCTTGGTCTCAAGATTGCCTATATCTCTGATGAGGAAATTCAATCCGAGAGTGTGAACTTTGCTTCCTTCCGTCTTGTTGTGATCCAGCACGCCCGCTCAGAGCTTCTGGATCACTATCGGAAGCTGTTTCGCAAAGCTTTGCTTGTTCATCCAAAACTCAAAATCCTCGACCTTTCAGGGATCGCGGGGAAACGTCTGGGCCGCTTGAAAAGCCAAGGGATTCTCCGATTCGATCCCAAGCTCAAACCCTATTACAGCGTTCCCCCCGAAAACCTCAAAAGGCTCCTCCTCTTCCTGAAGGTTCGGTATCTGGGAGGGGCGGGGAAGGTTCTTCCTCCCTTGTCCCGGGATCGTCTCAGAATTGCCTATCCAGGCAGGAAACAGCGTTTCGTCGATGTTTCCTCCTTTCTTGCATGGCGTCAAAAAACCATGCCCGATTGTTTGCAACGTCCCAGAGTCGCCATCTCGGTCCATGAGACCCATCTATCCTTCCAAGACACCGCAGTGGTCAAGGCTCTTGTGAAATCGCTCGAGGAGCGTGGGATTCTCAGTGCCGTCTTCGTAGATCCCGGTCCACAATACGAGGCTCAGCTTCTTGCCTTTAAGCCTATGGTTGTGATCCATACCTGTCATGGGAGGGAGTCCGTAGCCTTTCGCAAAAAACTAGGCGCACTCCATGTCCAATGCTTGTTTTTTCGAAAGCAATCCATCAAAGATTGGGAAGTTTCGAACGAGGGCCTGGCCCCCAATGAACTGGCCTTCGAGATTGCGACTCAGGAAACACTGGGGCAGATCGAACCCCTGGCGGGATCGGGCACGGAACACGGGGGAGGAGGGGCGGAGGCCTTTCGGCCCATCCCCGAACGTATTGCGCACATCTGTGACCGAGTGCTTTCCTGGATCCGTTTGCGCAAGAAGACTCCGGCGACCAAGAAGGTGGCCATCTTCTATTGGGACCGGGAGATGGGAAAGTCCGAACTCATGCGGGGAAGTGCGACCGGAATGCATCTCAATGGTCCCAAGAGTTTGGTCGCGGTGTTGAAGGCCATGAAACTTGCGGGATACAAGGTAGATCCTCTTCCCAAAAACAAGGAGGAACTCGTGGCCTGGATGATGGATCGAGGGAGGCAGATCGGAGTGTGGGCTCCCGAGGTCTTGGAGCGCTTAGCTCGCAGCGGAAAAGCGATGCTGGTTCCTCTCGAGCGCTACCGAAAATGGTTTCGCACCAAGGTCCCTCCAAGAGTGCGCCAAGAGGTCCTGAAGCGTTGGGGTCCTCCGCCTGGGCGTTTCATGGTCTGGGAGAATCAGGGGAAGAAGTTCATCGTAATCCCACGCATCGAACTTGGTAACGTGGTCCTCCTCCCGCAACCTCTCAAAGGTGAAGCCCATGACTCTTCGCGCATCCATGACAAGACCATTCCCCCTCCGCATAACTATCTGGCGACCTATTTTTGGATCCAGGAGGGATTCGCGGCCGATGCTTTGATCCATTTTGGAACGCATGGAACCGAATTCTTGTTTCCCACCAAACCCACGGCTCTCTCCCAGGCTGATTGGTCCGACGTTTTGATGGGGAAGCTCCCCAACATCAATCCTTGGGTGATCAATAACCTTGGAGAATCCTCCCCGGTCCGCCGAAGAGCTTATGGAGTTTTGATTGACCATCTTGTTCCTCCGAGCGTGAGCGCGGGTCTTTCGGACGAGCTGGCCAATCTCCACGGGGACATTGACAAGTGGGTGTCCCTGGAAGAGGGGGCTTTGAAGAGGAGCTTTCAAACGCAAATCACCGAGCAGGTCAAAAAGCTCCATTTGGACAGGGATCTGCACCTTGACCTTTCCAAAAAGGGGCTCTTGCGTCCGGGGGAAATCAAAAAGCTCGTTGCCTATCTCCATAAGATTCACAACGAGACCACTCCGGTGAGTATGCATGTCCTGGGTTCTCCTCCAAAGCAGGAGCTGGTGGTTCCCTGGGTTGTGACCTGTCTTCGAAAACCCTTTATGGATGCTCTTGGCAATGTGGTCAAGGTTCCACCCTCGGAGCAGCTCAGCCCCGGAGATCGGGAAAAGTACCTGCGGAAGAAGGGCGAAGCCGCTGTTGCCCTCTTTTTACAGAAGGATCTTTCTCCCAAGGTTGCGCTCGCGAAGGTGGGGGTCCGATTCTCCGGCTCTCTTTCCAAGAAGCTTACTGAGAGCTTTTCACTGGCTCGTCGGTTGGCCAAGGGCTTTGCCGCCGCTCCCGCTGAGATCCAAAACCTCCTGAAGGCTCTGGACGGGCGCTTCATTCCGCCGGGTCCATCCAACAGCCCGGACCGCAACCCCGCAGTCCTCCCCACAGGTCGCAACATGTTTCTGCTCAACCCTATGGAGGTGCCGACGCGCCCTTCCTGGGAGATTGGGAAAAAGTTGATGGACCAACTGCTCGCGGATTTTTTTCGCCGCAAAGGCCACTACCCCGAGCGGGTTGCCTTTACTCTGAATTCCTTCGCCACCTTCCAGGACTACGGAGTCATGGAAGCGCAGATCCTCTGGGCTTTGGGCCTTCGACCTGTTTGGGACGGCCGAAACTTGGTGACGGATCTCGAGCTGGTCCCTGGGACCGAGCTGGGCCGCCCTCGTGTGGATGTCTTTCTTTCCGTTCTCGGATATTACCGAGACATGCTCCCCAGCAGGATGCGCCTGTTGGACAAGGGAATCCGGATGATCCTTGCCGGGGATCCCGATGCCCATTCTCTCCAAAAGCATACCGAGGCCATGCGGAAACGCTTGCTGGCGGAGGGGCTTTCCCCCAAGGAAGCGGAGAGGATGGCGAAAGGGAGGATCTTCGGACGGGCTCCGGCGGACATGGGGAGTGGAGCTTATTACTATCTTGTGGAGCGATCGGGAGAATGGGACAAGCGGGAAGAGTTGATGGAGACTTACATCCATCACTCGAGTCATGTCTATACCGATGGGATGTGGGGAAAAGAGGCACGGACTGCCTTCGAGGGGCAACTCCAGGGGACCGAGATCCTGTTGCGGAGTTGGTCCGACCGGACTCGGAGTCCGCTTTCCAACAAATACGATTGGTACAAAGGGGGCAGCCTTTCGATGGCGATCAAGCATGTGACGGGAAAGGAGCCGGAATGGTTTTTTTCGGATGTGCGGGATCCCGATCGGACCTCGATGGTGCGGGCGGAGGATGCCCTTCGGATGGATTTCCGAGTGCGTCTCTTCAACCGAAAGTGGTTGGAGGGGATGATGCGCGAAGGCTATGCGGGAGCTGACATGATCGCAACCCATGTATCCAATGCCTATGGGTGGAAGATCATGAGACCGGGGGCGGTCAGCGACGATCTTTTTGAGCGCATTGTGGATGTTTTGGTCCGGGACAAGAAAAAGCTTGGGCTCAAGGAATGGTTCGAGAAGGTGAACCCCTTCGCTGCCCAGGAGATTCATGAGATCCTGCTCGAGGTCATTCGCAAGGGGTACTGGAAACCGGATCCGGCGACGCTGCGGGAGCTGGCCGAGGGCTTTGCTGAATCCGTGAAGAAGAACGGAGAGAATGGTGGGATCCTTGGGGGCGGAAACAAAAAGCTGAAGGCTTTTGTGAAGAAGGTCCTTGGGGATGGGAAAAGCTCTGTTCCGGTTGTGGAAGGCCCGGTTTTGGAGGAGAAAGAGGTCACGGATCCCAGCTTTCCATGGGATGCCTTGCTCGCGGTAGGGATTCCTCTTTTGTTGATCTTCCTCGGATTTCTTTTTCGCTTTGGAGAACCTCGACAATGATGGAGACCCTGGTTCAACTGCTTTACACCATTACGACCTATCTGCTTGTCCCGGTGGTGCTGGGGCTCTTGATTTTGCTTGCTTGGTCTTTGCTCGAGTTGGGTGGTTTTCTTCGGGAACGTTGGGAAAGGAGGAAAGGGCTTCTCCCCTGGACTCGTTTCGAACAGGGATTGAGGGAGGGTAGGGAGTGCGGTTCCGCTTTCTTTGAGCTACCAAGGCTTCCGGGTTTTCTGGGACTCTTTCAGCAGAAGGGACTTGCCCTGGCTCGTCGGAGTCTCTTCGCTGAAAAGATCTGTGACGACTTTGAGATTGCGTCGGAAGGGCGCTTGGGTCGCATGAAACTGGGGATTCGGATCGGTCCCATGTTCGGGCTGATGGGGACTCTGATCCCCATGGGTCCAGCCCTCATGGGGCTTTCCCAGGGGAACATGGAGGAGATGGCGCAAAACCTGGTCGTGGCTTTCTCCACTACGGTCCTGGGGCTTTTGGTGGGGGGGATCTGCTATACGATCGCCATCTCCAGGCGCCGATGGTATGCCCAGGACCTCGTTGCCATTGATTTTCTCAGGCATTGTCTTGAGGAGGAATCATGAGTCGGTCTCAATCCAGGGTGCGCCGCCTCCTCCAGCCGGGCGACGAGGATCCCCTCTCGGGAATTGCCAATCTCTTCGATGCTGCAATGGTCTTTGCCGTTGCCCTGCTGATCGCTTTCGCCGCACAGACGGGACGGCTGCCCAAAGGCTCCCGGGCCAAAGGGCAGGAGCAGGAAGTGCCCTTGAAAAATCGAAGGACTTTGAAGCATTTCCGCGCTTCGGCACGGAAGGCCAGAGGGCGGGGAAAGCGCCTTGGGGTGGCCTTTCGGCTGGAATCGGGGGAAGTTGTCTACGTCCCTGAGACCCGTTCTGCAGAGGAAGCAGGGCGCTGAGTCGCTGGGATTCTCTGCCTAGGTTGGAATTCTGATTCCCCGGAGTTCTCTCCCTGTTAGAATCTTCGGCCTGGAATGGGGCCGACTCGGCCGCGATTTGCCTGCTTCTGCTTCCCTTGGCCCGGTGGAGGGCTTGCCCGCGATGTGCGGATTTATTTCGATCTTTGCCCCCGAAGGGCAAAACATTCTGACCGACCTTTTGGACGGTCTGCTCGCGATCCAGCACCGGGGGCAGGATGCCGCCGGGGTGGTGACTTATGATGGTTCCTGCTTTCACGCCAAGAAGGGCATGGGGCTGGTCCGGGATGTCTTTGAGTCCAAGCATTTGCAGAGGCTCAAGGGGCATCTGGGAGTCGGGCATGTCCGCTATCCCACGGTGGGAAAAAATGAGGACAATGATGTGCAGCCCTTCTGGTTGGATTTTCCGATCGGGATCGCAATGGCCCACAACGGAAACGTCACCAACTTTCAGCAGCTTCGGGAGCGCTATTTCCCAAGCGAAGGGATCCTGGTCAACTCCAACTGTGATCTCGAAGCTGTCCTTTTGGTCTTGGGGCAGGCCCTGATGCATCGAGCCGGGGCGACGACGATCACCGCAGAGGATATCTACAAGGCTGTGCAAGCGGTTTACGACAAGGTCAAAGGTGCTTATTCCGTCGTAGGTTGTATCGCCGGCCAGGGGATGTTCGCTTTCCGGGATCCTTTTGGGATCAAGCCGATCATCCTGGGTGCCAAGCAGACCCCCCAGGGAACGGCCTATGCTTGTGCGAGCGAATCTGTGGTCCTGGATATCCTGGGGTTCGATCGGATAGGGGATCTTGCAGCGGGTGAGGCTGTTTGGATCGATATGGCCCGTCGCCTGCATCGCAAAAAACTCACAACCACGCCGCACCGGCCCTGCATCTTTGAACAGGTGTACTTTGCGCGGCCGGACTCGTTTTTGGATGACATCTCGGTATACAAAACCAGGCTTCGCTGTGGCGAGGCGATTGCCAAGGCCTGGAAGAAAAAGGGGATTGAGATCGACGTCGTCATCCCCGTCCCCGAGTCGGCCCGGACTGCTGCTCAGGCCATGGCTCAGGAATTGGATGTCCCCTGCCGCGAAGGCTTGGTGAAATCCCGCTACATCGGTCGGACCTTTATCATGCCCAACGACAAGGTGCGCCAAAAAAGTATCCGCCAAAAGCTGAATCCGATTCAGCTTGAGTTTGAAAACAAGCGGGTTCTTCTACTCGATGACTCGATCGTTCGTGGCAACACAGCGCGAGAGCTGGTGCGTATGGCGCGCAAAGCGGGCGCGAAGGAGGTCTACTTGGCCAGTTACTCCCCTCCGCTGACACATCCTTGTTATTACGGAATCGATATGAGCACCCAGCGCGAGTTTATTGCTGCGGGGCGGGACAACGAGGAGCTTTGCAAGGAGTTTGGCTGCGATGGTCTTCTCTATCAAAGCTTGGAGGATTTGGTTGCGAGCGCGAAGGCGGGTAACCCTGAGATTGAGGGCTTTTGCACGGCCTGTTTCAACGGAGACTATCCGACTCAGGATATCAGTCAGGAGATGCTCGAGGGGATCCAGCGGGATCGGCTTGAAGCACAGGCCTAGGGCGTGAGCCAAGGAGTGCAGCCATGGTGGGCAAGGAGAGTAGTTCGGCGCGGCGCTTGGAGGGTAGGGCCAAGGGATCCCCGGGAGACGAGGGAAGCAGGGGGAGGCTTCGGCAGCTCTTGACTCCGGAGTCTGAGCTGCGGAACTCGAGTTGGCAGGCACCCCCTGCCGGGTTCCAGGCGATCTCGGAGGAGAGCCAACTTCCAAGGCGTGTGGGTGCGGGAGATCATCTGTTCTTGGTTCCGAGTTTTGAGCTGGCGGAAGCCTTGATCGCTCGGGGCGCGGACAGTGCGCGTATTGCGGTGCGCCATGAGGAGGGGGCCGAAGATTGGATCCAGGCGCTCACGAAGAGCCTGCCGGGTGATCCCTTGATTCCGCCCAGGCCCTTTCGTTTTCCCTGGAGGAGTTTGGTGATCCTTCCCACTTATAACGAGCGGGAAAACCTCGAGCAGATGACGCAGGCCATCTTTCGCTATCTCGAAACCGAGATCCTCGTCGTCGATGACAATTCACCCGATGGGACCGGAGGGCTTGCGGATCAGCTTGCCGCAAAGGACAAGAGGGTCCGTGTCCTGCATCGAACACGGAAAGAGGGCTTGGGGAAGGCCTACTTGGCCGGGTTTCGCCTTGCGCTCGAAGAGGGTTACGAGAGGATTTTTGAAACCGACTGCGATTTCAGCCATGCGCCTTGGGACCTGCCTAGGTTGATGGCGGCCTCCGAAACGGCCGAACTGGTGATTGGGAGTCGCTATGTGCGAGGCGGTTCGACCGTGGGTTGGGCTCTACCCAGGGTGATGCTTTCGCGGGGGGCAAACTTATACACACGCTCTTGGCTGGGTTTCAAAGTTCATGATTGGACAGCGGGCTTTCGTTGTTACCACGCTTCGCTTCTCAAGAAATTGGATTTCGATCGGGTCGCGGCCAATGGGTACTCCTTCCAGATTGAGATGACTTGGAAATCCCTGCGTCTTGGGGCCAAGGTTCGGGAGATCCCGACCCGTTTTGTGGATCGCAATCTGGGAAAAAGCAAAATGAACAAGAAGATCGCCCTGGAGGCCATCCGCATTGTCCCCTGGTTACGCCTCAAAGGTTAGACCTGAAGGTGGAGAAGGAGCGGGCGAAGAAGAGTCGAAGGATTTTGTGGGGCTTGATCGCTGCCCTCATCCTTGTGGGCTTGATCCCTTTTTTGCGCAAGAAAACGAGCGAGCTGCCCGTTTATATTCAAGGAGCGGAGCGCATGGTGGCGGGGCAGGAGATCTATAGGCCTGCTGAACCCAAGCCCTTTACCTATCCTCCTTTTTTCGGGCTCCCCTTCGTTCCCCTCGCAGTCCTTCCCAAGGCTTTGCAGCGTCCTCTTTGGTACTTCATCAATGTCGCCTTGTTGCTTTGGATTCTGTTTTTTTTGCAGGGACTGCTTCTGCGTTGGAGGGAGCTTTCCCCGGGAGGGAGCCGGGCATCCTCCCTGCCTCAGTGGACGCTTTGGCTGTTTGTGGGCCTTCTTT
>Ga0256841_1002588_pt1 | contig 14283 bp, 12 predicted proteins | sample 356308metaG_FD_185971 | JGI IMG/M metagenome (GOLD analysis project Ga0256841, IMG submission 185971) | Hydrothermal vent microbial communities from Mid Atlantic Ridge, Atlantic Ocean - 356-308 | ecosystem: Environmental > Aquatic > Marine > Hydrothermal vents | place: Atlantic Ocean: Mid...
CGGCGGATCGGAGTTGCAGCCACCATTCCAAGTGTCAACCCATTCATCTTCACAGTCGGGCTCGCCTTCGGGAATGCCATTTAACGGGCAGTCAACTACGCAAGGTTCAGTAACGGTAACATCCAAATTTTCATAGCCATAATCCTAGGTGTCATAAACAGAACAGATGTCGCAGATGCTTCAATTAAGGAGAACTTATAATGAATTCAAGTATAATTATAATAATACTGATGGCCAATTATATCGGGGGAAAAAGTGCTTTTTTCGATGAAGCCTTTTTACTATTAATTAAAAACAAAACAATGCGGAACGATGTTATTGGAAAGGTAAAAAATTATCAAACTACTTCCCGATATCTCTTAAAAAATACTAAAGTTTATTGAAATAACCGCGCAATTTGAATTTATAATCCGCCCCCTTCTCTATTTTATTTTTGGTGCTCAAATCTATCTTTTATTTCATTTGTGTTTGTTATTTATTTCACTAAATACTTGACAAAAGGATATCATTATCGTTTATTTATAAGTATAGATTAGTGAATTATTTCACTTATTATCCCTGCTGATTGATTTGGCGGGTTTTTGATGTCAACAAAACTTAAGCTATAAAATGATAAGAGGATAAAGCTATGGCAGATCAAGAAACGGGTACAAACCCGTTAAGCGCAGATCTTCTGGTAGTAGGCGGGGGAATAAGTGGTATTACCGCCGCTTTGGAAGCCGCCGAAGCGGGAAGGGATGTAATCCTCATCGAAAAGGAACCTTATTTGGGGGGACGGGTCGCACAGATGTATCATTATTTCCCCAAACTGTGTCCCCCATCCTGCGGATTGGAAATCAATTTCCGTCGTATCAAGGACAATCGAAAGATAAGGACTTACACCCTTTCCGAAGTCGAAAGTGTAAATGGCAAACCGGGTGAATTCGAGGTCAAGGTCAAAAAGAATCCCCGTTATGTCAATGAAAACTGCACCGCCTGCGGTTTATGCGAGGCTGCTTGCAGGACCGAAATAGATAACCCGTTCGATTTCGGGATGAGCAAAATCAAGGCGATACATCTTCCCCATCTGATGGCTTATCCGATGAGGTATGTTCTCCATAAGGATGTGGTGAAAGACCAATCGGAACTGGAGGATATAGCCAAATCCTGTCCTTACGATTCGGTGGTTTTGGATGATGAGCCGAAAACCCTAACCTTTAATGTCGGTGCGGTGGTTTGGGCGACGGGATGGAAACCATTCGATGCTTCAAAAATAGAGAACCTTAATTTCGGTAAATACCCACATATCATCACCAATATGATGATGGAGCGGCTATCCGCTCCGAACGGTCCCACTTCTGGCAGGATATTGAGACCCGGCGACCAAAAGGAGGTAAAGAGGATAGCGTTTGTGCAGTGTGCCGGTTCGAGGGACGAGAACTATCTCCCATACTGCTCCGGCGTATGTTGTATGGCGTCGTTGAAACAAACCACTTATATCCGCGAGCAATATCCCGATTCCGAAGTTTTCGTGTTTTTCATAGATGCCCGGACTCCGGGGAGGCTGGAGGATTTCTATATGAAAATTCAGGATGATGAGAATGTGCATATCACCCGTGGAAAGGTAGCGGAGATAACCGAGGTCGATGGCGGCGATATGAAAGTCAAAGCCGAAAATACTCTGACCGGCGAGATGACCGAAACCGTTGTCGATATGGTGGTTTTGGCAACCGGTATGGTGCCGAATACCAAAGACTCGCCCCCGCCTTTTGTGAAATTGGATGAATACGGTTTTATCGCTCCCGGTAATGAGCAAACGGGTATTATAGGTTCCGGTGTGGTTATGCGTCCACAGGAGGTTTCCGTATCGGTACAGGATGGCACCGCGGCGGCGTTGAAATCGATAATTGCGGCAGCGAGGAGGTAGAAAGATGGCGGATACAAATACGAAATTAGGAATATATATCTGCTCGGGTTGCGATATAGGCAAAGCCGTGGATATCGAAAAGCTTGCCGAAATCGCAAAATCGGATACCAAAGCAGCCATCTGTAAAACAAACGAATTCCTGTGCGGCGGGAATGCGATACGGGAAATCAGAGAGGATATCGAAAAAGAAGGGCTGAACCGGGTGGTAATCGCTGGTTGCTCCCATAGAGTTAAGACGGATGAATTTAATTTAAATATCCCGGGGGTTTTAATCGAGCGGTGTAATATCAGGGAACAGGTCGCTTGGGTGCAAAAACCTCAGGATGAAGATACGCAGATGATGGCGGAGGATTATATCCGTATGTCCGCGGCGAAAGCAAAAAGCAGCGCCCCCCCGGAACCGTTCATCGATGAGATGTCGAAAACGATCTTGGTGGTGGGCGGTGGTATAGCCGGGCTTAATTCAGCCTTGGATTCGGCAAACGCTGGATATGATGTAATCTTGGTGGAAAAGGAAGCCGAATTGGGCGGATGGCTGACGAAATTCAAAAGCACTTTTCCCAAAAACCCTCCTTATCGCGAACTCGAGGATTCCGGAATCGAGGAGCTTATAACGAAAGTAAAAGAACATCCAAAAATAAAGATTTATACTTCCACAACCATCAAAAAAACCTCCGGCCAACCCGGGCAGTTGGATATTACCCTGCAAAACGGCGGGGATCCAATGGAGATGAGGGTTGGCTCGATAGTCTTAGCGACCGGCTGGAAACCTTACGATGCAACTAAATTGGGGCATCTCGGTTATGGGGTATGCCAAAATGCGATTACAAATGTCCAAATGGAAGAGATGGCGAAAGCGGGCGATGTGAAAAGGCCTTCCGATGGCAAACCCATCGAGAGCATAGCATTCATTCAATGCGCCGGTTCACGGGACCCTGATCATCTGCCATATTGTTCGGCGGTATGTTGTCGCGTATCTTTGAAGCAAGCTCTTTATGTGCGCGAACAATACCCGGATGCGAAAATATATATAATCTACAAGGATATCCGCACACCTGCCCAGTTCGAGTTGTTCTACGCTCGCATTCAAGAGGACGATAACATTTTCTTTACCAAAGGCGAGGTTGTCAATGTCGTGGAAGATTCAAATAATGGCGTGATTATAGATGTCGATGAGACCCTTTTAGGTGAAAAGATTCAACTAAAAGCCGATATGGTAGTATTGGCAACCGGTATGGTACCGACTACAAAGGTCGAGGGTGCGCAGGGGTGGCTTGATCCCGCTCCGGAGCCTGCAGAAGAAAAAGAAGACGAGAAGGCGGAAGAACAGGAAGGGGAAGGAGAAGCAGGCGGAGAGGCCGCCGGCGCTGAATTGGGAGCTAAAATCCTTAACCTGACTTATCGGCAGGGGACAGACCTTCCAACGCTTAAATATGGTTTCCCCGATTCGCATTACATTTGTTTCCCTTATGAAACACGCCGAACGGCGATGTATGCCGCTGGCTGTGTTCGTGCGCCGATGGATACCTATCAAGCCTCTCACGACGCCGCCGGCGCCGCTATGAAAGCGATACAATCCATTGAAAGTTTAAGCGTAGGCAAAGCGATTCATCCACGTTCAGGTGATTTATCATTCCCTGACTTCTTCTTACAGAGATGCACGCAATGTAAGCGTTGTACGGAGGAATGTCCTTTCGGTTCGCTCGATGAGGATGAGAAGGGAACCCCAAAACCGAATATCCTCCGTTGCCGTCGGTGTGGTATCTGTATGGGGGCTTGTCCCGAGAGGATAATCAGCTTTAAAAATTACTCGGTACCGATAATCTCCAATATGATTAAATCGATAGAAATTCCGGAGGAGGATGAGGAAAAACCGAGGGTATTGGTCTTCGTATGTGAAAACGATGCCCTGCCATCCTTTGATATCGTTGGGTTGAAAAGAAAATCGTATAGCCCTTATGTCCGTTTGATACCGGTTAGGTGTTTGGGCGCCTTGAATGTGGTTTGGATTGCGGATGCGCTTTCGGCGGGTTTTGATGGAATTATATTGGTAGGGTGTAAGCATGGCGATGATTATCAATGCCATTACATCCGCGGCAGTCAATTGGCCGAAACGAGGATGGAGAATGTACAGGAGAAATTGACTCAGTTGGTACTTGAGAGGGAAAGGGTACAGATTAATACTTTGGCGCTGACCGATTACGATAAAATACCCGACCTTATCAACGATTTTATGGAGCAAATAGAGGAAATAGGACCTAATCCATATAAGGGTTTTTGAGGATACGGACTAAAAGAGGCACTCTATATATGCCAAAGGAGGAGGTTCTCTTAACCTCCTCCTTTTTATTATTATTGAAATGTCCGGACTAATCGTTATTTGGCAATCAATTGTTTCCGCTTTTCCTCCAAACCGTTCATCAGCCGGCGGAAGGAATCGACGAATTTGCGAATGCCCTCATCCTGAAGCTTATCTGTAACTTTCTTCATACTAATCCCAATTCCCTCGATTTTCTTTAAGGTGTCATAGGATTTGTCCAAATCATTACCGATAGTTTCCGCAGCGTTTCCATGATCTCGGAAGGCATCGATCGTTGCCAATGGCAGGGTATTCACCGTATTTTTACCAATCAAAGGTTCAACATATTTCACATCGCTGTATTTGGGATTTTTGGTGCTTGTGCTTGCCCATAGAGGACGCTGAAATTGGGCGCCTTTCCGTCTTAACTCCTCAAAACGGGAAGAGTTGAAATCTTTTAGGAAATCACTATAAGCTATTTTAGCGGAAGCGACAGCCGCCTCGCCCAGCAGATTTCCCGCTTCGGTGGTCCCGGATTTAATCTTTTCCTCCAATAAGCTGTCAACCAAGGTATCGATTCGGCTGATAAAAAAGCTCGCCACTGAGGAAACATTATCAATCGGTCTGCCTTGATTTGCCCTGTTTTCCAAAGCTCTGATATAGGTTTCCCGAACCTGATGATAGTTATCCAAAGAGAACAACAAAGTAATATTGACATTAATACCTTCGGATAAAAGCGTTTCCACCGCCGGCAGTCCAGCGGAGTTGCCTGGGACCTTAATCATAAGGTTGGGACGGTTAACCTTGTCCCAAAGCCTTCGGGCTTCTTTGATTGTCCCTTGCGTATCATCGGATAGTTCCGGTGAGACCTCCAAAGATACAAATCCATCCGTGCCGTTCGATGAATCGTATATCTCCCTTAAACGGTCAGCTGCCGCTTGGATATCCCGCACCGCCAGAGTCTCATAGATTTCCTCAGCCGACAAACCGGAAATGGCTAGCTCCGCCAATGAATTTTCATAATCGCCGGTTTTTGTCATCGCATTGAAGAAAATAGAGGGATTGGAAGTCATCCCCCGAATACCATCGCTGGTAATTAGATTATCCATCTCTCCGGATTCAATCAAGCTTTTGGTGATAAAATCAAGCCAAATACTTTGCCCATAAATAAAAATTCGTTTCAAGCGATTGTCCACTGTCATAATGCATCTCCATTTAATATAAAAAGTTGCGAATTATCTCATAGAACGGTGTTTGAAAAACACTGAATTAAAATAATAAAAAATTCAAATAAAACAACCAATTTTATTTATCTAACCTTTACCATAAAGGGCATCCTGTAACCTATCGAAATCTCCTTTGCGAGCCCTGCAAATTTGATATCCGAAAAGGTTTATGATAATCAGGATTATAAAGGTATCCAAATCGCCCCCGAGCAGATAATAAACCAACCCGTATAAAGCCGAGGAGGCTACAATTGTATGGATGACGGCTAATATCTTGACCAATATCGATACCCGAGCTTTTATATCTTCCCCTTCAGATAAAAATTTCGGGAGGGAGGCAAACATCCGCCTTTTAATAAGAAAGGCTATTCCTACCTCGACAACCGATACTATAAAAAAGGCCCAGCGTAGAGTTAGCAGAGATTTCCCGTCCAAACTAAATCCGCCCCCATATTGCATACTAAGGAAATATCCTGCAAATAGAAAAATCGCCGGTATCAGTAAATTGATAACCAGCCCCAATAAATTCAATTTGGAGAAAATATTCTCCATAGCCGAATTATACATACTGCTTTGCATAGGAACCTCAGTTTATATATTTATTTTCTCGCAATCGGCGGAAAAAATCAGTCAGTATTCCACCGCATTCATCCTCCATAAAACCGCCGACAACCTCTAATTGGTGATTTAACCTTTTATCGGTAGGAATGTTATATAAAGTTACCGCCGCTCCGGCTTTTGGGTCGTAAGCCCCGAAAACGAGCTTGTTCGCCCTCGCTAAAACCATTGCCCCGCAACACATTGCGCAGGGTTCCAAAGTTACATAAATTGTGCAGCCCTCCAATCTTCGGTTTCCCAAATATTCAGCGGCAGCCGTAATAGCCAAAATCTCCGCATGGGCGGTGGGATCCTGTAATGCTTCGATTCGATTATGTCCTTTACCAATTATTCTCCCTTCATAGACAACTACGCACCCCACCGGAACTTCCCCCTCCTCTTTCCCTTTGACAGCTTCCGAAATTGCCGCCTTCATATAATAATAATCATCCATCAACAATAACCAGTAAACAAAATGTTAAATATTTTAGTATTTTTCGATATTGACCTTTTTCACCGGCGAGACCGTTGCCCCCAAAAATCTGCTCCCCACTTTGGCGAATTTGTCCGGGGTGTCAGAAACGAAATAGCGATATTTTCCAGGCGAGCTTGAATTTTTCAGGAGATTTCGTTTTAGCAAATCCTCTTTAAGCATTTTTACGGTCCATTCGGCCGAATCGATTAGCATAACATCTTTTCCCATTATCGAACCGATAGCTTTCCTCAAAAGTGGGAAATGGGTACATCCCAAAACCAAAGTATCAATTCCTCTTTTCCTCAAAGGCGAGAGATAATCCTTGATTATAAGCATAGATGCGGGTTTATCGACATACCCCTCCTCAGCTAATGCCACCAATAACGGGGTTGCTATAGCTGTAACCTCGACATTTTTATCCAGTTCGGCGATAGCCTTTGTGTATGATGAGGATGATACCGTCCCCACAGTCCCAATCACTCCTATCTTTTTATTTTTAGTGTTGGAGACAGCCCCATACGCCCCGGGCTTGATAACTCCTATCATCGGGATGTCGAAATTGCGTTTTATTGAATTGAGCGCCAAAGATGATGCCGTATTACAGGCTACTATTATATATTTGACTTTTTTCATCAAGAGGAAACGGACATTCTGCCGCGAAAACCTCTTGATAACCTCGGGAGACCTTCCCCCATAAGGATAACGCCCCGTATCGCCGAAATAAACGATATCTTCGTTGGGAAGCCTTTTTATAATCTCGGCAACCACTGTAAGTCCTCCGATGCCGGAATCGAAAATCCCGATCGGTCTTTTGGCTATATCCCTCATCACTTCTTCCCGCTGTATTGATATTTCTGTTTAAAATCCAAAATACCGGCGGCGATACCCTCAGCCATTTTCTGACGAAAGGAACTTTTGCGCAAAAGTTTTTCCTCTTTGGGATTGGAAATAAAGGCTGTCTCCACCAAAACCGCCGGCATAAAAGCATTATTCAGCACATAAAAACCGGCTTGATCGATTCCCCTATCGGGAATATCGACATTCCGTTTTATATGCCTCTGGATTGTCTCCGACAAATCGGAGGATTCCTTCAGATATTCGTTCTGTACGATATCCATCAGGATAAAGCTCAAATCGTCCTTTTTATTAAAAGCGGAATTATCCGTCTCCTCAAAACGTATGGCGGAGTTTTCCAGCGCTGCCACAGCCCTTGCCTCATCGTTTTTCGCTCGAGCCAAAAAGAATGTTTCCGAACCACGAGGCGATGCTTTGGGTGAAGCGTTCGCATGGATGCTAACGAACAGATCGGCACCGATACGATTGGCGAATTTTGTCCGCTCGCCAAGAGGGATAAAAACATCCTTTTCCCGTGTCAACTCGACCCTTAACCCCTTTTTCTTCAATATCTTAGCTAACCTTTTGGAAATATCTAGAGCCACATCCTTTTCTTTTGTATGATACTTCCTACCCACCGCACCATCGTCCTGACCGCCGTGCCCGGGATCGATAACGATTAATTCTATCTTGTTTTTTCGCCAGGTAGGGATAGCCGATAATGATGCATTCGTTGAGGTATTGATGGACACTGTTATTCTATCGGGATTTTCGCGGGAATTAATAGTTATCGAGGCTTTCCTGTTTTTCAAACGGAAAGATAACTGCGCTGATTTTTCAAACTGGTAAGCTAAAATCGATTTAACGGCGGGTTTCAAATCATAACGGACCATCTTGCTTGTATCCACCTTTCCGCCATAGATGGTTATATTTAGCCATCCCTCATCGGTTAAAATGTAGTCGTATTTCAGCGTTTTGGAGAGAAATATCGTTATAAGATACCCGTTGGTTTTTTGCTCGGAGTTCAAGTCGAGGATATTGTATAATCTGGGAAGATAATCGAGCCGTTTGCGGTCAGGATAATAAATCAGCTCGCCGCTGAGGATATTGTTGCTCAAATCGACAAATTCCTTTAAGGGAACGAATAAGGCTCCATCCTGAAAAACCGAGCGATATATCAGGTTATAAACCTTGTCGCCGACAATGACATAGGGGGAATACATTGTAATTTTTATAATCGTTTCGCCGGCGTCGATAGTTGCGGTCGCCGAAAACGGATCCCACTTAAGCCTTGAATTTATTAATCGGTTGAAATCGGTAAGCGAAATATAAGTTATATTCCCGATTCGAATTGTCTCGATATTATATTTATTATGATTGAATATATTGACCCCCTCTATTTTAGCCGAAGAGGTCCCGACAATAGATGCCCAAATAATTATCGCCCATATAATGGAGTTTATCCTGAATATTCGCATTTTCAATACTGCCGATATTTTTTAGCTCGGCGGGCTTCTCTATCCGCTTCGCGCTTTTTGATGTCCTCACGGCGATCGAAAAGCTGTTTGCCCTTTACCAATCCTAATTCTACCTTAACATAAGGACCCTTGAAATACAACTTTAGAGGGATAAGCGTCAATCCCCGTTCCTGAGTTTTCGAGAAAAGTTTTGTTATCTCCCGCTTTCTCAAAAGTAGTTTCCGTCTTCGGGTCGGATCGTGATTCTCTATATTCCCTTTGGAATATGGGGAGATGTGGAGGCCAATCAAATAGGCCTCTCTCTTTTTTATGACCGCATAGCTGTCGGAAATATTTACCTTCCCCTCCCGAAGGGATTTTACTTCTGTGCCGACCAACACCAATCCTGCTTCATAAGTATCAAGGATATGGTATAGATGCCGCGCTTTTCGGTTGGTAACTATAATTTTGATTCTCTCTTTAGCATTATCCATACCAACGATATATAATAGAAAATCATATATCCTTCAAGATATAAATATCGACGGAACTGTGATTGGAATTTCGACTCCTTCTCCATCCTTGACAGAAAGACAGGGTTTGGGTATATTTATTATATGGTTTTTACAATCGGGAGCTATCTGCCGGGGAGTTCGATTCTCCATAGATTCGATCCCCGCTTAAAACTTATCTCCATCATCCTGATCACCATATCGGTCCTAATCGTGCAATCGGCTGCTGCATATTTGCTTTTAATCGGACTGATGCTCATCGGAGCGGCATATTCCAAAATCCCGCTGAAGGCATTTTTAAGCCAGATAAAATTGTGGGGATGGCTGTTAATACTGACGGTTTTACTTCATATAGCTTTCACCAAAGGCACTCCCATATTCACTATCTTCGGCTTTGATATCTCCGATGAGGGATTGATTGGGGGATTTGTTTTCGGATTGCGCTTTTTGGTATTTATACTGTCCGCCTTTTTGTTGACTATCACTACCTCGCCTTATGATTTCGCCGATGGGTTTTCCTCACTGATGAGACCGCTGAAGATTATTAAAATACCGGTTGAAGATTTATCGCTGGTAATAAGCATCGCCTTCCGCTTTATACCTGTGATTTTTGAAGAAGCAAGCGACATCAAAACGGCGCAGGAAGCCCGAGGGGTGGACTTTTCCAAAAGTAGTATTCTTAAGCCAAAAAGATTTATTGCGTTGTTGGTCCCGCTTTTATATTCCGTATTCCGCAAAGCCGATGACCTTGCCGAAGCGCTCATCGTCCGCAATTACAAACCGGGGGCAAAACGAAGCTCTCTTTATTCAAAAGGGATTTCCCTCTTGGATATCTTGCTTTTTTCGGTTATAATTATAGTTTGTTTATTGATTTTACTAATATGGTAGGAATGGAAATTGGCAAAGTATAGGATTGTGATCGAGTACGACGGGACGGATTTTTCGGGATGGCAGATACAGCCCGGTTCAAGGACTGTTCAAAGAGAGATAATCGATGGTATCTCGAAAATATCCGGCGAAAATGTAAAGCTCACCGGAGCGGGCAGAACCGATGCCGGCGTTCACGCCTTTGGGCAGGTCGCCGATTTTGAAATATCTAAACCGATTGATCCGCATAAATTCATCTTTGCCCTTAATGCGGTTACACCGGATGATATAGCCATAAAATATATTCAAGAGGTCGAACCAAATTTCGACTCAAGGCGTAGTGCGACTTCGAGAATATATTCCTATCGAATCCATATCGGTCCCACCGCACTAAATCGGCGGTATGTTTGGGCTTTGAATTATGAGCTTGATTTGGAGAGTATGATCCATGCGACGGATGAGATAATCGGCGAGCATAATTTTTCGTCATTTTGCGTCCGAAAATCGTTAAAAGAGGATAATACCTGTAATGTGCTTGAAGCCTCTTGGAGAAAAGTGGGATTCGAGTTGTTATTTACTATCGAAGCTAATAGATTTCTCCACGGTATGGTGCGTTCATTGGTGGGGAGTTTTGTGGAGATAGGCAGAGGGAAACTCTCGATTGAGGAATTTAGGCGTATAATGGATGAAAGTGATTATACCTCGGTGGGGGTGAAAGCTCCTTCGAGAGGATTGTGCTTGGTAAATGTAAAATATTAAAATAAGCTACTATTTCGGGATAGATGGAATGAGTGTTATTACTAAAATATTCGGAAGTAAACACGAACGGGACATAAAAAAGATACGCCCGATCGTTGAGGAAATAAATAATTGGTATGAGAAATTCGATTCCCTGACGGATGAGCAGATTCAGGCGAAAACGGAGGAATTTAAAAAAAGGTTGTACGAGGGGGAAACGCTCGATGAGATTCTACCGGAAGCTTTTGCGGTGGTGAAGCAAACCTGCAAAAGATTAGTGGGCAGATCATGGGAAGTGAGAGGGATAAAAGCTACTTGGGATATGATACCCTATGATGTCCAGCTAATCGGAGCTATCGTTTTGTCTCAAGGGAAGATAGCGGAGATGGCGACCGGCGAAGGTAAAACATTGGTTGCAACTCTACCGATATATCTTAACGCCTTGACCGGCAAGGGAGTACATTTAGTAACTGTCAACGATTATCTTGCGGCTCGTGACTCCGAATGGATGGGAGAGATATATAAATTCTTGGGCTTGACTGTTGGTTGTATTCAAAATGATATGGATAATACTACCCGCAGGGAAATGTATAATAGGGATATTACTTACGGCACAAACAATGAATTCGGTTTTGATTACCTGCGGGATAATATGGCGCAACGAGTGGAGGATAGGGTCCAGAGAGGATTCAATTATGCTATTATCGATGAGGTGGACAGCGTATTAATCGATGAGGCGAGGACACCGTTGATTATATCGGGCCCTGTTTCGGTGTCCACTCACCGATTCAAAGAGATGAAGCCCCTCGTGGATAAATTGGTACACAAGCAAACGATACTCGTAAACAAACTTATCGCTGAAGCCGAAATGCTCCTTAAAAAAGGCGAGGAATATGAAGCCGGTATAAAACTGTTGGGTGCTCAACGCGGAGCGCCCAAGAATAAAAGGTTGATAAAGCTTTACAAAGAGCCGGGAATTAAGAAACTCATAACCAAAGTTGAGCTTGATTTTCTGCGGGAGAAAAAACTTCAAGAGATCGATGAACAGCTCTATTTCGCCATTGATGAAAAGGAACATACGATAAGCCTTACCGAAAAGGGAATTGCCGAAATGGACCCGAAGGATCAGGAATTATTTGTAATTCCCGATATAACCGAAAGTTTGGCGGAAATAGAAAGTGATAGCTCCCTTTCGGATAAGGAAAAATTCAAAAAGAAAGAGAAGTTGTATAAGCTCCACGCCGAACATTCCGAGAAAAACCACAACATAAATCAGCTCCTTCGGGCTTACACCTTATATGAGCGGGATGTGGAGTATGTGGTTCAGGACGGTAAGGTTATGATTGTAGATGAGTTTACCGGCAGACTTATGCCCGGCAGGCGGTATTCCGATGGGCTCCATCAAGCGATAGAGGCAAAGGAAGGGGTAAAAATAGAGCGTGAGACTCAGACATTGGCGACCATCACGCTCCAAAATTTCTTCCGTATGTATGATAAGCTCGCGGGGATGACCGGCACCGCGGAAACGGAATCAGAAGAATTTTACCGAATATATAAATTGGATGTGGTTTGTATCCCTACCAACAAGCCGGTCAGAAGAATCGATTATAACGATTATGTGTACCGCACCAAACGGGAAAAATATAACGCTATAATAGAAGAGATTATTGAAAAACATAAGGCGGGCAGACCTGTATTGGTGGGGACTGTTTCGGTGGAAGTATCGGAGACCTTATCGAGGATGCTTAAGCGACGAGGGATCCGTCATTCGGTCCTAAATGCGAAATACCATCAAAAGGAAGCTGAAATTGTCTCCAAAGCCGGTAGAAAAGGGGCGGTGACAATTGCCACCAATATGGCTGGTAGGGGAACCGATATCAAACTCGACCCGGAAGTCGTGAAAAGCCGTAATTGTCTTATGGTGGCTCCACCGGATAGTGATCCCTGCCCGTATTATGATAATTGCGAAGCAAATGTCCCTTGCGGACTGCATATCATCGGCACCGAGCGTCACGAATCCCGCCGCATCGATAGACAATTGCGCGGGCGTTCCGGCAGGCAGGGAGATCCGGGTTCATCAAGATTTTTCCTTTCCCTTGAGGATAACCTGATGAGACTTTTCGGCAGTGAGCGGATCTCCGGCTTGATGGATAAGTTGGGAATTAAGGAAGGCGAAGTTATTCAGCATAAAATGGTAACCAAAGCTATTGAACGCGCTCAGAAGCGGGTTGAATTCCAGAACTTCTCCATAAGAAAACATCTGCTCGAATACGATGATGTGATGAATCAGCAAAGGGAAGTTATCTATAGTATGAGGAAGCAAGCCTTGGAAGGGGAGGACCTTTCGGGCGAAATCCGGGATTTGGCCGAAAACAATGTCGATAGGATATTGGAGCGATATTGTTCTGATGATTATGCTGAAAGATGGAATATCGAGGGATTGAAGGAGGAAGTATCCCGCCTGTTCCTCCTCACTTTGGAGTTCAAGGAGGAGGAACTTCCGGAGATAAGTCGCGAGCGGTTGCGGGAAATTATCCTCGATGGAGCTCGAAAAGTCTATAAATATCGCGAGGAGTTATATGGCTCCGAGATTATGCGCAAATTGGAACGGTATGCTTTCCTCTCGGTTATTGATGAGCGTTGGAAGGATCACCTTTACGAATTAGACCAAATTAAGACGGGTATAGGACTTCAGGCTTATGGACAAAAAGACCCGTTGATTGAGTATAAAAAAGAGACCTTTAATGCTTTTGAGCGGATGTTGGATGAAATTGACCGTGAAGTAGTTGAATTTGTATATAAAATACAACTGCAGCAAACTGAAGAAGCAGAGAAAAGGGCTGAAACCGAAAAGAAAATGGTTGAAATCCATGACACTGCGGTTAATATGGGATATACGGGAATGGGGGAAGCGGCGAGACCTCAGGCAAAACAAAAACCGATAAGAAGAACTACAAAGAAGATAGGCAGAAATGATCCCTGCCCCTGCGGTTCAGGTAAGAAGTATAAACACTGTTGTGGCGCAAACAAGGATTAACTCTCAAAAAAACTGGGTATAAAAAGGCGGACACCGAATCTGACAAGAAAAATAAAAATACTGCCGCTATGAAAAATCTCTATTTCAGCAGCACCATTTTTTTAGTCATTGATTTATTATCAGATGACAAACGGCAGAAGTAAATTCCCGATGGTAATTTATTAGCGTTCCATATGATGCTGTGCTGACCGGGAGTTAAATTGTCATCTATGAGTTGGGCGATTTTGCGTCCGGATAAATCATAAATCGATAATTCTACCCTCTGCGGTTTGCTTATATTATCCCCACCAACAATCCCGTTATCGCTCCCTGCCGGGATGACGAATTTAATTGTC
>Ga0256841_1002589_pt1 | contig 14283 bp, 15 predicted proteins | sample 356308metaG_FD_185971 | JGI IMG/M metagenome (GOLD analysis project Ga0256841, IMG submission 185971) | Hydrothermal vent microbial communities from Mid Atlantic Ridge, Atlantic Ocean - 356-308 | ecosystem: Environmental > Aquatic > Marine > Hydrothermal vents | place: Atlantic Ocean: Mid...
GTGCCCGAGGGATGCGGTTATTACGAGGAGCCTATCTCCGAGGGGGACCTCGTAGGCTATCGTATCCCTTATAAGCCTCATCTGGGGCTTTCCAAAGAAGCCTGCTATGGTCCTCGCCTTGTTGGGCGACTCAACCACAACGAGGCTGGTCTTGAAGAGGTCCTTTATCTCCTGAACTACCTTTTTCTCAATCACAAGCCTTGCCCTCTCCCTGTCCTCATCTATCTTCCTTAGGATCTCTTCAAGGTCTATATCTTCAAGCCTCTTAAAGACAACGTCCGATTGCATGAAGTAGGCTGAGAGCCTCTTCTTGAGAGACATGAAGGCTTTGGGATCGGAGTAAAAGAGTATGGAAAGACCCTTTGTCATTCCGCCCGCTATGAACCTTGATGTCCTTCCAGAAGCCTGTATGTAGGAGTTTGCATCTCCTACAACTACGTAGAGCTGTCCTTCAACGCTGAGGAGTGATACGTCTTCGGAGCTCTCTATCTTTTTCAGGAAGTCCTCGTTTTTGAGCCTCTCCTCAAGGAAGGACTTTATCTCCTCAAGCCTCTCCTTTATGCGGGGATACCTGTCAAGGAGCTCTTCCCTGAGAGTGAGATACCTCTTGAGGTAGTTTATGTACTCTACCGCCTTCAGGCGGTCCTTCTCATCAAAGATGTTAAAGAGTATCAGGAGTAAGGAATGTAGGGTTGTAGGCTGGAGATTGAGGCTTGTGGGGAAAACGTGCTTGGGCGGGTCAAGGAATATCGCGTACCTTATCACGTGTGGAAGGTCAAGACCTCTGACGAGGGGGTTCGTAATGTGGGATATGCCTACAGCCACATCAAACTCACCCTTCTCAAGGATGCTGTAGAGCTCTTTGGCATCGTGGTCAAGGTAGCTGACCGCCTTTATACCTCTGCTCCTGTAATACTCAACGACCTCCTTTACCTTATCCTTACCGTAGAATACGGATAGATACACGAGTCCTCCCTTCCCGAGCCTCTTTATGAGCTCAGCGGACCTTTGGAGGGCTTCGTCAAGGTCTCTGACGGGATCCGCCACATCAACTATGTTCCTGAGGGTGGTTACAGCCTTCTGGATGTCAAAGCCGAGGAGGTTTCTGAAGAGGAACACCCTGTTTCCTTTGGGCTTAAGGGTTGCGGAGGAAACAACGAGGACAGAGTCTCTTCTTCTGTTCCTTATTGCGGAAAGCTTGTCCCAGTCCTTCTCGGTCTTCTTCTCTTTGAGGGCGAGCTTTATCTCCCAGTCCTTGAAACCTAAGAGCTTGAAGAGGTTGTCAACGTTCTTTGACCTCTTGAGAAAAGAGTCTATGTCATCAATGAATATAAAGGAGAACTTGAACCTGCTCAGGTTCTCAAAGTTCCTGTGAAGAAACATGTTTGTCCCGCAGAGGATATCAAAGTCTCCGCTCAGAAACTGCTCTTTTACCTTCTTCTTTGACTCGTAAACGAGAACCTTCCTCTCAACACCAGCTCTCTGAAGTATCTCCCTTATCCTCTCTCCCGCCTGATTGGCGAGAACTCTCGTAGGAAATATGAGGAGCGCCTTCGGAGGTAGAAAGGCTGAGGCTACAAGACCGAAGGTGGTTTTACCTACACCCGTAGGGGCAACGACGGCGAAGGAGTGTCCCCTCAGAACCCTCTTTGCCCACAGCCTCTGAAGACTCCAGGGCTTTGCACCTACAGCTTTATCAAAGAAGCCTTCAAACTCTTTAAGCTTATTGTCCGTCTCGCAGTATGGCTCAAGTCCTCTGAGTCTCCCGAACTCCCTGAGTCTGTTGCAGACCTCTTCTTCTGGCTCAGGAAGGCATTTTGAACAGGGAAGTCCCTTAGAGAGCCTTTCATCGCTTATAGCCCCCCCACAGTTGGGGCACCCCCTCTCAATGATAAGCAAGCTCATGAGGAAATTATAGCTTCAGTGCTCAAGAATGCGGGCTACTATATCCTCTATCTCTCTTGCGAGCCTGAAGTCTCTCTCTGTGAGTCCTCCCGCTTCGTGAGTTGTGAGCTTGACCTTTACCCTCTTAAAGCCCACCTCAAGGTCCGGATGATGCCAGTGGGCTTCCGCCAGGGAAGCTATAGCATTGACCACGAAGATCGTGGTCTTCCAGTTCTTTGTCTGGAACTCCCTGACTATGGAGTCTCCTTCTAAAGACCAGCCCTCAAGCTCGGAGAGCCTCCTCTCTATATCCGAAGAATTCAATCTCTCCATCGCCAAACCTCCCTCTTAAAGATAGCTCCTTTAATCAAATAGGGCTGTGGTAAGGTACTTCTCCCCTCCATCGGGGAACACCGTAACTATCACAGCCTTTTCTCCCCTCTCCGTCAGCTCCCTTGCCAGCTTGATGCATGCCCACAGAGCTGCTCCCGAAGATTGCCCGACGAAGACAGCTTCCTCTCTCGCAAGTTTCCTCGCCCACTCGTAGGCGTCCTCCGTTTCAACGAATATGGTCCTGTCAAGGAAGTTCTCGTCAAAGATACCCGGCTTTATGGAGCTCTCTATGTGCTTCAGTCCCTCTATTCCGTGGAATGGGTAAGCTGGCTGAACTCCTATCACCTGAATGTCCTGATTGTAAACTTTGAGTCTCCTTCCTGTCCCCATAACAGTCCCTCCAGTTCCGATCCCTGCAACGAAGTGGGTTACCCTCCCTTCCGTCTGGTTCCATATCTCTATTCCCGTTGAGTAGAAGTGAGCCTTCCAGTTGGCGGGATTGTTGTACTGGTCAAGGTAAACGTATCTATCGGGCTCTTTTTCAACGAGCTCCCTGACAAAGAGTATGGCTCCGTCCGTTCCCTCAAGGGGGTCCGTTAAGTACACCTTGGCTCCGTATGCCTTTATTATTTTCTTCCTCTCTTCGCTTACGTTTGCGGGCATGGCAAGCTCAACGGGAATGCCAAGGGCTGCTCCCACCATGGCCAGGGCAATACCCGTATTTCCAGATGTAGCGTCTATAACAACCTTCCCTTCTTTTATTCTCCCCTCTTCAAGAGCGCTGAGAAACATGGACAGGGCGGGTCTGTCCTTGACCGATCCTCCGGGATTGAACCCCTCAAGCTTTGCGTATATCTCAATCTCAGGAGAGAGATCCTTCGGGAGAACCTTATTGAGCTTTACGAGAGGGGTATTGCCCACAAAGTTGAGGATAGAGTTTCTTGATCTTCGGTAAGGTTCATCATGCTGTCCAAGAACCCACATCTATCTCTCTACTTTCCCTTACCTATGACGAGGATTGAACCCGGTCTCTTTATCCTCAGAGCGATCATCTCAAGTACCCTGAAGACGTGGTTCATGTTGGTGGACTCTACGTAGGCGACGGATACATCCTGAGCTATGACGAGGTCAAAGTTCTGGGGTCCGGCAGAAACGAGGAGGGCTCTGTTCTCAGGCATTATGGGTGTCTGGAAGACATCGGTAACTACCTTCTTTATCTGCTCAATCTCAAGGAGCCCTGTGTTGTCGTGCATTCTGTTGAGAAGGAAGTAGAGCTTTGGGTTCACGATAAGGTAGTAGTTTCCGTAAAAGCCCTGCTCAACGAGCTTGGAAATTCCTTCTATGACGTCCGTAAAGGCGTTCCCCACCTGAGACCAGTCGCTCATTGACATGGTGTTTATACCCTCTGCGGTCATAAGCCCCTCAAGACCGAGGTTTTTGTTTCCCAGCAGTATGAGCGTATCCTCTGCAACCGCAGTTGCAACAGCTGCGGCGACCGCATTTGATGTATCTATGGGCATGTTGAACTGTCTGTAATACTCCAGGTCCCTCCAGGATATGATGAAGTCCTTATAGATCGTCGGTATAGGTATGTGTTTTCTCACACCCGTTCTCACAGGCTCACAGCTTTCGTACTCCTGCCCTGGCTTTATCTCACAGACTCCGGGCTCCATACCGTATATAACGTCGTAGGAGACCATCTGATGCCCCGGACCTATAGGTCCCATGACGGGAACGAACCTCCTGCAGACAAGGGTATCCTTGGCGACCTTTATCACCGCCTCGTCTATCTGGTTCCACTCCTCCGCAGTTAAGGGCGCTTCTTCTCTTCCTAAGAAGTCCATCTCTTACCCCCTTGAAGCGTTTAAGTTAATTATATTATGCGATGGGAGGTATATAAGATGGGAAAGCTTGTGGTTCTGACCCTATTCCTCCTCTCACTTGCCTTTCCCATGGAGCTGAAAAGGGTCTCGGAGAACATATACATGGCTAAAGGCGGGTACGGACTGCCTTCAAAGGAGAATAGAGGTTTTATATCAAACGCCTACGGCGTGCTCACGAAGGAGGGATGGGTCGTTATAGACACACTCTCAACTCCCGAGCTTGCGAGGGAGTTCATTTCGGAGCTGAAGAAGATAAAGGATTCTCCAATACTCTACGTTATAGCCACCCACTACCACATGGACCACTGGTTCGGTATAGCGCCTTACAAGGAGGAGGGAGCTAAGTTCATAGCCCACAGGAATCTTAAGGAGTTTTACGAAGACGGGAGCGCGGACATGGTCCTTGAGGGCGCAAAGAAGGCTTTTGGCGTATTTGATGAGGTCAAACTCCTTCCACCAGACGTTGTCGTTGATAGCAGGGTGAAGCTCAGGGTAGGGGGAAACACCTTTGAGATAATACCCATGACCCCAGCCCATACGAACACAGACCTCGTTATCAGGTTCGGGGACACCCTCTTTGTGGGAGACCTTGTCTCTTACAAGAGGATACCCTTCCTCGGAGATAGGAACGTATCAACCCGTGCGTGGCTTGAAGTTCTGGACCAAATATCAAAGTTCAGGTTTAAAGTTCTTCTGGGCGGACACGGAGACCCCATGGGTGTGGAAGCTATAAGGTGGACGAGGGAATACATAAGCTTTCTGAGGGAAAGGGTCAGGGAGATGAAGGACGAGGGGCTGTTTATAGACGAGATAAGGGAAAAGCTGAAGGACACACCCTACAAGGGTCTTCCTATGTACGAGGAGTTCCACCTCAGAAACGTTTACAGCCTCTTCAACGAGCTTGACATGGAGCTCTGAGAAAATTACTTGATTTATTCCTCAATTTACCATAGATTAGTTTATATGAATATTCTAAATCTCTTATTGGGGGACGAATCATGAGGCTCCTTCTGATTCTTCTAATTCCCACTTTACTTCTCGCAGGCTCTGGGAACGTTGACCCAGAGATATTAAAGAGGGGTTACAGGGTATATCAGGAGAACTGTTCAATCTGCCACACAGAGAAGGCTACGCTTTGGGAGTTTCTGAAGGCAAGGCTCAATGTCCTAAGCGGGCGAAGACCCGAGAACATAGATGCCCCACCCATGAACCTTGTATCAGCAAGGATAAAGGAGTTCTACCCCAACGAGCTTGAGTTCGTTGAGTTCGTTAAAGACTACATAACCCATCCTTCAAAAAAGAAGGGCGTATGTCAGCCTGCAGCCTACGCCTTCTTTGGAACCATGCCTCCGATAGGTCAGGGTATGGATGAAGAGGATAAGGAAGCGGTTGCCCTGTGGCTTTATTACAGGTACAGCGACATATGGCACGATGTCTTTAAAAGGGTGAAGGAACTCCAGAAGAGGGTTCAGTCAAAAAAGTGAAGCCATACCCGAACTTCCGTAGAGCCTTATCCTCCTCTTGACAACTTCCTTGACTTCCTCCATAGCGGGCTTTAAAAACTTTCTGGGGTCTATGTTCCTCCTCTCTTCCGAGATGAGCCTCCTCAGGGTGGCAAGGAAGGCAAGCCTGAGGTCTGTATCCGTATTCACCTTGTTTATGCCGAGCTCAATAGCCCTTCTGAGCTCCTCATCGGGGACACCTTTAGCACCAGCAACCTCACCTCCGTAGCGGTTTATCTCCGCAACATACTCGTAGTAAACACCGGAAGCTCCGTGAAGAACGAGAGGCATGTTGGTCAGCTCTTTAACCTTCCTGAGCCTATCGTAGTCCAGCTTAGCCTCTCCCCTGAACTTGAAGGCTCCGTGGGCAGTCCCGATCGCCGGGGCGAGGGAGTCTATACCGGTCCTTAGGGCAAACTCCTTAGCCTGCTGGGGGTCAACGAGAAGCTCCTCATCACTCTCAACGTTATCCTCAATACCCACGAGTCTTCCCAGCTCCGCCTCAACGGCTATGTTCAGGGGTGCACATATAGATACGACCCTTCGGGTTGTGTTAAGGTTCTCCTCATAAGGTCTATCGGAGAGGTCTATCATCACTGAGGTATAACCGTGTCTGATCGCTTCAAGGACGGTAGAAACCTTTCTCCCGTGGTCAAGGTGAAGGGCAAAGGGTATTCTGTAACTGTCCTTTACAGCGTGGACCATACCAGCCAAGTAATCTATCCCCGCATATCTTATGGCACTTTCCGTTGTCTGGACTATAACAGGAGCTTCCTCCTCCTGAGCCCCATCAAGGATAGCCTTTAAGAACTCCATATTGTTGAAGTTGAAGGCTCCCACCGCAAAGCCCATCTCGTTAGCCTTCTCGAGCAGGAGCTTGCCGGAAACAAGGGGCATGCTTTTATTTTACTTCCAAAATCCTCCTTGACATTGGCGAGTAAGTGATTACTTTTTTAGGAAAGGAGGGATAGCCATGAGCTTCGGATGGCTTGAGGTCGTTGTAGCGGCGTTATTCCTCACCCTGGTCGGAGGAACTATCCTCACAAGGGGAAGGAGCTGGCTTGAGCCGGTCTTCTGGAAGCGGTTTGCCATTGTGGGCTCCATAGTGATGTTCATATTCCTGTGGATACTGACCTTTGACACACTTAGCAAAACCTCAGTAGGCACCTCAAGAGTCCCGGACCCCACGGTGATAAACAAGAAGATAGGCTACGAGATGGACGCTGAGCGCGGACACTTCGTTCCCGTCATACTCGGCGATGAACCCCTATTCGGGAAGGTCTATAGCAGGGAGGAAGCTGAGAAATTGCTCGTGAAGGGAAAGCTCGTGATCCAGAGCAGGAACTGCATGGACTGCCATACCCTTTTGGGAAACGGAGCCTACTACGCACCTGATCTTACAAAGGCTTGGCTTGATCCCAAGTGGGAGAAGATAATGATACCTATGACCGGCTCCAAGACCAAGGAAGAGGCTATGGTCAAGTTCCTTATGCATCCAGACAAGTACGCCACATGGACGAGGAGGATGCCGAACCTTCACATCAGCGAGGACGAGGCTAAGGCTGTGGTCGCTTACCTGAAGTGGATGTCCGCCATAGACACAAACGGATTTCCCGACCACTTCGGTCGCTCTAAGCTCGTTAAGCTTGATTAAAAGGGAGGTTTAGATATGAGCAAGCTTTACGAGAGTCAGAAGATAGCCATCCTGTACTTTACGGTGGCTATTGTGCTCTTTGGTGCTCAGCTTCTGTTCGGGCTGATCGCAGCCTACCAGTACGTTCATCCTGAGTTCCTCTACGGAATCATGCCCTTCTCAATAACACGTATGCTCCACATCAACGCTATGGTCGTCTGGCTGATAATGGGTTTCATAGGAGGTATATACTGGCTTCTTCCTTCCGAAACTGGTAGGGACGTGGTAGGGGCAAAGATAGGTAAACTCGCCTGGTTTCTGCTTACTTCAGCGGTGGGGGTTGTGGTTTTAGTTTACATATTCAAACAGATAGGTAAGGGAGACTTCTTCACCCTATGGTTCATAACCGAGGGAAGGGAGTACATTGAAGCTCCCCGCTGGGCGGACCTGGGAATAGTTGCGGTGATGCTGATGATATACTTCAACGTCGTTGCCACCGTCCTGAAGGCGGGAAGGATAACGGGTCTCTTAGGAGTCCTGCTGGTTGATCTGCTTGCCCTCGCAGGGCTTTACATAGCGGGTATGTTCTTCACTCCCAACATAACCCACGACCAGTACTGGTGGTGGTGGGTCGTTCACCTCTGGGTTGAGGCTACCTGGGAGGTCCTTGTAGGCGTTCTTATGGGCTACGCTCTTATGACGGTTCTGGGGACTCCCAGGAGGATTATAGAGGGCTGGCTTTACCTGGAGGTCCTTCTCGTTTTCGGAACGGGGATACTTGGTCTCGGACATCACTACTACTGGATAGGAACTCCCGAATACTGGCTCGGTATAGGCGGGTTCTTCTCATCCCTTGAACCCATACCTCTTGTCGCAATGATAGTTCACGCGGTTTACGACGCAGGTGTTCACAAGCTCCAGACGGTGAACAGACCAGCCCTCTTCTGGATATTCCTTCAGGCTTTCGGAAACTTCTTCGGTGCAGGTGTCTGGGGTTTCATGCACACCCTGCCCCAGATAAACCTTTACTCTCACGGAACCCAGATGGCTGCCTCTCACGGACACCTTGCCTTCTTTGGAGCCTATGTAGCAACGAACATAGCCCTTCTCTACATAATCCTCCAGCATGTAAGGGCTCCGGAAGGTCCCATACTTGACAGCAAAGCCTGGAAGGTAGCCTACATAGGCATGATAGTCTCAATGGTCGGTATGGTGGGGGCACTGCTTGTTGCTGGTTTTGCCCAGACCTTCTTTGAGAGGGCTGTTGGGGGAGCTACCTGGCAGGACTACATCACAGCCCAGATGCACCCCTGGGTGAGCATACCCTACTTGTGGAGGCTCGGTTTTGGCGTGATATTCTTCCTATCTTACTTCGTGCTTGTTTACGATATACTCACGATAGGCAAAAAGGCTACCGCTGTGGAGGTGAAACCCGCATGATGAGTCCCTATGAAGTGGTGGCGGTCCTCGCCGCCGGCTTCTTTTATATACTCTGCGCAGGACTCTACGCCCTGACATACACCTACGGCAGGATGAGGGAAGATGAGAGGTTCAAGCTCGGCTCCTTTGTGTTCATGGGCATCATGCTCTACTGTGCCTACGTGATGATCGATAGTTCCATATTCAGCACCTTCTGGAAGGGACTTCTCACCTTTGCCACCTTAGCTTACATACTCATACCCCACGGTATGTGGTGGGTCGTCGTCAGGGTACACAGGACGGAAGAAGAAGAAAGACAGAGAGCCCTTTAACCGAACCTGCCGGTTATGTAGTCCTCTGTCAGCTTGTTGTCGGGCTTCGTGAATATCTTTTCAGTAGGTCCGAACTCAACGAGCTCACCCATAAAAAGGAAGGCTGTGTAGTCGGATATTCTCGCCGCCTGCTGCATGTTGTGGGTGACTATCACTATCGTGAGCCTCTTCTTCAGCTCAACGACGAGCTCCTCTATCTTGGAGGTAGATATAGGGTCAAGGGCTGATGTGGGTTCATCAAAGAGGAGAACCTCGGGCTCCGGAGCTATAGCCCTGGCTATACAGAGTCTTTGCTGTTGACCGCCCGAGAGGGAGTAGGCGTTTTCGTGGAGCCTGTCCCTAACTTCGTCCCAGAGGGCTGCGGCTTTTAGAGCTTCCTCAACCTTCTCATCAAGTATACTTTTCTTCTTTATACCTTTCAGCTTGAGACCGTAGGCAACGTTCTCGTAGATTGACTTGGGGAATGGATTGGGCTTCTGGAAGACCATACCTATCCTCATCCTGATGAGTATGGGATCCACGTCCCTGCCGACTATGTTTATGCCCTCTGGATAGAGTATCACCTTACCCTCGTACCTATTCCCGGGATAGAGGTCGTGCATCCTGTTGAAGCTCCTCAGAAGGGTGGTTTTACCGCACCCGGAGGGTCCTATTATCGCTGTTACCTTGTTCTCATACACATCCAGGTTTATGTCCTTGAGGGCATGGTTCTTCCCGTAGTAGAAGTTGAAGTTCCTTACCTCAATCTTTCGGGATGAGTTGTTCATCTCCTCTCGCTATACTATTTTAGCACTTGGAGGATGAGCAGATATCTTATCTTGGTCGGAGTTCTTTTCCTCTACTTCTACAATCTGGGGTTGAATCAAGTCTGGCAACCTAATGAAGCTTTCTACGCGGACGCCTCAAAGAACATGCTCAAGACAGGGGACTTTCTCACACCCGTATTCAACGGAGAGGTAAGACTGAACAAACCGCCCCTGACTTACTGGCTGACAGCCCTGAGCTTCTATCTCTTTGGACTGAATGAGTTTGCCCTGAGGTTCTTTCAGGCTCTCCTCGGTCTTGGTACAGGGGCGATAACCTATCTACTTGCAAGGAGGTTATCCGGTGAGAGGGGTGCCCTTTACTCCTTCTTAGCCCTTACCCTCTCCTTTCAGTTCATAGCCAACTCACGCTACACCTCCCCAGAGGTCCTTCTCTGCTTCTTTACAAGCCTGAGCCTGTATCTGTGGCTTTTGAGCTACCAGAAAGGGAGCCATCTTCTCCTCTTACTTGCCCTCAGCTCTTCGGCGCTGGCTGTTCTCACAAAGGGACCTGTCGGATTCCTAATGCCCGCTGGAGTTATATTCATTTACCTCTTACTGACAGACAGAAGGGAGCTCCTCTCCCCCAAGTACTACTTAGGAACCCTGTACGTAGCTCTCGCTGGGGGATGGTGGTTTATATACCAGTACATTGTCAACAGAGAAGCATTCCTTGATATCTTCCTGAAGGAAAACATAAGAAGGATCTACGCCCTTCAGAGGGACCCCTTTTACTTCTACGCCCTTGATATAAATGTTTCCTTTCTTCCCTTCTCCTTTATCTTTTACTTGGCTCTCTTGTGGGCACTCAGGAAGAACAGGCGGGAGCTCCTCTTTCCCATCGTGTGGTTCTTTACAGTCTTTGTAGCCTTTTCCCTCGTTAAGATGAAGATACCCGTTTACATAATGCCTGCCTTCCCGGCTATGGCGGTTATAACAGGCTCATTTCTGAGCTCGGGAGAATGGAGGAAAGCACTGATCCCCTCCTCTCTTTTCCTCACTCTTCTCATGGTAGTGGCTTTGTGGGTGGGAGCACTCTTGCTTGGCTTCAATCCTATCTTCTTGGTGGTCTCTACACTCATAGCCATCTTTCCTCTTTTAAAAAGAGATCTTTCCCTCGCTCCAGCCTTCGCCGGCTTTGGACTGCTCCTGTACCTCTCCGGTGCACTCCTGCCCAGAGTTGAGGAGTACAGGACCTACAGAGAGATAGGAAAAACCGTAAAGGAGCTTGACCCGAAGGGAGAACTCCCCACCTACGAGTTGGGTGCTTTCCACCACAACCTTCCCTTCTATGCGGACAGGAGGATAATCAGGAACAGGCTTCCCTCACAGATAGAGCCTCCCGCAGTTGTGCTTTTGAAGAAAGGTCTGATGGAGTGTAAGCCAATCAGGAGATGGAAGCTGTACAAAGGTTCGGAGTCAAGGTTCTTCAAGTTTCTCAGGGACATAAAGAGGAACAGGAACTTCTATGATTTTGAGCTTTGCATTTTGGGCAGGGGAAGTTAAAATCTATAACCATGTTTGAGCAGGAACTGGTGGAGAAGCTCAACAGGCATATAAACTACTTTCCACGCAAGGAGCAGTCCATACTCCTTTGTCTTCATGCGATACAGGATCACTACGGCTACATACCTCGGGAAAGCTTGAGACCCTTAGCGGAGCTTCTTGGACTTCCCTTAAACCATGTTGAGCAGGTGGTCGCCTTCTACGACATGTTTGACAGGGAGACTCCCGCCAGGCACAGGATAAGGGTTTGTGTGAGCGTTGTATGCCACTTCATGGGAAAGAAGGAGCTTCTGAACGCCCTTGAGAAGCTTCTGAAGATAAAGCCGGGTGAGGTTACCCCCGATGGGAGGTTCAAGATAGTCCCCGTCCAGTGCCTCGGAGCCTGCTCGGAGGCTCCCATATTCATGATTGACGAAGACACCTACAAATTTGAAGGAGAGGAGAAGTTAAATGAGGTCCTATCCCGCTATACCTGAGATATACGCAGAAACTACCTTGAATATGCTCCTCAAGAGGGCTAAAAAGCCTAGGGTTCACTCAATTGAAGAGTACCTGAGAGACGGAGGCTATCAGGCTCTTGAGAAAGCTCTCAACATGCCCCCCGAGGAGATAATAGACTGGGTTGAGAAGAGCACCCTCAGAGGAAGGGGAGGTGCAGGATTTCCGACGGGAACCAAGTGGAAGTTCGCGGTTCAGAACCCCGCTCCGAGGTACTTCATCTGCAATGCGGACGAGTCTGAGCCCGGAACCTTTAAGGACAGGATACTCATGGAGAGAGACCCCCATCTGCTGTTGGAGGGGATAATAATTTCCTCTTACGCCATCGGTGCCAATCAGGCTTTTATATACATAAGGGGTGAGTATCCTGCAGCTTACTACATACTGCTGGATGCGATAGAGGAGGCTAAGAAGAAGGGATTTTTGGGTAAGAACATCCTCGGCTCGGGCTTTGACCTTGAGATATACGTAGCAAGGGGTGCTGGTGCCTACATATGCGGTGAGGAGACAGCCCTGATAGAGTCCTTAGAGGGTAAGAGGGGACATCCAAGGCTCAAGCCCCCCTACCCTGTTCAGGTCGGTCTCTTTGGAAGACCTACGGTGGTCAACAACGTGGAGACCATATGCAACATCCCCTTCATAATAAGCATGGGATGGGAGGAATACAGGTACATAGGTCCCAGCGATTACGCCGGTCCTAAGCTCTTTCCCCTAAGTGGGAAGGTTAAGAAGCCCGGCGTTTATGAGCTTCCCATGAACACAACCCTGAGAGAGGTAATATTCAAGTACGGTGGAGGAACGATCGGAAACAGAAAGGTCAAGGCGGTCTTCTCGGGAGCTCTTGACTGCTTCTCGGGAGAAGAGCTTGATATGCCGATGGACTACTCGCCTTTCGGCTTCGGTGGTACAGGAACGGTGATGGTTCTGACCGAGGATGATGACATAGTTGAAGCCTGCCTTCAGGTTGCCAAGTTCTACGAACATGAGACCTGTGGTCAGTGCACACCTTGCAGGGTAGGCTGTCATGAACAGGCTGTCCTCTTGGAGAGGATATACAGACAGGAGGCTACCGAAAGAGACTGGGAGGGCTTCGTCTTCATAAACAGGTACATACAGCCCACCTCCATATGCGGTCTGGGAGCGGTAGCGGGCAGACTCATAAAGCAGGCTATGGAAAAGTTTCCCGAAGAGTTTGAGAGGTACAGGAAAAAGATAGCAGAGGCTATCTGATCATATCAACGCCGAGGCTTCCCACTATTGAGAAGACAGTAACGAGAACCGAGGTCTTGATAAACCACTCCCAGTTGTCAAGGAAGTTTGGATATACCCCGAGTATATAGAGCGTGGCGCAGGAAACTGTCAGGGCTATCAGAAAGCTCGTTATCAGCCTTAGGGGCAAAAAACCCGCCACATCTTGAGCTTCCCACCTCTGGAGTCGTGAGTGCTTTATGAAGAAGTAAACAACTCCGAGGGCACCGAGCATGATCACGAAAATTCTCCAGAACGAAAGCTTGCTTGAGACCTCCCATATCTCTTCTGTCATTGATATCGGGAAGGCAACTATCAACGCACCTATGCACTCCTGAATGAAGTCATCAAGACCAAACCTGTCAGGTTTTTGGGATGCCCTTATCTCCGACCTTACACTTTCAACATCCTTTCTCAGGTCTCCTAAGCTCTCTTCAATCCTCTTTAGCCTTTCTTTCTCATCCATAGCTGAGTTATTATAAGTGCTCTGATGTTTCACGAGTTCATAGCAACAGGCTTCTATGTAGGTAGGTTACCCGCCCCCGGAACCCTTGGCACCCTCTGGGGAGTACCCCTCGTGTACCTCGTCTCCTTCAACCCATGGACGACCCTAACAGCTACAGCCTTCATATTTCTCGTGGGTTTAATAACTTCTAACGAGGTGATAAAGATGACCGGAGATAGCGACCCAGAGGAGGTCGTCATAGATGAGGTCGCGGGTTACGTTGCCTGTTTCCTATTTGTGGAGCCGAGTTTGAAGACCTACCTCTTAGCCTTTCTCCTCTTCAGGATAATTGATATATACAAGCCCTTTCCCGTGAACCTCTTTGAGAAGATACCCGGTGCTTGGGGGGTCATGCTTGACGACGTTGTCGCCGGAGTTATAACTTCCTTTATACTCCTCCTCCTGTTAAAATAGTCCTTCCCATGAGAATAAGGATAGCCCACAGCCCGGACTCGGACGATGCCTTCATGTTCTACCCCCTCGTAAGGGGAGAGATAGATACCGAAGGTCTTGAGATTGAACATGTCCTTGCGGACATAGAGACCCTTAACAGGGAAGCTCTGAAGGGAACCTACGAGGTCTCAGCAATATCCTTTCACGCATACCCCTATGTTGCGGACAAGTATCTCGTCCTTCCCAGCGGTGGAAGTGTGGGAGAGGGCTACGGACCGGTTGTGGTGGCAAGGGAGCGGTTGGAGAGTCTCAAGGGAAAAAGGGTTGCTGTTCCGGGAACCTTA
>Ga0256841_1002590_pt1 | contig 14282 bp, 12 predicted proteins | sample 356308metaG_FD_185971 | JGI IMG/M metagenome (GOLD analysis project Ga0256841, IMG submission 185971) | Hydrothermal vent microbial communities from Mid Atlantic Ridge, Atlantic Ocean - 356-308 | ecosystem: Environmental > Aquatic > Marine > Hydrothermal vents | place: Atlantic Ocean: Mid...
GGGCGCCCGGGCGCGGCGGCGAGATCATGTGGTACATCAGCAGGCGCGGAAAGCGGTAGTCGATCGGCGGCCGCCACCAGGCATAGCGCCAGGAGAACCAGGCGGCGCCCGCCAGCGGCAGGCCGAGCCAGGCGTTCATCGGCCGGCCAGTTCCGCGTACAGGTCCAGGGTGCGGCCGATCATGTCCTGCACGCTGGGGAAACGGGGCGGTGACAGCTCGGGCGGCGACGCCAGCACCCGCCGCACCCGCGCCTCCAGGGCGTCCGGATCGCCGGCCGGCACCCGGCCCTGGGGGAAGGCACGCTCCAGGGTGTCGCCGACGCCGCCGTGGTCGTAGCCGACCACCGGCACGCCCAGGGCCAGCGCCTCGCGCGTCGTGCGGCCGAAGGACTCGGGCCGCGTGGACAGCGACAGCACGACGTTCGACACCGCCAGGATGTCGCGCAGGTCCAGGCGGTGGCCGGTGAAGGTGATGTGGCCCTCCAGGCCATGACGCTGGACGAGCCGGCGCAGTTCGTCGGCGTAGGCGGCCCGCTTCGGATCCTCGCCGCCGACGATGAGGCCGTGGACCGGCTGGCCCCCGGCCACCAGCCGCCGCATCAGTTCGATGAAGTCGCGGTGCCCCTTCAGGCGCGTCAGACGCCCCGGCAGGGTCAGGACGCGGCGCTCCAGCAGGAAGGGGAAGTCCCGGTACCAGCGCTGCAGCCAGGCGTCGCCGGGCCTGTAGCCGAAGGGATAGACCTTCGGGTCGATGCCGCGCTCGATGACGCGCAGCCGGCCGGCGGGAAACTTGCGGTAGTTGGCCGTGACATAGCGGGCGGCGGCCTCCGACACCGCGATGACGCGTTCGCCGCGGGTCATGATGCGGCTGTAGCGGTTGACCGAGTAGAGGCCGTGCACGGTGGTGACGAAGTGCGGGCGCTGCGCCTCCGGCAGGCCGCGCCAGGCGCGGTACGCGATCCAGGCCGGCATGCGCGAGCGCGCGTGCAGGATGTCGACGCCCTGTTCGCGCAGGAAACGGCGCAGGGCGCGGGAACGAAACGGGGTGAACAAGCTCTTGCGGTCGACCGGGGCGACGAAGTGCTCGCTGCCCTGGCCGGTCAGGCGCGACACCAGTCGGCCGCCGGCCGACATCACCAGCGAGCGGTGGCCGGCCGCCACCAGGCCGGCGGCCAGTTCCAGGGTGCCCTTCTCCACGCCGCCGCCTTCCAGCGCCGGCAGGACCTGCAGGACCGTCAGGCATTCAGCCATCGTTGTTCCATCCAGGCGGCACAGCGCGCCGCTTCGTCGAAAGGTTCCGGCGCCGGCGGCGCCAGTCTCAGGCTGCCGGGCGGCGCCACCCGGCCGGCCGTCACCAGGGCGTCGACGCCGCGCGCCACCCGGCCCCGGCGCCGCCGCGGCACCGCCAGCACGCCCACCCGGGCACCGGAGGTGAGCGCCTCGTAGAGCATGGACACGCTGTCCTCGCTCACCCACACCTCGCCGGCGGCGGCCAGCATCGAGGGCAACCGGTCCGCGCCGGCGCCGGCCTCGAACACCTCCAGCGGCGCGCCCTGCAGCAGCGCCCCGAAGCCGGCCGGCGTGCGCGGCGACAGCGCCACCGTCCAACGCCGGCCGGGGCGCGCCGCCAGCAGGGCGGCGATCTGCTGCACCATGGCCTGAGAGTCCCAGCCGTGGTGGCGCGACGGCCCGCCCAGCAGCACCAGGGCCTGGCGCGGGTCGTGTTCGCCGCCGGGGCGGATGCGGTTCAGCACGCCCTCGGTGAGCAGCACGTTGGCGGCTTGCGCCGGCCGGTCGTGGGCCGGCACCAGGCACAGGTCGAACCAGCGCACCGGCAGCGAGGGCTTCATCAGCAGCACGGCGCGGCCGCCGCGGGCGCGCCGCGCCGCCAGCAGCGGCAGGTGGGTGGCGTGGCCGGCGCCGACCAGCAGATCCGGGTCCGGCAGCCGGCGCCCGGGCGGAAAGCGTCCCAGCAGCCAGTGGCGCAGGCTGCCGCGGCAGGCCGCCGTCTCCAGGTTGAATACCGACACCGGCCGGCGCTCGCCCAGCGCCCGCGCCAGTCCGGCGCTCTGGCCCTCGTGCCCCGGCCGGCCGTCGGTGAAGCGCCACAGGATGACGGGGCGCGGCATGGCGGGCGCGGCTTCAGTCCTTGAGCACGTAGTCCGCGCCGCAGTAGGGACACTTGGCCTTGCCGGTCTTCTCGATCGGCAGGTACACGCGCGGGTGCGAGTTCCACAGGCTCATGCCGTCCATGGGACAGTGCAGCGGCAGGTCGTCGCGCGTCACCTCGTAGCGGTTCTCGGCGTTGGCCGGGATCAGCTTGCCGGTGGCGGCAAGCGCGGCGGTATCGGGGTTGGTCATGGCGGGGTCCTCTGCTGCGTCGGTGGACAAAATGATCTAATCGCGAATATCACCGCGAAGGACGCGAAGGACGCGAAGGGAAAAAACATAAGAACAGTAAAGATATTTTTTGCTTCGCGTCCTTCGCGTCCTTCGCGGTTAGAGTAATGGCTATGCCCCCTCACTCCACCAACGTCAGCCAGTCGGGATGATCCTCGCGGCGGCCGTAGACCTGGTCGAAGTACAGCGACTGCAGGCGTTCGGTGATCGGGCCGCGGCTGCCGCTGCCGATGGCGCGGTCGTCGACTTCGCGGATGGGGGTCACTTCGGCGGCGGTGCCGGTGAAGAAAGCCTCGTCGGCGACGTAGACCTCGTCGCGGGTAATGCGTTTCTCGCGCACCGTCAGGCCTTCCTCGGCGGCCAGGGTCATGATGGTGTCGCGGGTGATGCCTTCCAGCGCCGAGGTCAGGTCGGGCGTGTAGAGCACGCCGTCGCGGACGATGAAAATGTTCTCGCCGCTGCCCTCGGCGACATAGCCCTCCACGTCCAGCAGCATGGCTTCGTCGTAGCCGCAGCGCATGGCCTCGGACAGCGCCAGCATGGAGTTCATGTAGTTGCCGTTGGCCTTGGCCTTGCACATGGTGATGTTGACGTGGTGGCGCGTGAACGAGGAGGTATGGATGCGGATGCCCCGCTCCAGCGCCTCCTGGCCGAGGTAGGCGCCCCACTCCCAGGCGGCGACGACGCAGTGCACCTTCAGGTTGTCGGCGCGCAGGCCCATGCCCTCGGCGCCGTAGAAGCACATGGGCCGGATGTAGGCCGACTGCAGGCCGTTCTCGCGCACCACGGTGCGCTGCGCCTCGTTGAGGGTGTCCTTGTCCCAGGGCATGGGCATGCCGAGGATGTGGGCCGAGCGGAACAGCCGGTCGGTGTGCTCGCGCAGGCGGAAGATGGCCGTGCCCTGCTCGGCGTCGTAGGCGCGCACGCCCTCGAACACGCCCATGCCGTAGTGCAGGGTGTGGGTGAGCACGTGGGTGGTGGCCTCGCGCCAGGGACGCAGCTCGCCGTCCATCCAGATGACGCCGTCACGGTCGGCCATGGACATCGTTTTCTTCTCCTTCGTCGATTGCCGGGGAAGGAATCGGATTCCGCCCCCCTTGGTTCTGCCGTGTTGTGGTGGGGTGAGCGCAGCGAACCCCGCCACGACGAGCCAACCTCGCCGTACACGGCCGGTTCACGTCTCCATCGTATTCTGCCACAACTCCGTCACCGCCTTGCGGTGAGCGGCCAGCTCGCCGGCGTCCACCAGCGGCGCCTCGCCGGCCAGCGCCAGCCGGTGCAGGCGCGCGCGGTAGGCGCGGTAGGCGGCGGCCAGGCGCGCGGCATCACCGTCCGGCAGCAGGCGGGCCTGCGCCAGGGCGTCGAGCAAGCCGAGGGTGTCGGTGCGGCGCGCCAGGTCCGGGTGCCCGTGGGCCCAGCGAAGCACTTGATATTGGACCATAAATTCGATGTCCACGATACCTCCCCGGTCCTGCTTGAGGTGGAATCGGCCCGGCTGCGCGGAACCGAGCTCGCGGCGCATGCGCTCACGCATGTCGCGCACCTCGGCGCGCAGGGCCCGGGCGTCGCGCGGCCGGGTCAGAACCTCCCGGCGGACACGTTCGAAGGCCCGCCCTGCCGGAGCGTCGCCGGCCACGGCGCGGGCGCGCACCAGCGCCTGGTGCTCCCAGGTCCAGGCATGCTCGCGCTGGTAGTCGGCGAACGCCTCCAGGCTGCTGACCAGCGGCCCGGAGTTGCCGGACGGCCGCAGGCGCGCGTCCACTTCGTACAGCACGCCGGCCGGCGTCAGCGTCTCCAGCATGTGGATGATGCGCTGACCGAGGCGGGCGAAGAAGACCTGGTTGTCGATGCGGCGCCGGCCGCCGGTATGCTGGGCGGCGCCGGCGCTGTCGTGCAGGAACACCAGGTCGAGGTCGGAGCCGTAGCCCAGCTCGCGGCCGCCCAGCTTGCCGTAGCCGACGATGCCGAAACGCACCGGCCGGCGCCGGCCGCGCACGGTGCAGGCCGGCGCCCCGTAGCGGGCCGCCAGATCGCCGCGGGCGGATGCCAGCACCCGCGCCAGCACCGCTTCGGCGACGGCGGTCAGGCGGGCGCTGACGGCCTCGACCGGCAGGGCGCCGGCCAGGTCGGCGGCCGCCACCCGCAGGGTCATGGCGTGGCGGAAATGGCGCAGACCGTCCATCTGCTGCTCCAGGTCGCCGGCCGGCACGGCCCGCAGGAAGCGGTCGAGTTCGGCGGCCATGTCGCCGGGCGCCGGCGGCGCGTACAGGCTGCGCGGGTCGAGCAACTGGTCGAGCAGCAGCGGATGGCGCGCCAACTGGTCGGCGATCCAGGCGCTGGCGCCGCACAGGCGCACGAGCTGCGACAGGGCCATGGGGTTCTCCAGCAGCAGCGACAGGTAGGTGGTGCGGCCGGCGATGCGTTCCAGGATGCGCACCAGCCGCGCCAGGGTGTCCTCGGGGTGCGGCTGGCCGCCGGCCGCGCCCATCACCAGCGGCGCCAGGGCGTCGAAGCGGGCCCGGCCCTGCTCGCCCAGCGCGCGGCGCACGCTGTCGGCGCGCAGTCTCTCGACCAGGCGGAGCGCTTCGTCGATATCCCGGTAGCCCGCCGCGCGCAGCGCGGCGCGGGCCTCGTCGCCGTCGAGCGTGCCTTCCCACACCTGCTGCAGGGGCGTGCCGGCCGGCTCCGCCCCGGCCTGGGGCGCGGCGAACACGGCCTCGAAGTGCGCCTGCACGCGCCGCCGGTGGCGGGCGAGGGCGCGCTGGAAGCCGGACCAGCCGGCGTAGCCCATGGCGAAGGCCAGCCGGGTGCGGTCCGGCCCGTCAGCCGGCAGCCGGTGCACCTGCTCGTCGCGCTGGGCCTGCAGGCGGTTCTCGGCGCGGCGCAGAAAATCGTAGGCGGCCGCCAGTTCGTCCACCACGTAGTCCGGCAGCAGTTCCAGCTCGCCCAGGGTGTCCAGCACCTTCAGCAGGCTGCGCTCGCGCAGCCGCGGCTCGCGGCCGCCGCGCACCAGCTGGAAAGCCTGGGCGATGAACTCGATTTCGCGGATGCCGCCGGGACCGAGCTTGATGTTGTCCTGGTGTCCCCGGCGCTCGACCTGCTGGCGGATCTGGCGCTTGAGGTCGCGCAGCGCCTCGAAGGCACCGTAGTCCAGGTAGCGCCGGTACACGAACGGCCGCAGCAGTTCGACCAGCGCCGCGCCGTCGGCCGGGTCGCCGGCCACCGGCCGCGCCTTGACCATGGCGTAGCGCTCCCACTCGCGACCCTGGGTCTGGTAATAGTCCTCCAGGGCGGAAAAGCTGTACACCAGGGCGCCGCTGTCGCCGTAGGGACGCAGGCGCATGTCGACGCGGAACACGAAGCCCTCGTCGTCGGGCTCGCTGATGACCTGGATCAGGCGCCGTCCCAGGCGGGTGAACCAGTCCTCCGGCTCGGGCGCGCCGCGGCGCGCGGGGCGGCAGTCGGGGTAGGCGAAGATGAGATCGATGTCGGAGGAGAAATTCAACTCGCCGGCGCCCAGCTTGCCCATGGCCAGCACCACGAGGCCGGCCGGTCTCCCTCTACGGACGACGGGTCGGGGCTGTTCCGCCGCCTGCCAGGCGGTCAGCCGGTCGAGGGCGCCGGCCAGGCAGCCCTCGGCCAGCACCGACAGGTCCGACAGGGTCTCGCCCAGCGACGCCCAGCCGGCGAGGTCGCGCCAGGCGATGCGCAGCATCTCGCGCTGGCGCAGCCGCCGCAGCCGCCGGCGCAGCTCCGCCTCGTCGCCGGCGGCGTCGACCCGGCTGCGGATGGCGGCCAGAAACCGCGCCGGCCGGTGGTCGGCCAGCAGGTCGCCGCTCTCCAGCAGCTCCGCCACCAGGCCAGGCCGGCGCCGGCACAGGCCGGCGGCGAACTCGCTGCAGGCGAACAGCCGGCACAGGCTGCGTTGCAGTTCGGGTGATTGCGGCGTCCGGCAGCCGGCCCGGGCGGCGGCTTCCAGATAGGCGTCGAAGGCCGAGCGCGCCGGTGTTTCCAGTACCTCGGGGAGGCCGGCCCAGGGGGTGGTGGGGTTCGCTGCGCTCACCCCACCCTACCGGCTGACGAGGAAGACGCGCTGACGGATGCCGGCAGGGCCGTGGGGCGGCCGCGTCCGGAACGGCGTGGGGCGTCCGGCGGGAAGGGGGGATTCGTCGCCCTGCCCGCCGTGTCTGCCGAACCGGCGTTGTGGTGGGGTTCGCTGCGCTCACCCCACCCTGTGGGGCTGTATACGTGTATGAAAAATCCGGGGTTTTTCGGGGGGCGGCGCATGGGGACAGGGTAGCGCGAAAAGGGCGGAATTGCAGCCTCGCGCCCGGTACAATCGGGAATAATTCCCCCGCAACGGGCGTCTTCACCCTTACTTATGAGCATACTGACCAGTCTCTGCAAGACCCAGCAGCTGAAACGCACGCTGGTGGACCACCGTGACGCGCTGTACCGCATCGCGTATTCCTGGTGCCACAACCCGGCCCTGGCCGACGACCTGGTGCAGGAGACCCTGGCCAAGGCACTCAAGAACGGCGGCCAGCTGCGCGATCCACGGACCGTCAAGTCCTGGCTCTACCGCATTCTCAGCAACTGCTGGCACGACCATTTCCGGCGCAGCCGCGAAACCGTGGACGTCGACGACATCGTGCTGGTGGAGAAGGAGACGCCGGAGATCCACCACGACCGCCAGCAGATCGTGCGGCAGGTGCGCTCCGCCATCGCCCGCCTGCCCATGGGGCAGCGCCAGGTGGTGACGCTGGTGGATCTGGAAGGCTGTTCCTACATCGAGGTGGCGCAGATACTGGACATTCCCATTGGAACCGTCATGAGTCGCCTGTCGCGGGCTCGCGGCGCCCTCAAGGAGAAACTGCTGGCGGCCGACCCGGCGGCGGGCGACAGGGCAGGTCGACTGAGGACAGTGAAATGAGCAGTAACCGCATTTCGGAAGAGCGCCTGCACGCCTTCGTGGACGACCAGCTGGCCGAGCGCGAACGCGACGAGGTATTCATGGCGCTCAAGCAGGACGAGACGCTGAGCCGCCAGGCCTGCGAGCTGCGCCAGTTGAGCGAGCTGGTGCGCCACGCCTACGACAACCCGCCGCACGCCGGCAGGGGTCCCGACGACTCGCGCAACCGCAGTCCCTGGCGGCGCGCCCTGGCGGCGAGCCTGCTGCTGGTGGCGGGCGGCAGCCTCGGCTGGGTGATGCACACGCCGGAGCAGCCGGGCGTGGACAACAGCCTGCACGCCATGTACTGGGACGAGGACCGCGCCTTCCAGAACACCGATCTGAGCAGGGTCACCGCCCAGCAGGGCACCAAGAAGATCATCGTGCACCTGAACACCTCCAGCCCGGCCAAGTTCGAAAAGGCGCTGGCGACGGCGGAAAAACTGCTCAAGACCTACGCCGACGCCGACCAGGGCGCGGAGATCGAAGTGGTCGCCAACGCCAGTGCCATCCGCATGCTGCGCGCCGGCTACTCGCCCTACGCACAGCGCGTGCGCGAGCTGCAGCAGCGCTACATCAACCTCACCTTCCTGGCCTGCAAGGACGCCATCGACCACATCCGCGAACTGGAGGGCCCGGAAAGCAACGTGAAATTGCTGCCGGACGTGGAAGTCACCCCCTCGGCACTGGAACACATCCTGGAGCGCCTCAGCGAGGGGTGGATCTACATCAACGTTTGAGGCAGTAACCGCCAAGACGCCAAGAACGCCAAGAAACCCTTTTTTTGTTGTTTCGGCTCCGCGCGGAGCGCGTGAGCCAGAAACAATGGATTTCTTGGCGTTCTTGGCGTCTTGGCGGTTACTCCCCAACCCAAAAACCCCCGCCTCTCCCGAGACGGGGGTTTTGTCTTGCCGCAGGTGCAGGCGGCTTACATCATGCCGCCCATGTCGGGCATGCCGCCGCCGCCCGGCATCGGCGCTTCTTCCTTCGGGATCTCCGCCACCATGGCTTCGGTGGTGATGATGAGACCCGCGACGGAAGCGGCGTTCTGCAGGGCGCTGCGGGTCACCTTGGTCGGATCCAGGATACCCATCTTCAGCATATCGCCGTACTCGCCGGTGGCGGCGTTGTAGCCGAACTCGCCCTTGCCTTCCATGACCTTGTTCAGGATCACGGACGGCTCGTCGCCGGCGTTGTCGCAGATCTGGCGCAGCGGCTCTTCCATGGCGCGCCGGGCGATGCCGACACCCACGTTCTGGTCCTCGTTGTCACCGGTGAGCTTGCCGATGGCCGCGCGGGCGCGCAGCAGGGCCACGCCGCCGCCGGGCACCACGCCTTCCTCGACCGCCGCACGGGTGGCGTGCAGGGCGTCCTCGACACGCGCCTTCTTCTCCTTCATCTCGACCTCGGTGGCGGCGCCCACCTTGATGACGGCCACGCCGCCGGCCAGCTTGGCCACGCGCTCCTGCAGCTTCTCCTTGTCGTAGTCGGAGGTGGCTTCCTCGATCTGGGCGCGGATCTGGTTGACGCGGGCCTCGATCTCGCCGCTGTCGCCGGCGCCGTCGATGATGGTGGTGTTCTCCTTGGACACCAGGATGCGCTTGGCGCTGCCGAGATCATCCAGGGTGGCCTTCTCCAGCGACAGGCCGACTTCCTCGGAGATCACCTGGCCGCCGGTCAGGATGGCGATGTCCTGCAGCATGGCCTTGCGGCGGTCGCCGAAGCCCGGCGCCTTGACGGCGCACACCTTGACGATGCCGCGGATGCTGTTGACCACCAGGGTGGCCAGGGCCTCGCCCTCGACGTCCTCGGCGATGATCAGCAGCGGCCGGCCGGCCTTGGCGACGCCTTCCAGCACCGGCAGCAGCTCGCGGATGTTGGAGATCTTCTTGTCGTGCAGCAGCACGTAGGGATCCTCCAGCTCGGCCTGCATGTTCTGCTGGTTGGTGACGAAGTAGGGCGACAGGTAGCCGCGGTCGAACTGCATGCCCTCGACCACGTCCAGCTCGTTCTCCAGCGAGGAGCCCTCCTCGACGGTGATGACGCCTTCCTTGCCCACCTTCTCCATGGCCTCGGCGATGATGTTGCCGATGTTCTCGTCGGAATTGGCGGAAATGGTGCCGACCTGGGCGATGGCCTTGGTGTCGGCGCAGGGCTTGGAGATCTTCTTCAGCTCCTCGACGGCGGCGGCCACGGCCTTGTCGATGCCGCGCTTGAGGTCCATGGGGTTCATGCCGGCGGCCACCGACTTCATGCCCTCGCGGACGATGGCCTGGGCCAGCACGGTGGCGGTGGTGGTGCCGTCACCGGCGACGTCGGAGGTCTGGGAGGCGACCTCCTTGACCATCTGGGCGCCCATGTTCTCGAACTTGTCGTCCAGCTCGATCTCCTTGGCCACGGACACGCCGTCCTTGGTCACGGTGGGGGCGCCGAAGGCCTTGTCGAGCACCACGTTGCGGCCCTTGGGACCGAGGGTGACCTTGACGGCATTGGCCAGAATGTTGACACCGGCCACCATGCGATGGCGGGCTTCGTCACTGAACTTGACTTCTTTCGCAGTCATTTCGCAATTCCTCTGAATCTGTAGCTAACTGAATTGGTTGTGTTTCAAGGCAATCAGGACTCGATGACCGCCATGATGTCCTCTTCGCGCATGACCAGCAGGTCCTCGCCGTCCACCTTGACCTCGGTGCCGGAATACTTGCCGAACAGCACCTTGTCGCCGACCTTGACGTCCAGCGGCAGCAGCTCGCCGCTCTCGGTGCGCTTGCCGTTGCCGGCCGCGATCACCTCACCGCGGATCGGCTTTTCCGCCGCCGTGTCCGGGATGACGATGCCGCCGGGGGTGGTGCGCTCTTCTTCCATGCGCTTGATGATCACGCGATCATGTAGGGGACGAAGGTTCATCGTAAGATCTCTCCTTTAGCTCGATTCGCTCAACGGGTTGGCGAGCGCCGCTGTTAGCACTCACCCTCAGTGAGTGCTAATAATAGTCAGGAAATCGGTGGAGTCAAGGCGAAATCGCGCTCAGTCGTCCTCGCGCCGGTACTCGCCCTCGATGATGCGGGGTCCCGGCCCGGCGCCGCCGCCCGGCCCCGGCCCCATGCCGGAATGACGGATGAACCAGCGCACCAGGGCGCGCCGCAGCGACGGCACCAGGCAGGCGAAGCCGATGGCGTCGGTGACGAAGCCGGGCGTGAGCAGCAGGGCGCCGGCCACCAGCAGCACCAGGCCCTCGAGCATCTCCTCGGCCGGCAGCCGGCCGTGCTCCAGGCTGGCCTGCACCCGCTGCCAGGTCGACCAGCCCTGCTGACGCAGCAACAGCGCCCCCAGCACCGCCGTGAACACCACCAGGAACACCGTCGGCAGGGCGCCGATCAGGCTGCCGACCTGGATCAGGAAATAGATCTCCACCAGCGGCACCAGCAGGAACAGGAGAAACAACACGCCCAGGGGATTCATGCGGGGGACGATACCGGGCGCGTTGCCGGCGCACAAGGCGGTGGGTTAAGAACGCCAAGAAAACCTTCTCTTGTGTTCACGGCTGCGCGCGAAGCGCGCTAACCGGAAAAAATATTTTCTTTCTTGGCGTTCTTGGCGCCTTGGCGGTTATTTGTTTTTCCACCCTCCCCTGGCGTATCGTCTCGGAATGGTCGATGCCGCGGATTTTCGTATTGTTTTCTGCACGGTACCGGATGCCGACAGCGGCCGGCGCATCGCCGAACGATTGGTGGAATACCGGCTGGCCGCCTGCGTCAACCTGATACCGGGGCTGGAATCCATCTACCGCTGGAAAGGTGAAATCCGGCACGACGCCGAGCTGCTGCTCATGATAAAGACCACTGTGGCCGATTACGAGGCACTGGAGCGGGCGATCCGTGACCTGCACCCCTACGAACTTCCGGAAATCGTGGCAGTCCCACTCAGCAACGGGCTGGCCGATTACCTGAACTGGATAAGCAAGAACCGGGAAAAGACGGAATGAGACAAACCCTGATGTTCTGCCTGCTGGCGCTGCTGGCAGTGACGGCCCGTGCGGGCCTGTTCAGCGACGACGACCTGCTGCCGGTGGAGAAGGCCTTCGCCCTGCGGGCCGAAGCGGCCGGCCCCGACCGCCTGCGCTTCACCTGGACCATCGCCGACGGCTACTACCTGTACCGCAGCAAGTTCCGCTTCCGCACCGACACGGCCGGCGTGACCCTGGGCGAACCGGATTTCCCGCCCGGCAAGGTCAAGCACGACGAGTTCTTCGGCGAGGTGGAGACCTACCGCGGCCGCGTGACCATCGAAGTGCCGGTGCAACGCACGGCCGACACCCCGGATAACCTCACCGTCGCCGTGGTCTCGCAGGGCTGCGCCGACCGCGGCGTCTGCTATCCCCCGCAGGAGCAGCTCGTCAAGCTGACGCTGCCACCGGCGGCGGGTGCCGCCGCCAGCCGTGATGACGGCGGCGGTGCCCTCAAGGCGCTGGGCGACCTGGGCGCCAGCCTCGGCTTCGGCGACGAGGACGAACTGTTGCAGCCGGACGACGCCTTCCGGCTCAACGTGAAGGTGCTCGACGCCCGCACCGTGCAGGCCGACTGGCAGATCGCCGACGGCTACTACATGTACCGGGACAAGCTGGTGTTCAAGGTGCCCGAAGACGCCGGCGCGAAACTGGGCAGGCCGCGCGTCCCCGAGGGCGAACACAAGAACGACGAGTTCTTCGGCGACATCCAGGTATTCCACCGCAGCCTGCAGGTGGAACTGCCCCTGGTGCGCCAGGCGGGCGGCGAGCTGGAGCTGCCGTTGACACTGACCTACCAGGGTTGCGCCGAGCGCGGCGTCTGCTACCCGCCCATCACCAAGACGGTGACCCTGTCCCTGCCGGCGGCGACCGGCGGGAGCGGAACGGCACCGCAGCCGGCCGGCGACGACGCGGCCGCCAGCCACGGCCAGGTCAGCGAACAGGACGCCATCGCCCGGCGCCTGGCCGGCGGCAGCACCCTGGCGACGCTGGCGGCCTTCTTCGGGTTCGGCCTGCTGCTGGCCTTCACGCCCTGCGTGTTCCCCATGGTGCCCATTCTGTCGTCCATCATCATCGGCCAGAGCGGCCATATCACTGCCTGGCGGGGCTTCGTGCTGTCCAGCGTCTACGTGCTGGCCATGGCGGCGACCTACACCGTGGCCGGCATATTCGCCGGGCTGTTCGGCGAGAACCTGCAGGCGGCCTTCCAGAACCCCTGGATCCTGACCACCTTCGCCGGCGTATTCGTACTGCTGGCGCTGTCCATGTTCGGCTTCTACGACCTGCAGATGCCGGCCTTCCTGCAGAGCCGCCTGAGCGAGATCAGCGGCCGCCAGAAGGGTGGCAGCCTGACCGGCGTGGCGGTCATGGGCTTCCTGTCGGCGCTCATCGTCGGCCCCTGCGTGGCCGCGCCGCTGGCCGGCGCCCTCATCTATATAGGCCAGACCGGTGACGCCGTGCTGGGCGGCCTGGCGCTGTTCGCGCTGAGCCTGGGCATGGGCGCGCCGCTGATCGCCATCGGCACCGGCGCCGGCAAACTGCTGCCCAAGGCCGGCGACTGGATGAACGCCATCAAGGCGGTGTTCGGCGTGCTGATGCTGGCGGTGGCCATCTGGCTGCTGGAGCGCATCATCCCGGCCGCCGCCACGCTGCTGCTGTGGTCGGCGCTGCTGATCGTCTCCTCCGTGTACATGGGCGCGCTGGACGATCTGCCCATCGAGGCGGACGGCTGGCACAAGCTCTGGAAGGGCAGCGGCGTCATGCTGCTGGTATACGGCGTCATGCTGCTGATCGGCGCCAGCACCGGCGCCAGCGACCCGCTGGCGCCGCTGGAACGGCTCGGCGGCGGCCAGACCGTCGCCACGCAGAGCCAGCCGGCGCAGCTGGAATTCAGGACCGTCAAGACCGTGGAGGATCTGGATCGCCAACTGGCCGCCGCCCGCGCCGCCGGGAGGCCGGTGATGCTGGATTTCTACGCGGACTGGTGCGTGAGCTGCAAGGAGATGGAGCGCTACACCTTCGCCCGGCCGGAGGTGCAGCAGGCGCTGTCGGGATTCGTGCTGCTGCAGGCCGACGTGACCGCCAACGACGCGGCGGACAAGGCGCTGCTCCAGCGCTTCGGCCTGATCGGGCCGCCGAGCATCCTGTTCTGGGACGCCGATGGGAAAGAACGGCGCGACATGCGGCTGGTAGGGTTCAAGGATGCGGAGTCATTCGTGGAGCATGTGAAGCGACTTCGATAGACGGTGTTGTGGCGGGATGCTTCGTTTGACCGGGACGTACGAAGAGGCAGCGGTTCTGTTAAGGGGCGGCCGCCGAACGGGTATGGTGGGGTGCGCTTCGCTTACCCCACCCTACACGTTATTCACGGCGCCTCTTCCCGTAGGGTGGCGGTGAGCGAAGCGAACCCCACCATCCTCACTTGAGGTTGTATTTCTTTATCAGGTCGTACATGGTCGGGCGGCTTACGCCCAGCAGTTCGGATGCCTGCGACACCTTGCCGCCGACGTGGCCCAGGGCGCGCACGATGGCCTGGCGCTCGGCCTGTTCGCGGATCTCGCGCAGGTTGAAGGTGCGGGTCTCGTCCACGCCCGAACCGCCCAGTTCCAGGTCCGACACCGAGATCTGCTTGTGCTCGGCCATGATCACCGAGCGCTTGACCCGGTTCTCCAGTTCACGCACGTTGCCCGGCCAGGGGTAGGCCTCGATGGCGGCCAGCGCCTCCTTGCTGAACCGGTGCTGCTTGCCCATCTGCTTGGCGAACTTCTCCAGGAAGATGCGCGCCAGCAGCAGGGTGTCGCCCTCGCGGTCGCGCAGCGGCGGAATGCGGATGGTGATTTCGCTGATGCGGTAGTAGAGATCCTCGCGGAAGCTGTTGTCGCGCGTCAGCGCCGGCAGGTCGCGGTGAGTGGCGCACAGCACCCG
>Ga0256841_1002591_pt1 | contig 14281 bp, 15 predicted proteins | sample 356308metaG_FD_185971 | JGI IMG/M metagenome (GOLD analysis project Ga0256841, IMG submission 185971) | Hydrothermal vent microbial communities from Mid Atlantic Ridge, Atlantic Ocean - 356-308 | ecosystem: Environmental > Aquatic > Marine > Hydrothermal vents | place: Atlantic Ocean: Mid...
GGAACATCAAAAGGTGGTGCAATTATTCCAATATGTCAGGAGCTTAAGATACCTATCAAATTCATTGGTGTTGGAGAAGATGTGGAAGACTTACAGCCATTTGACCCAAAATCTTTCATAGATGCACTATTCACCTGATTTTTATTAAAAGCTTTAATGCCTTTGCATTAATTACGAAAGATTTATGTCAGAACTTTTATAGTTTTTAGGTTTATATATTTAAAACTAATTTATGTGAGGTGAAAAATGCACCAAAACACTTCAGATTTTAAAAATTTTATTTCAACAAAAGAGCTAAATGAAATCCTTAAACCTGAAAAAATACTTAATCTGGCTGAAATTATTTTTGAAATTAACAACCACAAACCTGCTGTTATCAAAGGAGATTTGATAAAATTCAGAACTTTTTTAACAGACAAAGAATTTATAAAATTCCTGATAGAAGAACTACTTAAATTAGGAAATGAAAAAGAGGAATATTTAAAAGCTTTTGGTTTGCTTACAGGTATTTATATGTCATTTTACCACCAGAAGTATATGGAAAATTTTGATGAAGATACAGAAGATTTCAGAGATGTTGAAGAAATAGAAAGCAATTTAAAAGAATTTAAAACCCAGATAAAAGAATGGATAGATAAAACAAACTCTTTTTACTACAAAGCAGACCTGTACCATTATCTATACATGTTTTCTTTGCACGATAAAGAAGAAGCTTTAAATAACGTGTATATGGAACTTGAATTTGCAAAAAAAACAAAAAAAGAGAATAATCTGTGGATGGCTTACTTTGATTTAATCAGTTTTTTAATAGATTCGGAAGATTACATTTTTGCAGAGGAAGTTTTAAAGGAAGCATCCCAATATATAAAAAACGATACATTCTACGAATTTTACGGTCATTTAGGTATTCTTTACTATAATGAAGAAAATTACAAAAAAGCAGAAGAAATGTTAGAAATAGTCTATCAGTGGCTTGTTTTCAGAACAATGGATGAAAGTATTGAGTATGATGAAGGTTTTAATACAAATATGTTTTACTTTCTATACATTTTAGCGACAATTTATGAAGAGAAAAAAGAAATTGAAAAAAGTATAAAAATTCTGTCCTTTTCCAAAGAAATAATGGTTTCAAAATTTGAAAAGATTTTCTTTTTCAGTGAAGATATGTATGGTACTTTTTTTGGTTTGATGGAAGATACTGTTGAAAAACTATCCCTGTTAAAATCAAAAGTTTTGAATGTTCCAAAAGAAAAAATCTTTGAAGAAGAAATGAAAAATATACTAAAACACGAAGAAATAAATAATTTAAGGATGGAATATTTATAAGAAAAAGCCCCTTCTATGGGGCTTTAATTATTCCTTGTTTTTCAGATTTTCAAAAAGGTTTAACATCTCAGTTGGAAATGGAAATACTATTGTTTTTACATTATTTTGACCTATTGTTGTAAGAGTTTCTAAATATCTTAACTGTATTGCAATAGGTTGTTTTGAAAGCATTTCAGCAGCCTGAACTAACTTTTCAGCAGCCTGATATTCTGCTTCAGCAGAAATAATTTTAGCCCTTCTTTCCCTTTCTGCTTCAGCCTGCCTTGCCATTGCTTTAACAAGGTTTTCAGGTAAATCTATTCTTTTTAATTCTACTGCTATAACTTTTATCCCCCACTGGTCTGTTTCTTTATCAATAACTTCCTGTAATCTCATATTTATTTCTTCTCTTTTAGAGAGAAGACCGTCAAGTTCCTCCTGTCCGCAAATGCTTCTCAATGTTGTTTGTGAAATCTGGGAAGTGGCGTACATATAATCCTCAACATTTACGATGGCTTTGACAGGGTCTATTACCCTAAAATAAACAACAGCATCAACCTTTACAGAAACGTTATCTTTTGTTATTACATCCTGAGTAGGAACATCTAAAGTAACAACTCTAAGAGAAACTCTTACCATTTTATCTATAAATGGTATAAGGATGATTAATCCAGGACCTTTTGCCCCAATAACTCTACCAAGACGGAAAATAACTCCCCTTTCATACTCAGGTAAAATTTTAATGGCTGATGCAAGAAAAATTACAATTATAATTAATACGGCTATTAAAGGAATTCCCATAGAATAACCTCCTAAAAATTTTAAGATAACATCTACAGACTCAAGTCCATAAATACTGATTAAATAAATTACTGCAAAAACAAGTATAGGGATTAGATTTCTAAGCAGTTTCATTTTTTCACCTATTTTAAATGTAAAAGACGTAAACTACTTAATCAAGATTAACAGTTTCATCAATCCAGTTTAGATAATCTTTCGAGCCTAAAATAACTGGCATAGCTATTATCTCTGGCACAGTGTAAGGGTGTAGTGATTTAATCTCATTTTCCAACTTTTCAAAAAGTTTTGACTTTGTCTTTATTATAAGCAAATATTCTGTATCTCTTTCTACAACACCCTGCCAGAAATAGACTGAATTTATCTTTGAGGTTATATTAACACAGGCAGCAATTTTATTTTCTACAAGATGATTTGCTATTTTCTCAGAAACATCCAAATCTGGACATGTACATAAAACCACAATATATTCACCCATTTTGTTCTACCCTCTTTTTTATATTAAGAAATTCAAAAAGTTCATCTAAAGATACAACTTCTTCTGTTTGTTCAATATCATCAATAACATTTTCAATCATAATTCTCTTTTCATTTAATTTTTTTATAACAAGTTCTTCTATCGTATCATTCATTACGTAGTTGTAAATATTTACCTTATTTTTCTGTCCTATCCTGTGTATTCTATCTTCAGCCTGCCATATTTTTGCTGGATTCCAGTGTAAATCAAAAAATACAGCATAGCTGGCCTCAGTTAAAGTTAAACCTTCTCCTGCTGAAGTTATTGTTCCTAAAAATATGTATTTATTTTTATCATTTTTAAAAGACTCAATCGCCATTTTTTTCTGGGAATGGTTCATTTTTCCGTGGTATGTTACAAAAATATTACCGTCAAATCTATGTTTTATATTTTTTGCTATTTTTTCTATACCTTCTTTTAAGAAATTTGTAAAAATCACAACTTTTTCTTTATTTTCTATAAGTTCTGATAACATTTCCATCAATCTATCAGCTTTTGGGCTTTCAATACTGTTTTTAGGAAAGTTACATATCTGACGGAGTTTCTGTATTGAGTAAATAATATTCTGCCTTAATATAAATTTGTAATTTTTTTCTCCTTTATGTTTATCAATCAGATACTCAATTCTTTCCTTTTCAGAATATAAAACCTTTTCATACTCATCTTTCTGTTGTGGATTTAAATCAAATTTTTCTATTTCAGGAGGGAGTTTATCTGGAAGCTCAGGAAGAACATCTTTTTTTAACCTTCTTAACATAATCGGCTGAATTAACTGTTTTGCTTCGTCCTGCGAAATGATACCTTCCGATTTGAATTCTGGATTTAAAAATTCGTAAAGGGAAAGTAGTTCTTTTAAATTATTCTGGAGGGGAGTTCCACTTAAAGCCCATCTGTATTTTGAGTTTTCACTTATAAACTTTACAGCCTTTGATTTGATTGTATCTGGATTTTTTATGTTATGGGCTTCATCTAAAATAACTAAATCAATATCCTCTCTAAATTTTTTTAATAAATTTTCTTTTCTTTTATAGTCGCTTTTTAATGTATCATAGCTAATCAGATAAACGTGGGAGTTTAAATCCCACATAATATTCCTTATATCTGGTTCTTCGTTTATTGTTAAACTCTGTATTTCAGGTGCCCATTTATTTAAATGTTCTTCCCATACAGAAATTAAATTAGAAGGAACAACTATTAATGCTTTTTTTATTTTTCCTTTTATAAAGAGTATTCTCATTGCAGTAGTTGACATAACAGTTTTACCAGTTCCCATCTGGTCTGCAAGAAGGGCTGATTTGTTTGTAATAAGAAATTTTATTCCCTGTATTTGATAATTAAAAAGTGGTTTATAAAATGCAAGGTCTGAAGGAATATCAAAATCAATCTGGGGCATCAGGATTGGCTTTAGTAAGTCCAATAAAGAAAGATTTTTATATTTAAGTTTTTCCTTTTTTGTTTTTTTAGAATCATTTTTTAATAATTCTTCTATATTTTTACCTGAGTAAATTTTGCCGATTTTATCAAAATCAGGGAGAGGTTTTATTAAATTTTCTGAAATTTCAAAAATATTTTCTGAAGAAAATAACTGGAAAATCTCTATATCTAAAGGTTTTACTAAGTTTTGTTCTGATATTATTTCTTTCATTTTCCTTCGTAGTACTTTAAATATTCCATCGCTTTCTCAACTCTTTTAAACGGCTCTAATAAATCAAAATTTTTATAAATTTCATTTAACTTTTTAGAAATAAAAATAAGTTTGTTTTCATCTTCTTTAGAAATTGTAAAAATTAACGGTTCAAATTTTTCATGAATGTTAACAACTTTATGGCTTAACCTATCTTTTGGCATAAAAGGGTCAAACTTTCTAATAAAAATTACAGGAGCGCCAATGTACTGTCTTATTGATAAGATTTCTTTGTCCTGTGTTAATACAATATCGTAATTTTCAGATAGGGCAGATAAAAGCTCTATTCCAAATTTCTCCTTAAATAAAACTTCCTTTAAAGACGAACCGTAAAGTATTTTTTGAAGTTCTTCTAACTTAACTTTTGATGTAATTCTAAACTCAACTGGTTTTGTTTTCTCATCTGTCAGTAAAACCCCACCTCTGTAATTATCATCTTTATTGAGATAATAAAGGTAAGCTAACTTCATCTTTCACCTTTTTTTCTAATTATACCATTTTGATTTTATGTAGATTTAAAATTTCGGTTTATTTTTGTGTTTTATAAATTTGTAAAAGAGATTATAAAAAATCTTGACAAAGATACACTAAAGTATTATTATAATAATGAAGTTTAAATGAAATTAAGAGGAGGTTAAAAAAATGGGCAAAGTTATAGGAATAGACCTTGGAACAACAAACTCTGTTGTTTCAGTTATGAGTGGGGGTGAAGCTATTGTTATTCAAAATCAGGAAGGTTTCAGAACTACTCCATCAATAGTTTCATGGACAAAAGATAAAGAGATATTAGTTGGTGAACCAGCTAAAAGAAGAGCTGTTTTAGACCCTGAAAACACAGTTTACGAATCAAAAAGATTTATTGGAAGAAAATTTGAAGAAGTAAAAGAAGAAGCTAAAAATGTTTCTTACAAAGTAGTTCCAGATGAAAAAGGAGACGCTGCTTTTGATATCCCAAATGCAGGTAAAACAGTGAGACCAGAAGAAGTTGGAGCACAGATTTTAAAGAAACTAAAAGAAGCTGCTGAAAACTACTTAGGTGAAAAAATAACTGAAGCTGTTATTACTGTTCCTGCGTACTTCAACGACAGACAAAGACAGGCAACAAAAGATGCAGGTAAAATTGCAGGGCTTGAAGTTAAAAGAATAATAAACGAACCAACAGCAGCAGCGTTAGCTTATGGATTAGATAAAAAGAACGAAGTAAAAATTCTCGTTTATGATTTTGGTGGTGGTACATTTGATGTATCAATACTTGAAGGTGGAGAAGGTGTTATTGAAGTTAAAGCATCTGATGGAGATACCCACTTAGGTGGTGCTGATATTGATGCAAGAATTATTAACTGGTTGGTTGATGAATTTAAAAAAGAAAATGGAATTGATTTAAGGGAAGACAAAACAGCATTCCAGAGATTAAAAGAAGCTGCTGAACAGGCTAAAAAAGAGCTTTCTTTCAAAATGGAAACAGAGATAAACTTACCGTTTATAACAATTGACCCAAATACAAATCAGCCTTTACACCTTGAAAAGAAACTAACAAGAGCAAGACTCGAAGAAATGATTAAAGATTTAGTTGACAGAACTATGGATATAGTAAAAAGAACACTTGAAGCTGCAAAAATGACCCCATCTGATATTGATGATGTTGTCTTAGTTGGTGGTTCAACAAGAATTCCGCTTGTTCAAAAAAGAATACAGGAATTCTTTGGAAAAGAACCTCATAAAGGTGTTAACCCTGATGAAGTTGTTGCAGTTGGTGCTGCTATACAGGGTGGAGTTTTAGCTGGTGAAGTAAAAGATGTTCTTTTAATTGATGTAACCCCACTATCTTTAGGAATTGAAACCCTCGGTGGTGTTATGACTGTTCTTATACCAAGAAATACTCCAATCCCTACTAAAAAATGTGAAATATTCACAACTGCAGCAGATAATCAAACTCAGGTTGAGATTGTTGTTCTACAGGGTGAAAGAAAAATGGCAGCTCAAAACAAAGTAATTGGAAAATTTGCACTTACAGATATTCCACCTGCTCCAAGGGGTGTTCCACAAATTGAAGTTTGCTTTGATATAGATGCAGACGGTATACTCCACGTAACAGCTACAGATAAAGCAACTGGAAAAGCACAATCAATTACAGTTCAGGCTCAAAGTGGTTTAACTGAAGAGGAAATTAACAAAATTATTGAAGAAGCTAAAAAACATGAAGATGAAGATAGAAAATTCCAGGAAACTGTTGAATTAAGAAACCAGTTAGATGCTCTTGTTTACAGCCTCGAAAAAACTGTAAATGAAAATAAGGCAAAATTAACTGAAGAAGAAGTTAAAGAAGCTGAAGATGCAATTGCTGAAGCAAAAGCTGCCCTTGCTTCAAATGAAAAGGATAAAATACAGGCTGCAATTGAAAAGGTAACATCAGTTGCCAACAAAATAGCTGAAAAACTTTACGCACAGGGTGGAGCTGAAGCTGGAGCAGGAGCAGGAACTGGAACAAATGAACCAAAAACTGGGGAAGATGACGTTATAGACCCTGAAGTTAAATAAAATAAAAGCCCCCTCTAAACAGGGGGTTTTTTTAATTTTTCATCAACCAATTTTTTTATGATTTCCTGTCTTTTTTCACCTTTAGGTAGTTTGTTTCTTATTTCAATTAGTTCTTCTAAAATTTTTTCTAAATCGTCAGGTAAATAACTTTCTATTAATTTTCTTAATTTTCCAGAAAGCCCTGGAGCTTTTCCTGATGTGGTTATACCTATAACTATATCTCCTTTTTTAACATAAGCTGGAAATATAAAAGTACAGTAATCAGGACTATCTACACTGTTAACAGGTATTTTTCTTCTTACACAGTAATTGTAAATTTCCCTCTGTAAATCTATGTCGTCAACGGCAACTATAACTATTTCTTTACCATCTATGTCTGTAAAAAGGAAAGGTCTTTCAACTATTTTTATTTTGTTTTCTTTGGAAAGGTCTTTTATTTCTTCTCTTACAATTTCCTTTGCAACAACAGTTATTTTCGGATTAAAAGGTAGAAGTTTTTCAATTTTTCTTAAAGCAATCTCACCTGCTCCAACTATCAGTATATTTTTTCCTTGTATATCAATAAATATTGGGAATAAAGCCATTTTTCACCTAAATAGATTCTAATTTATCAAGCATTTTGTAAAGTAAATTTTCAATTTCTTTAAAATAAATTTCTTCTTTTAACATCTCTTCAGGTGATTGGATATAATCACCTTTTTCTTTAAGTTCCTCTTCAGAATTTTCAATAAGTCTTTTAACTGCGTTTTTATCAACTTCAAGGTGAAATTGTAGGGCAACGACTTTTCCATCGTTGTATTCAAAGGATTGATTTTTACAGGCTGTGCTTTTTGCAGTGTGGACAGCTCCTGAAGGTATATCAAAAGTATCACCATGCCAGTGGAAAGCCACAAACTTTTCTGGAAAATCTTTAAAAATTTTGGAGTTGTCGGCTTCTAAAGTTTTTTCAACAGGAAACCAGCCAATCTCTTTTTCTTTGTTTTTATAAACTTTGCTTCCTAAAACATCAGCAATTAATTGGGCACCTAAACATATCCCTAAAACTTTTTTATCTTTTTCAATTGCTTCTTTTATAAAATTTTTTTCTTTTTTTAGCCACGGATATTCATCCTCGTCGTAAATTCCCATTGGCCCACCCATTACAACCAGAAAATCAAAATCATCTAATTCTGGCAAATTATCACCTTTATAAAGGTGTATCCCAGAAAATTTATATCCTTTTTTTTCAGCCCATTTTAAAATGTTTGCAGGAGTTTCAAATTCTACATGTTGAATGTAATGGATTTTCATCTTTCCCACCTGAAATTTTAATAATTTGTATTATTATAAATGTTTATGGATGTAATCTAAAGAAAAATTGCCGAGTTTTTTCTTGGTTGTCTCTGGAATATAAAATTTATCTAAATCTTTAAAAAGAATATTCTTTAGTTTGTTTAAAATTTTTATTTCTTCAAAATTAAAATTTATTTCTTTGTTTCTAAAACTATCAGAACTTTTATTTAAGCAATTTTTACAGACAACCCCACCATTTGATGATGAAAGATTACCAAAATTGTACTTTGTAATTTTAACTCCACATAAACTACAGTTTTCAAGATTTGGGAATATACCATTTAAAAAAATAAATTTAACTAAAAAGTTAATTTTAAAATTTTCCATATTTTCATTGTTAAGGAGATAGTAAATGTTTTTCTTTAAAAAAATGAAATACTTTTCATCTGGAGAGATAACAAATTTATTAAAATACTTTGATATAAAAAATGCCGTTTCAAATTTTTTTAAATCTTTAGCAATTTTTAAAGACAGATTTCTAAAATCATCAATTTCGTTTATGTAAACTTTACCTTTCCTTTTTATAAAAATTCCCTTAAACCAGTTAAACGGTTCAGAAACTGTTACAATGGGATTTTTTATAATCTGCCCAAAAGGAACGTATATATTTTCTTTTCCATACTTTTTTAAATAAACAGTGATTGATAAATCTTTTTCTCCAGAGTAAGACTTTCTTAAAACTATTGCTTCATCTTTAAAGACTGTTTCCATTTAAATCCCTTTAAAAAGTGATAGATTATTATATTCACTCTTTACTATTAATCAATAGGTTGAAAAAGTTTATGTATAATGGTTAATATTTTATTAAAAATTTAAAGAGGGATATCTTGTATAAAATTTTTCTTTTTTTAATTGGATTTATATTCATTTCCTGTTCTCCAAAATATGAAGTAAAAACAATTTACAAGCTTCCAGAAACAGAAGATGGAAAAAAATGTATATCCCAGTGCCAGATTCAATACGAATTTTGTAAAAAGGAGTGTAATCAAAATTATCAGAAATGTTTAAACAGTGCTTTAAAAAGGGCTAAAGAAATATACAAAGAAGCTGAAAAAGATTACCAGATAAAATTTAAAAAATACTACAGAGAATATTCATTATATACAGAAGCGTATCGGAGCTGGCTTAATAAATATGAAAGAACAAAATCAGACTTTGAGTACTATTCAAGGAAATGCTCTATTGATAAAAAGTGGTGCGATGAAAAAAATTATTACAGTAGGCTCCTCAGTGAACTGTATTCCCACAAACCAAAAGAACCTTTTAAGCCTCAAGAACCTTCCTTTGAAAAGATTTTACAGGTTCAACAGAGCAAATGTGATAAAGAGTGTGGATGTAAAAATGAGTATGATACGTGTTTCCAGAGCTGTGGAGGTAAAATAGAGTATAAAAAAATATGTGTAGAAAACTGTAAATAGTTATTTTGAGATATACAGTCTAATTAAATTTAATACTTTAGACCTCACTTCTTTATCCAATAACCCTTGAATATGCCCTGCATTTTCAACAATAAAAATATGTTTTTTTCCTTTGTATTTTTTGAATAAGACCAAAGAATGTTTAAAAGGAATAACCCTGTCCTTTTTTCCATGTATAAAAATTATCGGAATTGGAAATACTTTATCAATCCATCTTACAGGAGAATATTTATCATTTAGGAAAAATGCCAGAGGTTGGAAAATCCACGTTATAGGAGAAGAAGAAAGTTTTTCCCTTGCCAATTTTCTATAACTGGAAAATGTACTATCAACAATTAATAATTTTATTAAATTTTTTTGTCTGTAATTTGCAGCAACATAAATGGCAATTTCTCCACCTAAACTCTGTCCAAAAAGTATAATTTTTCCTGTTTTATCTAAATTATCCACACAAAATTTAACAGCAGACAATCCATCAATATGAACCCCTTTTAAAGAGGGTCTTCCTTCAGATTTACCATAACCTCTGTAATCAAAAATAAAAACATCAAATCTATTATCTACAAACCAGAATATAGAATTAACATGGGTTGTTATATTTTCCGCATTACCATGAAAAAAGACAACTGTACCTTCAGGATTTTCTGTTTTAAAGAACCACCCGTGTAGTCTAACTTTATCAGATGTTTCAAAATAAACATCTTTAAATTTGTACTTTTTCAGATTTGGATTTGGATAATCTTTTTTTTCAGGGAAAAATATTAAATGGCTACAACCTGTTAGGAAAAAGGCAAAAATAATCAGTATTAATTTTTTCATAATTTTAAAAATAGTGTAAAAAACTCAATTTTGCTTCTGTTTTGTATTTGGAATAGGTTTTAAACCTTGAATATTCTAACTTAACTGCATTTTGAAGATTTATTTTAAATCTCTGGTTGAATGACAATTTATAAAAGTTATTTTTATTTCCTAAAAAGTAATCAAATGTTTTAAGATTTAAATGGAATTTATAAAAGTTGTTTACACTTTTTAAAATTCCTGTTGAAATTCCAGCTCCAACGGAATATTTTCTTTTTAATTTATCAGACAATGAAAAATCTGTCTCAAAAAATCCATAAACCAACCCATATTTCCAGAAATTAAAAGCAAAACCACCACCGGGGTTAATATCTAAAATTAGCTTTTGTTTTTCTCCATTTACAAACCTTCTGTAAATACCAAAATTTACCCTCCACGAAATAGGTTTAAAAAATACATTACGTGGAGTTATTGAAGTTATCTCAACTATTCCTATTTTCTGAATTTGAAATTTTTTTAAATCAGTATAGTACCTGAATTTCAAATCTAAAAACTGTATTTTTGAACCGTATTTAAAACCTTCATCTAAATCAAGTAAATCGTGGTATGCAGGTCTTGTTCCGATTTCTATAAACTTTTCTTTATTTAATAATCCAGCAGAAATCTGAACTCTTTTTGAGTTATGGCTCTTTTCTGGGGAAACAGGAACAGGATATTTATAAATAATCTTATCTTTAAATTTACTTCTAACTGAAAGTATTTTGATAAGTTTTTTTGTATACGTGCTTTTATTTATTTTTCTTTTTGATACAAGATATTGAAGATAGTTTGTTGATACGTCTAATATATAAATTTTCTTTTTTTCAGGAATATTTAAATCTAAAACAGTATTTGGATTAATTTTCCCTGTGGCTATCTTTAAAGCAGTTATTTTTTGTTTTTTATTTAAAAAAGAAGAAATAAAATTTATTTTAGTTACTTTTGATGGTCTGTAATCTGGATTGTTTATAAGCTTTTTATTTTTTAAAACTTTTATCGTATCAACAGGGATTACCCAGTATTTAAATTTATCTGTTATCCTGTACTCAGGTTTTACTACATCAATAAGGAATAAAAGGTTATATGAACAGTTTTCATTAAAAAAGTAATAGTAAGAGTATATATCCTGAAGTTCCCAGACGTGCAATGTCATTCTATAAACTTCATTTTCTGTTAGATTTAATTTATATTCCCATAAATCTCTACTGTCTTTGTCTGAATACTGTTTTAATTTTTCATAGTAAGGTAATATAGAAAAATAACCTTTATAAAAACCAAAAATCCCTTTAAACGCAAACAAAATTCCATTTGTATCGGTTGTAATTGCTGAATAGTTAACTGCATGGGAAACTAACTTTGACTTTAAGGGAGTATCTATCCTTATTAATGTATGTCCAAACATTGAAGCTGGGCTATTAATGTGTGCATCTGCAAAAACAAGGTATGCTTTTGTTGGATTTATATCCTTCAAAAATTTTTTTAACTCTTTGCAATTGTAGTCTGGAAGGAACTGTTTATCAAAGTTAAGCTCTTTGTTTAGCCACCAGAATCTTAAAGGAAATTTACAGATATATTTTTCAGATTCAAAAAAGGCTTTTATCGTTTCTTTTAATTCTAATTCTGGATTGTTTTTTCCATATTTTGAAATAAAAAATTTAGGGTCATCAATTAAACTTTCTTTATTTTTATAATGAAGTAGGGCTTTCCACTGTAAACTTTGTGATAGTTTTCTTTCTTCTACCTGATTTATTAAAGTCTGAATATATTCTTCTTTTGTAATCCCATAAGAAACATTTATTCCTGACAAAAATAAAAAAACCCAAAGCAAAAACTTTGGGTTTATACAAAAAAGAAACAATTTTTTATTTTTAAGAGTTTGAAATCTCTGCAATTTTATTTATAACATCAGCAGCTTCAACTTTTTCAGAAGAGAAGATTTCTGAAAAATGTGACTGTAAAGTAGAGAAGAATTCCATTTTCTTATCTTCTGGAATGTTCATAAGTTCAGCTATTGTTTCTAACGATTCACCATTACCAGCAGCAATGTCCTGAGCTACAGAATCCATGTTTTGAGCAATAAACTTTTGTAATTTTTTGTTTTCCACAAGTCTTTTAGGTTTTTTACAACCTAAAGTACCTGAAGTCATTCCAAAAGTCTGGTTTCCAAATGTTCCGTTTGTTGTTACAGCAAATAGTTGGAATAGTAACGAATCCTGTCCCATGTCTTCCATTAACATAGTTCCAAGACCACACCCTGCATTTTCCTTTAAGGTTCCAGCCATTGATGAAGCTGTTAGAGTTAATGCTGCAACCCCCATAACTAAAAGTTTTTTCATGATTTTCCCTCCTAAAATGTATTTTGGGGCTTTCTTATTATACTTTATTAAAAGTAAAATTAACAAACTTATGCTGGTTTTTATGATTCTCTTATATAAATAGGCTCAATAGAAAATGGATTTTCAGTTAAATTGTGTTTTAAAGCGTAAAAAGCACCATTTACAGATAAACTTTCTAAAATAGTTTCTTTGTTTTTTACCTGTAAATTAAGATTTTTTTCAATGACTAAAGAATTTTCTGTATCCTTTACAAAATTTTCAAACTCTTCAAATTTTAAAAGTTTTATATCAGAAACCTGTTTTAATTCAAAATCTTTAGATTTGTAAATTTTTGAATAAACCTCTCCTTTTCCTGCATTAATTCCACAAATAATGTTTCCATTAAAATGTTTATATTTATAAGCCATAACATCCAGACTTATATAACTGTAAAGTTCTAAATTTAAGGAATAGCTCAATGTTTTTGCCACAGTTATCCCAACCCGTAAACCAGTATAACTACCTGGTCCCTTGTTCACCACAATTTTTTTTATTGAATTTTTATCAATTTGAAGTTCTTCTAATATTTCATATATTTTTTTTATAATAATTTCAGAAAAAGGCTTTGGTTTTGAAATACTTAAATCAATCAAAACTTTATGGTCTTTTATTATTGAAATACCTATTACTTCTGAATATGTGTCTATTGATAGTATCATAAGCTATCCTTTTCAAAATTAAAGTAAAATAAAATTATACCGAAAATCAAACTAACTTTGGAGAAGTTAAATTGAATAAAAAACTTCGGGAAGTATTAAAAAAATATTTAACTGATGATGAGTTAGAGAAGTTGGAAAATTATTTTGATGAAAATGAGGAACAAATGTCTAAAAATGAAAAAATTTCAAAATTGAAAAAAATGATAGAAAACGGAGAATACCAGATAGAACCTGAAGAAGTTGCAAAAAAAATGTTAGAAATTTTCAAAAAATTCCAGACTTAAAAAAATTCATAAAGTCTCTTAAAAACCTGTTTTATCTTTTCCACTGCAACAGGAATTTCTTCCTTTTTATTCATTAATCCAAAAGAAAATCTGACATACCTTAAAGCCTCTTTTTCAGAAAATCCGTAAGCAAGTAAAACATGTGAAGGGGTTGGTGTTCCAGAAGAACAGGCAGAACCAGAGGAAACCATTATATTCTCCGAATTTAAACCTATAACCATAGACTGGGCATCAACTTTTGGGAAGATAACAGCAGAAATATTTGGAATTCTACTTACATTTTCACTGATAATTTTAATATCTGGTATTTCTTTTTTCAGTAAAAATTCAAATGTGTCCCTTAATTCTTTTAGAAAAGATATTTTTTCCTTATTATCCTTACTCCATATACTGACTGCATCTGAGAGGAACTTTATAAAAGCAACATTTTCTGTTCCAGACCTTAATCCCCTTTCCTGTCCTCCACCAAACAGTAAAGGTACAATATCAGTATTTTTATTTTTGTAAAACAACCCAATACCTTTTGGGGCGTTG